>JAAUXU010014059.1_pt1 | contig 21290 bp, 24 predicted proteins | sample 7278151 | NCBI WGS metagenome assembly JAAUXU01 (sample SAMN14350113, study PRJNA611818) | marine sediment metagenome | isolation source: surface marine sediment (1.8m) | place: French Polynesia: Moorea | collected 2018-08 | reverse complement strand
CGTTTCTGTAAAGGCGCGATTGAATGCCTGATCCAAATGGGCCCCAAGACCCATCCTAAAGCTATCCTGTCCGACTAAAGTCCTGAGATCACTCATGGCGCTTGCGGACTTGGCATTCCACGCCACTCTAAAAACCTCATCAGGATTCAGTGTCCCCGGCGTTTCCAGGCCAACCCTGAACCTTGCTTTGGTAACGCGATTGAATCTCTGCGCTGTGGGTGTTTTGAAGACCGTGTTCATTGCATCGGCAAAGAAGCGATCAGCAGCCTTGAACTGCCTGCCTATTTCAGGATGGCTAATATTCTCAAGCACTGATTTTTCTGCCACGCCTTTCAGGTTTGAAAGCAGGGTGAGGGAAAGACCCTCATTCCTGGCTCTTGTCATCCAGCCATCCAAGCGCCCAAGCCAATCGTCAAGCTGGTCCACAGTTGCGTTACGCTGCAGGTTGACTGTGTCTTCCATGAAATCCAGCAAATCAGCGCGAAGCGTGGTGGCTTCCCTCGGCGTTGCGCCCTCCACTGTTCTGGCGGCTTTCTTGGTAAGCGCGTCTATCACGTTCTGCGCCGCCATTTTCACGTTCGACACATCCACTGTGGCTCCAACGCTTCTGGCTGCGTTCAGAGCCGAGTTATACATGGCATTGGCTTCGTTTCTGAACAGCTTGAACTGCAGCTTGGCTGAATCGTTCATATTCACGCCAACGTCAACCTGATTCATAACAGGACCCCAGCGATAAAGCGTGCGATCTCTGAAAGCTTTTATCTGAGGGATCTTTCTCTCTGCCGCCTTAATCGGCCCAGGACCGAGAAACGGGAACCTCCCAAGCACCCTTCCGATCAGCCCTTTCATTAAAGACTTGTCGCTAGCCACATCAAGGGCATCTAGCTGAATACCCATGGACTCAGCCCTTTTAGCTAGATCAATGCCCTCCTGAGTGGCGCCAAAACCACGAGCAGCAGCCCTCCTTCCCCAATTGAATAGCACAGGCAAACCAGCAGCAGCGCCGCCCAGTAAGGCTTCCTCTCCGCCAACACGGAGGGTTTCCTGTATATTCTCCCTGGATGTGCGTGGTGGAAGCTGTTCTTCAGTGGCAAAGCCTGCGGCTCTCGCTCCTTTCTCTGCCTGCCTTGCTGACAGAGAGCCTATCATGGCCCCAAGGCCTCCACCGACCACAGCGCCTACAGGGCCAAGTGGGGCCCCTATGGCAGCCCCTCCCATGCCGCCAACCATGGTCGCGCCTGTACGGCCTGTCTGAGCAACCCTGGCCGGTGAAAGGCCTGTGTCCTCAGCCTCCGCAACAGGCTGCTCTACCGCCTCCCGCTGCGGCTGAGCCTGCCTGAGAGCATCACGCAAAGCAGGATTTGCGGCGGCTCTGCGCTCAAATTCTTCGAGAATCGCTCTTTGCTCGGAAGTGAGTTGCCCGTCTGGCATTACTGGCCACCAATTATTTCCCGTATAGCGCCAATCAGTTGATCATCCGTCATTTCACGAGGACTGGTCACAGCAATTGGACCTGGATCAACACCAGCCCTGGCAACCACATGATTCCTATACCCCCTCTGAATGTCATTGGAAACATCTGACAGCGTGGTGATAAGCGAATCAGGATCTCTTGCTTGAGCACCAAGGCTCTCAATACCCGCCCTCACATCCGCATCAGATATCCTCTGCGTATCACCCTGCAGCGACACAACCCTGGAGTAAGCCAATGCAACAATACGCGCCTGAGCTTGCCTGCTTTTTATGCCTAGCTCTTTGAATGTGCTGGCATATCGAGTCTCGTCCAGCAAGGTGGTGTCCTGGTTGAAAACCGTGCCCAGGCCAATGGCAAGCGCCCGCACATTTGCAGTGAAGCCAGCAATTCCTCTCAGCCTGACCGCATTCCTCATCTGCTCATCAGCTTTGAGCTGATTGACGAATTTGTTAATCGTGCCAACGCCTGTCATTGACACGGCTTTCATTTTGTTCAGAGCGTTTATTTCTTTCGGCTCCAAATCCACATTCAGATTAGGAAACTGCTCTCTTGCCTCTCCTCTCGAAATATCCCTATCCAGACCGATAAGGTTTTTCAGACCGCGATTTATCGGTTGGTTGGCCTCTTCCCCGTATTTAGCCCTTAGCTCTGCTCTTTTACGCTCGGCAATGTCCTCTGGCGTTCGTCCAACGACTGGCCTGTAAGGGGTTTGACCAATCACCTCGGGGGCTTCGCCAGGTGGCGTGGCAGCCGCAGGAGCGGCAATGGTTGTGCCAGGAGAGAACTCCTGCGGCTCGGTCAGCATCTTGAAGAAGCCCATGGGATCTTCCTGATGCATCTGCCAAACTTGTGCAGGCGACATGCCGCTTCTGGCGGCTCTGACCATAAGGTCGTCAAGTTGTTTCTGGTCAGCTCTATCCAGGCTTTTGCCCATAGCCACAAGAGACTTAGTCAAACTGTCGCCGGGCGAAGCACCTGCCGCTTCTGCGTATTGCTTAATAAACTCTTGTCTGGCCACGGAACCTGGCGCAAGCGCCCTAAAACCAGTCCTAAAATCTTTCCATAGCTCAAAGTTCTGTTTCCTGGCAGCAAGACCTGCAGCCTGAGCCTTCAGGCGTCTATCAGCAGCAGCCGCTGCTTGTGTAGCTTCAAATTGCTGCTGTTGAAGGCCAAGCTGCCTTTCCTTGAAAGCCTGATTGGAGGTGAATTGACTCTGCTGTTGCAACCTATCAGCAGCCCGCATGCCCACCTGGGCTCCGACAGGCAAAAGCCTGTTGAAGGTCTCGGCAAAGCTCCTGCCAAATCCTCTGTCAGCCATTATTAACGCCTATATACAGATGCAATCGGGGGGAGTCTTTGGCCAAATATGCTTTGGCCATACCCCGATCCGAAACCACCAGCAAAACCACCGAATCCAACACCCGCTATGCCGCCAAGGATGGAGCCAAGGGGATCGGTCCTTTGAGCATTGGCCAGGTTAGCCTGGAAACCTAATTGCCTGTTCTGGGCAAAAAGATTGAGAGGGGCATTGTATGAGCCTGCTGTGGCGCCAAGTGCGGACACGGCTGGATTCAACGAGCCGCCACCGACGAGCATGCGCCTTAGCACCTCTGATTCCCGGTTGAGGTTTGTCGATTCCCTGGCCTGTCCAAGCTGTTCAGCCAGCGTGAGATCACCACGCCTAGCCCCTTCCAGCACGTTCTCCCTTCGCTGCAGGAACTGGCCCATGGCCTGTTCATAAGGCGTGTCTCCAGGAGACAAGCCCTGTTTCCTTAGTCTCTCTTTTTGCTCAGCCTCCGCCTCATCCAGCTCCTGCAGCAGGGCAGGTGAAACAGGCAATTCGCCAGCGAGCGCAGCCTGGCTGCGTTTCAGAAATCCCAGTTCTATACCGGCACGAATGTCCTGAAGCTCCTGCTCCTCCGGAGAAAGTGGTATCTCCTCCACCCCTGTTATCTGGCCAGCTTCATCGGTGACTGGTCGCAGACCGGCAGTCCTCAAGGTGGCGGGCAAGATTGCCGAAGCAAGCCTTGCCTGCTGCGCAGCAAGATCACGCTGCTGCCTGAGAATGGATACCTGCTCCTCCTGCAAACGAATTTCAGAGTCACTTGGTCCAGGAACCTCTACATCACTGCCGCCGCCCATCACAATACTCCCTTACCGCTCATTTCTGAGTATAGGTTGCGCTTGAACCAGACACCTGACTTGTTCTCACAGATCCGCTCATAAGAACCTACCCTCGCAATGCTGGATAGCCAGGTTTCTTCATTCGGATTGACAAAGAACCAAAACTCTTTCAGCCCAAGTCTGATCATTTCTTTCTCATAACCATCTACCAGCTTCTTTGCCACAAACGCTTTATGCCCCTCCGTCTCTATACGCATAGGACCTGCAATAACCATATTGCTAATGATCCGGGTTCCTAAAGCCCCGATCAGCCTGTCATCCCTCGCCGCAATGACGACAGGCGGCATGATGTCATCGAAACCTATACCCAGGTACTTAGCGGCCAAGCCAAGCGCATGCCCATCTTTGGCTATGTAATAAGAAGTACGGTTAGGCATAGAGCAAGTTGACCTGGCCAGCGTCGAAAGTGTCTGTGCCCGAGCGTGTCACCCTGACCTGGGTAAGCGTATCGCTCAGTGTTTTGTTGCCGCCCATGGTTACGACTGCCGTTTGCAAACGTCTTCCGCTCCCTTCCGCAACCCAAATATTCCCGTCTATGTTCATGATCGTCATGATGCCAGAGAACGAAGAGCTGGCATCGCTTAGCCGAAAGATGAATCCAGCGGTAGAACTGCTGACACCAACCGCCACAGCTATGCTGGCGCTAGTAGCCGCATAATTAGTAGTCTCGAAACCCACGGAATCACCGAGTTGAACCAACAAATCATCGGTGCCTGATAGACTCACCTTCTCGAACAACACGTAAATTATCTGAGCCCATGAAGGGATAGCGGTAAAATCCTTCTCGGTTCCTGACGTGGTCGCCTGCACGCTTTTAGCGACAGGACGAGATCCGTAAACCACGTCAGTGCCATCAGAAACCAAATATTGTCCGTTCGATCCAAGCGCCACTCTTTCGGGCTCTGCATTGGCATCGGCTCTAATGACGTCCCCTCTTGTGGTAAGAACGTTCTTTAAGGCCGCTTCGGACTCAAGCAACAATCGCCTGCCAAAAATGCTCATGTCACGATCCTGTTAACATAGCCATTTATGGAAAGGCTCACACCGCTGGTCGCATGGCCTCTTATAACGGCTGCTCCAGCATAAGGCCATCCCGGTATTACCAAGGCAGCACCCGATCTGCCTGTGATCGTTCTCTTCACCTCACGAGGGCCGGACAAAGTTCCAAGCTGCATGCTCAAAACAAGCTCGCCTGTGCTCATATTCGAAGCCCACACATACACCTCATCTTTTCCGGTTGCAGTTGAAGTATGGATGGTGGTTCCGGTAGTTGTGCCTGCGGCCACTCCAGTGACCGTGATCTGAATAGGCAGACCACTTGTGCTGCCGCTCAAAAATTCTTTCGTGATCGTGCCCATGTTTCTGCCCTATGTGAAAACGCTATTGGCTAACACGCTACCCATGACGCCGCCACCATCAAGCGGATCGTCATACCAATACGGAAGCCCTTTTTGCTGAGCTATGACGTAGCGGATCCTTTCAAGCTCACCAGCTAAAGAGGTGGATAAAGATTCTGATCCCTGATCACCGGGATTCGTTTGCGTTTGCATTTCAGCCGCATTAGAACTGTAATCGTCCATTTGCGAAGGAACATGATTGTTGATGTGGTTTTGATGATCGGCATTGTAAATAGCTGCCGTCAGCGTTGTTCCGTCAGCTCTGGTCGTATGCGCGTATAACCCGGCCATTTCTTATCTCCGTGGAATGATCCTAAATGATTTAGGAACCCTATCCATCAATGCTTCAATATCCAGAAGATCGTCATTATCGGCATCCGCAAGGCGATCAACATCGGAGACATACATATCCTCAATATGCCCCATGTTCAGCCTGCCTAAAATCTCGTCATCCACGCCGGTAATATGCTTGGAGCCATCCGTCATGGTGATCTCGATTTCACGGTAATTCGGCAGCTCCTCTTCCACGGCAATGGCATACCCATCCTCGGTGCGCTCTCCCGTGTCTATAAGCGTTCTGATCAGTTGCCCACTCACCTTACATGCCACACCCCTTCGAATACCCCCCTGTCGAACAATGTAATCCCACTTCCTAACCCGGCTACGACGCCTGGCTCGCTGGATCTTCTGTCTTTGGTCCTCACGGAATCTGGCTCTGCGATTACTCATATCCGTTCATCCCCAAGAGTTACATGCACAAGCACCTTCGCAATGGAGAAATCCTGGCCGCTGCCGCTGTTCCTTCCGCGTAGGCTCAGCCTATTCCCACTTCCGCTCATGCGCTTCTTCCGCCTGATCACAGAATTCCCGCCTAAAGCATCCGTACCTATGACAAAAGAACCAAGCGCAGCACCTCTTGTGCCCATGTTGAACTGAAGCGTTTCCTGAACCTGATCATCCCATACCACATCAACAGACAGGTTCCAATTTCCAGAAGGCTCCGCAACCACCTCCAGGAATTGACCGTTCTTCCTTCTGTAAGCAAAAGATGGATCTACATGGCTGAAATCCATGTGAGGGGTTTGCCATTGAGCATTGTAGCCAAGGCCGTCTTTGCTCCGTGAGGTTTGATCCAGAATATAAACAAAGCCCTGATCATCTCCGATGTAAAGCTTGTCCAGGTTGTCACACCAGCACTGCCCCGCCCACATTGAAACCACATTGTCCCTATCGCTTACGCTCCATCTGGCAATGCTCGGATCGTTCAAATCCAGGATAAGGCGTCGGTTCGGCAAATCGTTTGAGCCCTTGGCGGTGACAGCGAAATGAAGTTGGCGCTTTGTGGTATACCATGTGGTCAACCACCTCCAATGCTGCGCCGTGGTCAGATTGTCGGTTATATACCTCTGAAGATTGAACTGATCGGTTAACGACCGGGTTCCAACGTCGTTCCCATATTCATCCGTCTGAGAAAGCAACCTTACCTGCCCGGTATCATCGATGTAAGGCACATCACCGGCCATCTGGTCATAGCCCCTCACACCCACGCAACCGATACCACGGCTTATTCTCGTCACCCTCCAGTTGGCAATTGTCGAGTCAGTGGTATCTATCAGGTAGATGCCTCTGGGATGCTTGAAAGCAACCAGATAATCTCGATAAGAAATGGCGCCTACAAGCCTTTCAGACTCACCCGGAAAAATGGATATTGACCCTGCACCTGTTACTGTCGAATTGTTGAATCGCTCCTGATCAGTCGGCGTGGAGTAGTACATCCGGTGGGGATCATTATCATTGCCGCCTGCCCAGAGCCTGCCCTCGTGTATTGCCCCAAACCGTGGTTGGTTCGTGCCTGACCAGTCGGCAGGACCGCTGGCAAGTGCACTTGTGCTCGTGCCATCCTCGGAAAGCACCTGCACGCTCATCTGCCCTGTGAAAATGAATAACTTGCTGGCATTGGCAGCTGCCTCTTTTCCGCCTTCAACAAACGTGGCAAGCTCACCTGACAGATCCGGCCCAGTGGCCAGTATATTGACGTTCGAATCACCAGTGGCAAACGATCCGCCGCTGGTCGATGCTTTCCACATCTTGCTTGCATCGGTAACAATCACCATGCGCGATGTGTTGCCATCGTGGTTCCAGTCATGCCCCCCGATAATAGATGGAGAGCCAGAAACGGCAGTGGAATTGAATTTGGTGGCTCCGCCCTCTTTCTGTAGCGTGTCGTTCTCATAGGTCAGATTCATGGCGTCGATCAAGGCCTGCGGTGGCACCTTATCCATGTTAGGCGTGCCCCAAAGGCCCATCTGACCTACTTCCAGGGGTATGACAATATTTCGCTCAGCCATGGCTCTACCACCCCAGAATCAACCCGCTTTCAGTGCGTATCGGACCCACAACCCGCTTTGCAGGATTCAGCCTTGGGAATATCTGAGCCATGCGTCCCATCCTGGACCAGCGTCTACGATTCTCCTTGGCCATGGCCTGAAGTAAGCTCTTACCTTCTGCACCGTACTCCGTGGCCCTGTCGTCATTCTTATCGATGGCCAACCAAAAAGAGACGAACAAGGCCAGGACTCGACGGTATTGACGAGGGATCAGAACTTCCTGAGTTCCGCTGTCTGTCAAGGCTGTAGAATCAAACTTGATGTAGTCGTAGTCCACTCGCGTAAGTTGAGTTGGAAAACTGTTGAAACGGAGCGTGTCCTCATCAACCATGGCGGCTCGGGTAGGCACACGCTCCTGGGTGTTGTTGAGCGTGTATTGGTCCTCCATATCCGTCATGGAGATCACGTCGATCTTTTGCCTGGAGTTCTGATAGGCTCGAATCGGAGAGATAAGGTACTGGATGTCGGAAGCAAGATCGTATTCCAGATCGAATAGCTTGTAGCTTGCTGTAGCCGCCGTGTCATCCGTGTAGACCGTGTCGAGCGTAGCTGCTGCCAAACCGCCCGTGTGCGAAGCGATCTTGAATACATCCGCATGATCCTCGACCTTGAAGAACCAGCCCTCAACAGAAGAGGCAGGGGCGGAAGAGAATGTAATGGAGGTGGAGTTCTTTGTTACACTCACGGTTCCTGTGGTGATCTTGGTCTGCAGGGTAAGAGAAGCCTCAGCCTTCAGCCACCACCAAACCTCGTTAACGTCCGGGTCAAACTCAGCCCCGCCACTCTGGATTGCCTGATAGGCTCTGTTCAGATATCTGACAGCCGCATCCTGGAAATCGGAAGTGTTGTCGATAGGCTCTCCAACCCGCCACAAGGCATCATCTATGAGATCGCTGGAGAATTGATAGTTTGCCATGCCTTTTCCTAACAAAAACGCCCGGAAGGCCTACACTGACCGACCGGGCGCAGCAGTCGTCTTCTCTGACCTTAATCGAAGTCAGACAGTCGTTTGTTCACACTGTCCGCATAACGCCTCATCTCGGCCAACGTCGTTCCAACTTCGTTTTTAAGACTATCTCGCTCAGCCTGCATTTCCTTTATTTGAGCATTATGCTCTAACTTAGCCTTGCTCAGTGTATTAGAAAGCGCAGAGAGTTCTTTCTCGATCTCGTCTTTCCTGGCCTTGTAGGCCGTCTCAAGACCTTCTGAGGTTTCCTTGTACCGCTTCTTCAATCGGTTGAGGTCCAGGTCAAAAGTCTTCTGCTGCTCGTTCCTCTGGTCCCTAATGGTTTCCAGCTCGTCTTTCAGCGAAGCTATCTCTTCTTCAACATCCACCTTCACGTTCTGAGCATGCGTGGCCCGTTGCTCTGCCTTTGCCACCTCAGCAATAGTAGCTTGCGCGTCTTTAAGCTGCTCAAGCAACTCGATCAGATCCACCTTACGAGCCATGATGGCGCCTCCCAACAATCACGATATTGATGTTGGCTGCGCCAGCAGAACCGCTGACCAGGAACTTTACATACTTGCAACTTTGCAGGATCTGTTCCATTGCCGGGAATCCCACGTTTGCACCCGTTGTGGATATGGCATCACCCTGCTCATTGGTCAAAAGAACAAGCGCACCCGTGGCCGTGTGATTGGCACCATACATCTCGACATGAGCCGAAGACGCCGTACCGAAAATGTTGACTGTGCGATCCGGCCATGCCGAAACGTCAATATTCTCCGTCCAGCCATCGGTAGCCAGACCGGAAACAACAACCTGAACTTCTCCGCGCTGGGGATAACTTACGATTCCGCTAGCCGCCATCTGGCCTCACTCCTTGTTGAGGCTGCGCATTCATCACCACGGCCCCTGGAATTTCAGGGATCTCTTCCCCCGGTGGTGGCGCAGACTTAATCACTGGCTGGCGTAAATACCCGTAGAACTCTCTCGACTTGTTGGCATCGAGCAATGTGCTTGAATCCGGCACCTGAACAACCAAGCCTGACCATCTGGCCATGCCCACCCAAAACTCACAGCAGGGTCTTCCCGTCTCATGCGCGTGCACGCCCGGATAATGGTAATCCACACCGAACATGGTTAGCCTTTTAAGGCCCAACGGATGCAGCATCATGGCATAGGCAATGATATAAGGCACCGAATTGACGAAGTACGCATTCGATGGCCCTACATAGTTCAACACATCGCCCAATGGATAATCATAAACAGGGGCTTGAAGCTCAAGCTGTGGGTAGACCTGGGTAGTGATGATTGGAACACGGCAGTTGTCCAAGGCTTTGCGCCTGCCCGGATACATGGTGTACTGGTCCAGCATGTCGTCCATGTAGAACAGCAAGTCCACGCCGCCAACCCAACCGCCACCCGCGTTCAAGGTCCAGGTTTCCTCCGACTCGACAATCGGATTCATCATTATCTGATCTTGGACCCAGCTATTCTTGCTGGGTCCCATTGCAACCAGAGTGACCGTCTCGGGTATCTTACCTGTGGGATGCTCCCAAGCCATCAATAGCCCCACGCTGCAACGTAGAACGTCTGACCGCTCACATTGGAGGTAGTGGCCAAACTAGCCAACGCCGAGTTGGTCAACGCGCCGCTGCTCGTCTGAGCCTTGTCCAGATAAACGGTGAAGCCGTTCTTGTTGGCGTAATCATATTTCATGACCACGTCAACGGTCTGGTCCTGACCGCCAATCAGCTCCAAGTAATCCAGCCTTGTTTTCAAGCCATAGGAGTTCGCAGAAGCTGGAAGGGCGATCTTTTTGCCGGTAGTCAGCGTTCCAGAGGTGCAACTTACTTTGCAAATCCGTCTACGCTGCTTTCCGACGCGCTGTTCACCACTAACCGTAATGGTGACACTGCCTGTCGTCAAAACAGCCATGACAACCTCCTTACGCTGTTACCATCGTCACGCCACTGACGTTAGAAGGTCTCTCCCAACGCGGTTCAACGTAAATACAAGGTATCACAGTACCCGCTGCACCTGCATCGGTGACATGAAGAATAAGCCGTTCTCCAGGCTTGATCTCTGTATCGAGATTCATCCTCACAGCCGCATGACCAACAGCAGAGCAAGTGCTTCCGCAAGCACCAAAAGTGATTTGACCACCTGTGGTCAAGGTGCCGGTGGAGCCTAGATCGTACTTCAGTGCTTTGATGATAGCCTGAGACGTCACAGCCGTGGTGGCGATCACGGACATTCCGCGCAGAATATGCGGGACAATACCCGGAGTGAAATTGTCCCCCACAGCGCCCGTCGCTGCGACAGAAACGCCAGAAACCAATCCAGTCGGACCAATCGCACCGCTTACAGCGGTATTTGTCAGGCCCATCCTGACTTCCAATTTCGAATGCGTATACGCCATTTTATGCTCCCTATGCGGCCCTCTCGGGTCCGCTCATCTGCCTAAGATGCCCGCCTGGTAGCGGGTTGTTCCTCCGTCCGTGGAGGAGTCCGTTTGCTCTTGAAATGAGCTGCAACCTTCACATTCCAGCCCACTTTCTGAAGGCTTTTAGGTCCCAGCCTCTTTACATGATCCCAGAACCAGGATGGATACAGATCAGGATCCATTTCGGAGCCCGAATCGTCAAAGGCTTTGCCATCCCATAGCCAGACTGGCGGACCTTCACCATGGTTGATCCTGATGGGTTCAGCAAGGTTCTTGACCATCTCATAGGTGACACCACCCTGCTGAACCTTCCTGCGTTCCTGAAGCTTGTAGAGGTTGAGCCTGGCCATTAAGCACTATCCACATGAACGACCTTCACCTCACCTGCGGTGCTGTTCGCGTCCCAGATGAGTTGGAAGGCCAGAATGCCGTACCAAGCCACTGCCTTGCTACGCCCGAAGTCCGCTGGCATAGCGGCTCTCAGCTCAGGAGTCTGCGCTTCGGCCATGGCAACCGCATCCTCACCAAACACAACGCCCTCGCCCAGCACAGAACTGGTGCCCACTTTGCCCAGGGCATTTGCGTGGTTGGTCTCGACAAACCTCACGTCCTCAAGCTTACCAACCTCCGAATTGAACTTGGCTGCTGGATTCGTGTACTTGTGCCACTCTTCCCAGTCCGCATCACGCTTGATGCCACGGAGACCCAGAGTGCGGAAGATCCCAACGTAGGAGTCGCCTCTCATGGGTATGTGGTAAGTGTCGTACATGAGGTCGCGCAGTTCCTCAACATGCCACACGTTCATGTTCGCGGTGGCCGTGGTTGTCGGATCCGCTGCGCCCGTATCGGTGCTCGAAGAGGTGGCACCCGTCGGCACGTACTTCACGTAGCTCTGCCTGAAGGCGTTCGAGGCCAGGGTGTCCAGATACAGCGTCATCTGCTGGGTGAGCTTCTTCTGGATCGGATTCATCAGATCATAAGCCGACAGATCCTGAGACAAGCTGGTATAAGGAACAGACCGACCAATTTCCTGTACCGTAATGCTGGTGGTGGTTAACTGGAACTCGTCCTCGGGGATCCGATCCGTTTCCGTCAGGACCGCACTACTGGGCTCAGTGATGTTCTTCACCCGAGTAAGGGTGACGGATTCACCCTGCTTCTTGCCGTAGTCTCCAATAGGAGTTACGTGATCCATGAAAACAGAATCTTCAATCGCTGCTTCGTACAGCCGCGCCGACAGATCGTGTTCTTTATACGTTCCGGTGGGCGCGTCAAAAACCCAAGTAAACTGCGCCATTACTTAGTACCTCCTGTACTCATTTGCCTTGCTGCTTCCCGACGCGCCTCCGCACGCTTATTAAGCACATCTGTGATGGTCGAAACCTTCGATTCCTGAGCTGGAGGCGCTTGAGTAAACTGATGACCACCACCCTCGACATGAGGCGTGGGTTTCGTACTTGTGCGCTCCAGCCCTTCCTTCACCAGTTGCCGTACACCATCGGCAATCTTCTTTGAAATCTGCTCCTCACTCAAACCCTTAAGCGTATCGCCACGAGCGTAGATGTCGGCAATGTATTTAGCCCGATCCTCGTCAGCGTCCTGCCTTAGATCCTTATGGTCTTTCCAAAAAGAGCCCCAGAACCGCTTCAGATTCTCCTGCTGCTCGGATTCCTGCGCCCACTCCTGCTTTGTCCGAGCCTGAGCCTTCTGCATGCGGCTCTCAAGCTCTTTCACAAACCTGGCCGGATCCGAGTACATCAGATCGCCCAATTCGGCGTAAGGATCGGTGGTTGGTTCAGGACTGGGATCCGGTGGGTTTTGGAGCCGCCCCACGGTCACGGAAAGCTCGTCCAGCTTCTGGTCCTGGCTGGCTATCTGATCGCTAAACGCTTTCTGCTGCGCCTCATAGGCCTTGGCAAACGTCTCGTCTACGACGAATTCTTGCTCACCGACCTTGATCTTGGTTCCGAACGTGGGTTGGGTGGCTGGCTGCGTGGCTACGTCAGGCCCGCCCTGCGTGGCTGCGTCAGGCCCGCCCTGCATGCCTTCTTCAGGCGGTGTTTCTGGCACTCTGCGTTCTCTCCAATGCTTTCAAGCTTTGCTTGTATTCGGTATCAACGATGCCTTGCATAGATGATAGTTCAGAGAGCGCCGCAAAACCAGCAAGTGCTTGAATGGGCTCAAGATTTCCCAACCGATACCTACCAACATAGTCTGCTATTATGGCATCTCTTCGATGTTTGACGAGACGGGTTATTTCCGCCTGCAAAGCCTGTGCCGTCAAGAATCTCTCGTGAGTCTCATGCACGGACATTGTCATGCAGCGCTACTCCCTTTGGAAGCACGATCTGAGGCTGATCGCCGCTGTCGTGAATGTCCTCTACCAGATTGACGTAAGCCCGAAGCATGGAATTGCAGAACTGAAGCAGAAATCTATTCTGATGCTCGACACTCGCATTCTCCAGCATCGAATGATGCCAGTTCCACCATTTTACTAACTCGTTAGTATCCTTTATTACACTATCGCTTAGGGCCACGCCTGAACTCCTTTGCTACCTTCTTTGAGGGGCATTTGCCTCGGGCCTTCTTCCTGCCCTTTGCCGTACTGCACATGCCCATAAAACGTTGCTGCCGTTTAGTCTTCGCTGGCATCTTTTAAAGTTACCCCACTTTTTTTTAAAGTCCTGAAGTAGGTTTCAATTCCTGATTAACCTCAGACTGCGTGCCGGGCTCCCCAGCAGCCGTACCGCCACCACCTTCCACGCTGTTGATCCCCCTGGCTGCTTGAGCCGTTTGCGCCCCAAGCAGCGTAGAAAGCATTTGAAGCTGTGGGCCGTCGTCCTCGGTGATCCTGAAGTTCTCAGGATTCAAATTAAGCTGCCTGAAGATCTGGCGAACAATCTTCGAACTGCTGTATTCCTGCCAGAATTGAGCAGCCATGACCGGATTAGCGCTCACGGCCTGCAACACGGCCATGAGACGCTGAAAATCTCTGAGGCGAGCAAGCGTGCCGGACAGACCGGTGGCCTTGAAATTGGTCTGAGCACCTAAATCGGCAAACCGCTCTGCAGGACTCATTCTAGCCAGCATGAGCATTTCCTCAAGCCCAAGGCTTCTGCTCAACTCCATTACCGACATCTCGTCAGCATATTGAAGAATACAGAACCAGGATTTCTCAAGAATAGGAACAATCACATTCAATTCGATATCAGCCGCTATCGAATCGAGCGTCACTGCGCTGGACTGCTGGCTTTCAACGATCTCAGTTGCCTTTACCTGCTTCGGCGGGAGCATGCCCATCTTGATGTCGTTTGTTAGGGCAGAGGCGTTGAATTCCCTGTCCGTGATGCTATACATCTGCAGGGCTTCAGGGGGAATGTTCCCTGTGCTCACTTGCTCCAGCACCTTTGCCCCCGGAGGAGCCTGGTCATTGACGATGGCGGTCCATCCCTGCGGGATCCCGTCGCTCATCTCGTCAGCATTATCAATCCAATCTGCCCTGGCTTGCTTCATGCCCCACACGGAAGCAAGTCCACCGTCCAGCATGAGGTTGAAAAGCTCATTGAGCGACACATTCAGGTCTGTAGCCGCGTCAAATAAGGCCTTATCGTTATAGCGGTGCGGGTAACGGATCAGGGGACTGACGACGAAAGGATCCCTGCCGTGCCAGTAGGGGTTGTCCTGGGGAGGTCTGATCAGGTACTTCTTATTCGCTATGGACCATAGCTGATTCTTCTTGACGAGATTGCCGTCAGAATCGATGAGATCGCCCCAGAACTCATGGATGCCTATCCGCTTCCTGAAGGAAGGTGGCTCTACCAGCTTCTCCGTGTCCTCTGTCTTTCTCTTGCGCTGCTCATACTCAGCCTCAAGCGCAGCATAATCGTTTTCAATCTGATCGACTACGGACTTGAGATAAGGCTTCTCTCCGTCGTCAACCTGCTCTTTCGTGCCCGACAGCTCCCGAATAACGTGCATATCACGCTCACATTCGTGATATCGGTACAGACCCCTGCCCCTGGGGTCCTCTCCGAAGTTCTCCGGCGCTATGAGGTCGATATGGAGCCTCCACGGGCTAAAATCCTTGGCGACAAGCTCTCCTTCCTCCACGAAGAACCTTCTCTCCACCGTTCTTGACCCATACACCTTAAAGATGTACCAGGTCTCCAAAAGGGCTTGCTTGCTGCCTTCGCCTAGCTTGGTGGCCAGCGTGTCAGACTTGTTCTCTATAGTTGGGAGGTTGTCAAAGGCCTCCATAAGCACCTGTCTAATGGTCTCAGGGCTGATCGGAGCGTTTGGGGCTTCGACAGTGAACCAGGGACCAAACTGAGTAAGAGCACGTTTAATAAAAGCCGAGAACTGCTCTACCGCAGACTGGGTTTTAGGAAGGAATTCCGTGGATTGACCGTCTATCTTGCCGTCCCAATTCTGACGGTTGAAATAGGCATCCCGGTTCTCCCCGTTATGGATAAGTCGGATCCGCCTGGCTTCGTAAGACTCCCTGATGTACTCCAGACTTGCCTGAACCACAGTCAGGGACTCGTCCCGTCCTTCAATTTTCTGGTCTATGTCAGCTTGGGCCATTTCGGCTCTCCGTCTTTCCTTGACGCATAGCCAGGCAACCTAGGCCTGACTCGCTTCTGATCTGGCTTGAATACGCACCTGACGTGCACTCCGATGGCCTGTTCACCCTTGGTAAACAATGGGGTGCGACAAACCCGGCAATCCTGATACATGCCTTAGAGTATAGCTATCTGGCGAATCTATAACGGGGTCGCTTCTGCTTCAAAGTAGGCCTGTGCGGGTCTACATTGGCCCGTACAGGCGCTTCGTAGGCTACCCAATACCCCAAGGCGTCTGAAGCGTGAGAGCGGTAGAAATAGGCGTCTGTGCGCTTTGTGATCTTCTTGATTCCGGCCTTCTTGTCTCTCAAAACCTGTTCGAAATCGAGGATCAGGTTGTCGCAGGACGGATCAACCTGCATGCCAATATGGCCCTGCTCATCCTTGAAAATGTATTGGACGGCATCGATCCGGTCATTCACCCAAGGATTTTGCTGCGGCACCTTTATCTTGATAGGAACCCCGTAATTGCGCATGTGATTCAAGATCAGCCTGTAGTCGCTGCTCTTGGTCTGATGACTGCGGTGATTGCCGGTTGCGTCTCCGTAGATCCAGATCTCAGCACCATGCCTTGGGTAATGGCGCCTGAACTCCTCAACCATGTCCGGGATGTCACCCTCATCCAGATAGCACTCCCTGAACACTCTGAAAACTGCGTCATAGTGCTGTCCGACACATGTGACCATGGGCTCAACGTTGAAGTCCCACGCCCAGCACAAAGGCCTTCTGAATCGATAGAAATCATGCTGAAGCCGAACATGGAGGCTGGAATCGAACTTGGTGTAGGCTCTCGCGCCAGATAAGCCCGGGAGCCATTCACCACCAAGCCGAATTCTCCCCTGGATCGAGGTGGGATCATACTTAGTCTCCAGTCTCGCTATTTCTTCTTTCGGGAGATAGGGGTTGTCGTAGATGGACGCAGAAAAAGCCTGCAAGTTCTCAGGCTTAAACCTGCCCTGCATGAAGTTTTTCAAAATACGATTGTAACTCCACGTCACGCCTCCAGAGTTGGCCCCTTCTGGAGGAAGCAAGGTGGCCGTGCAAAACAGGAACATCCTCCGAGCGCCGATACGTATGCCAATCTCGTCGTATATGTCTTCAGGGTGTTCTTCATCCAAGTGCACCCAGTCTTTTTCAGCACCCTGGTATTTGGAGCGTCCTGAGTCGGCAGACTTGAAAACGATGATGGATCCATTTTTCAGCTTGATGGTGTTGTCGGAGATGCGCCATCCATCCGTTCCGGGCTTTCCTTCTCCCACAAGCTCCCTACTGGGTATAAAAGGTTGATGGGTCGCCCCTGGCGGTATGTATCCATTATCAAAGTACTTGGGCTGCAGTGTGTCCCGGAGTAATGGGTAGTCCAAACCAGAGACCCAACCGGACGTCGCCCGGTCGCGAACCACAATACTGTTTTCACCGCTTCCGGTGTAGATAGAAGGGGGATCTGGATGGCCAAACCTGGCCAAATGTGAACCAATGTAAGCACCTCCATCGCTTTTCCCGGCTCTGTTGGCGGCGACGAACCAAGCCTCTGAAGTAAGCCCTTTGAGAATCGAATCTACGAAAGGACGTTGTTTAGCAGTCGGGGTAAAGTTGCGGAGAGGGTCTTCTCGCTTTCGTTCCGCCAACTCACGACCGGAAGCCAGAACCCTCTCCTGCAGGTCTCTGACACTGACACCCATCAAGCAAATCTTCTGCGTCGAAAGTTAACCTGGAAAACGCTAACCCCAGTAACGACAACAGGAGGAGCTGCAGTAGAGAGAAGCGTGAACTGATAAGGCAAAGACATGGTTAGATCGCTGCGTTCAATAAACAAATACACGGTCCCCGTGGCATTGTTTGGTGAAGCTGGCATATCCACCCCAGCAACCCGCATGTCACTCCAGCCACCTGTAGGCACTATCTGATCTTGTGCGCCGCTGCGATCTGAGTTTGCATAAATGAAAATCTTGCCAGGAAAAGGACCCAGGCCTGCCCCTTCAATAACAAGGCCTGTTTCCCCCTTGTTATGAGACTCATCACCGAAATTGGTTATTGACGGGATGAGTCGGTTCATTTGTCGCGTCTCTCTCTGTTTGGCACGTAAAACGTGATGAGACGGCAAATCTTGCCAATCAAACCAAGGACCCCTGGCTGGTCATTGGGGATGTTCTTGCCGAAGTACCGGAGAGCGTTTGAAACAAAGGCTATCAAGATCATCCAAAGGGCCAGCTCAGGATCGTCAGCCTGCTGGATGACCTCGGTAACTTCGATGTAGGCCGGTTGCATTAGCGTATCTCAGCCGTGACAGCATCAGCTAAAGTGGCAGGTAGCGCCCTATCTACCTGAAACTGCAGCTCGCTGTTGCCTGCATCCCAGGTGCTGTCGATGATGTAGCGACATTCGCGATTCTGATCTCCGCTGGTGATGCAGATTGGCTTGCCTTCCAGATCATTGCTGGCTTGTGTCACAGCACCGCCGTCCCTGTCCGTCAGGATGCAGGCAAACTCGTCAGAATCCCCGGCGAAATTAGCCGTGTTCACCTCGCAATTCAGCATGAATGTATAGAGTTCATCTGTAATTTCCTGGGCAGCATTGGTATGAATGTGACTGCTGGTAATCGCATTCGCGCCAATCTCCCCAGAATCCAACGTTCCAGCAATCGCATCAAAATCAGGCGCAACTTCGCCTGTAGCGTTAATATCAAGCGTTCTCCCGGCTGTCGTTGGCTTCAAAGGCGCATAGTTGCCCTGTGTCGTTGCAAGCGTGGTGCCATCCGCGCCCGTGATGGTGTCGAGGTCGCTTTGGGCTGTAGCTAGTGCTGCTGCCGTCGCCAACGCCGTCAGCTGGTCGCCCGTCCCGCCCGCTTCTGTCAGCGACGTTCCGTCGGCCATCTCGACACTGTTGACATCGATGTAGTTGCCGCTGGTGACGACCAGGTCGATGGCATCGCCCGATGTGGCGCCACCGTCTATGCGAAGGCCGGACCCGGTGCCGCCAGTTGTATCACCCTGAAACCTGACCCCTGCACCCGAGCCGCCGCCAATGACGTGGAACCCAGGCCCAGTTCCGCCCGTGTTATCCAGTTTCAGTGTCGTTGTGGTGCCGCCGCCGTGCACGACATCCTGGTCGAGCCTGGCCATGACGTTGAGTTCAGCGCTCAGCGTTGGCAAGCCACCGCTGGCGCCATCTGCCGCGTTGGGTAGTGGGTTTGTCGTGGAGAGTGCTACGCCATTCCATTCATCGACACCAACGTCTGCGGTCACTGAGCCAACGGTGATATCGTCAACCTGAGCATCTGACAACGTACCCGAAGAATTGTCCAAATCAGCCCGAACAAGACCGGTCGTGTTGGTGATGTTGAGGTCTTCAAAGTTCGTTGGGAATTCTGTCGTGCCGCCAGTCGTATCAATCGGGATACCTCCGGCCGCCCCTGCGGCGGCATTTGGGAGCGGGTTGGTTGTCCCTAGCGCAACGCCGTTCCACTCGTTGACGCCGACGTCGTTGGTGACGCCTACGGTGGTGGTGACGGTGTCGATAGCGCCCGCCGTCGTGTTGATGCTGGCCTCGGCCATGCGCGCATCCAGGATGGCATCGAGCCGCCCCGCGTCTTCCCAGTCAGTGCAGATGGCGCCCAGGGTATCGTTGGTCGCGCTAGCATTCGAGCAGTCCGCGGCCAGGATGGTGTCAGCCGCATCGGCCACGGTGGACGGGCAGGTGCCCGCTACGCCTTTTGCGATCTCGTAGGTCGTGGTGGCGTCCGGGGCTGTGGTCCAGTTGCTGTCCACCTGAGCCGTGTCCGCCTGGCCAAGCTCCGAACCGTCCTGATCCCAGTCCAGGATACAGCGCGTCTGCCCGGCGCCCGTGCCGCCGTCCAGAATGATGGTCGCACCGATGAAGATGTCGTCAACCTCGGTCTGGGCCGAGGCAAGTTGGATCTCGTCGGTTCCGCAGCCGCCGCAGGCTTGGGCAGTGCCTGTTGCTAACGTGCTAACCCCGTTAGTAACGTCAGTGACAGTCCCCACCGTGGTTGCATCCAAATCAATCGTCGCATCATCCTCATCAAGCTGAGCAACCATGGCAGCAGAAGTTGCAGCAATCTCGTAAGTAGCGCCATCAAAGTCAACATCAATTGAGCATGTTCCGCCTTCTGTAAAAGCAGGCGTCACCGTCACCGTGTCAGTCGATGCTGTCGAGGAAATTATCGGCCTGGTCTGATTCGCACAATCACCATTGGTAATGGTTAAAGTCTGGTACTTGAAATTGTCATCATGCGTCACCGCGCCAGAGGCAAGAATCAGCGCTGTCGTGCTATGGGCAGCCGTTTGAGCCGTACCGGTAGTTGTTGAAAGACCTGTTCCTGCAGCTCCCCAAGAGGCGTCGCCTTCATTGCGAATTGCTTCCAGGCTGTCAGTGGTGTTGTTGAACGTATCCCAGTCGGCCGTCGCATCATCCGCCACCATATAGGCGATGATGCTGTTATCTGTCACATCAGTACCCGTGACTGACGCGGAGACAAGATGGTCGAGACCATCCGCCTCAATGGCATCTTCCGCCTCATCCTGGATTGATTGAAGCGCCGTTGCATTCCAAGTCGCTGTGCCGTCAGACTTTGGCACCTTAGCCAGTTCAGCTGATGTGGCTGCGCTCGCGTGCAGGTTAGTAACATCAGTGACGGTCGCAACTGTGTCTGCTGCTGGGTCGAAATAAGACGCTGCGACCAATGTGCGTGCCTCCATCTCAGCATTTGTCGGGCCATCATAGGCAGCGACTGGATCTGTGCCGATAGTGTCCGTGTAATTAGTGACCCAAGCGTTTCGAGTCGTGTTGTAATTCGTCGCAAAATCGGTCTCGAACACGATTTCAAGACCGCCAGCCAGTTTCGCGTCGGTAATGCCGCCGTCTGTAATATTGACAGTCAACTCCGAGCCGTCCATCGCCGATGCGTCGTTGGTGATGGCGCCAGTTGCGAAGACGCCGACGCCCAGATCGCCGCTGTTTAGCGTTCCGACAGACGTTGAGTCAACAGCTCCAGCCACCAAGTCAACGGTCAAATCCTCAGAATCGTCTATTAGTGATTCCCAGGTATTCCCATCGACCACTAGCCATTCATGAAACACCGGGACAAACGTCGTCGGAGTCGCATGGTCGCACACAAGACGAAGGCGCCCAGTCGTGCCGGTATCTGTCGCTGTCAGTTCAAGCGAATACATACCGCTTTGCATATGCGCAGCATCATTGCTGCCCCCAGATGCTGTGATGGTCAACGCCGTTGCCGCCATCCCGCTATCAGCGTGCTTGAACAAATCGCAGTCCCAGGCTGTCACTGTCAGGCCGGTTTCAGCCGTTACGCCATCAGTACCATCTACAAACGGACCAATAGCCACCTGCGTTGCAGTGCTTTGCTTTAGCCACTCCGCTGAGCCAGGGCCAGCGACTATAAAAACCAGCAAGCCAACAACTGTCGCTGTTATTAGCTTTTTCACTGCATTTGTCTCCTAATATTAAAAAAAACTGGAATTGAGACTCCAGCCGCAGCAACGCTGTCTTCCCAGTCATCAACATATCTAGCTGAAGATGTGTTGTTGACAACATAAATACCTGGGTGACCGCCAGTGATCGTAGATGAGCTATCTGTTTTTGTGCCGACTGTCGAACCGTTTACCCAGACTTCAATAGTGACTGAAGTTGTTCCGGTCGCTTCTATTTCAATTGTGTGATCGGCTGTGCTGTCGTAGCTAAGGCTGACAATATTTCCCATCCATGCGCCATTTTTTTCAATCTCTATTTCAGTCCAATTTCCGCCGCTTAGATTATCGAAAAACGCCGTATAACCTCTTGTGGATGAATCCATTCTG
>JAAUXU010018348.1_pt1 | contig 21292 bp, 30 predicted proteins | sample 7278151 | NCBI WGS metagenome assembly JAAUXU01 (sample SAMN14350113, study PRJNA611818) | marine sediment metagenome | isolation source: surface marine sediment (1.8m) | place: French Polynesia: Moorea | collected 2018-08 | reverse complement strand
CTTTTTGTTCTCTCGTCACTGAACACCCATTCACTCACTTGTCTTTAAGTTGCGGTTGCTCGACACCATTTGCCCACAGCTTCTCAGGCCTTGATTTCACCACAATAAGCCGACCTTAAAAAGGTTTTTCTTGCCAGTCCCGAGCCAATTTATAGGAATGGCTATCGAATGACAATCAAAGTGATTCTCACGATCATCTTGAATTAAGCAGCCTTCAAAGTAGTTAAAAAAGTGTGTAAACACCTGTGAGAATTGTAAGAAATCCCCTCCTCCCCCTCCCCCTTGTGTGAACGCATCGATGGCACGTGCTAGAGCCCCGTTCTTCTTAGAGACTTCTTCCTGCGCTGTTCACGCTATTTATCTTTTCACTCGTGCAAACACTTGGAGGATATTTCAGCTGCCACCAGTGGAAGCTGGAGAAGGAGAACATTTGCGAGCGGTTTTCTTGCCTTATTCTTTAAGAACAAAGTCGGTTGTCATTCTTGTCAGGTTTGAAGCACTCACGGGGCACGCACGTCTGCCCACTTGAAGCGCCACGAGCGAACTGACGAGAATAGGACGTGTACGCGCAGCTCGTGGCGAATGGGGCGGCCCCAAAACAAATGGGGCAAGGCTCTACTCGCACTTATCTCCGAGACCCAAAGAGAGAAGAATCCAATCCATTAGCTTAATGAGGTGACGATTTATTAATGACGAGACCCTACCTTTTGTCACGTCGCTAGCTAAAGGACAAATGACTCTGTAAAAACTGGATCTACGGAACAATACAAACAGGTGATTGAACACACCAAAGTAAGCTATAGCAAAAGCTTTGTGTACAAAAAGTACATATCTACGTATATAACACCCGTAGGTCACCATAATTAAAATTACTACGTACTAATAAAAATAATTAACTTTCTTGGTTTTTCTTTTGCTTCTTCTTTAAAAGGCTCTGGTTGAGGAACCTCTGAAAGCAGGAGGCCTTGATGGAGGCCTCCACCACAGGATCCACCAAAGGAGGAGAAGGTCTCCTTACCACAACAGAAGCTCTTCTATCCACAGGCTCTGGGGTCTCCGTCGATCGTTTCGACTGGCTCTGGAACCGTTCTTTTGGAGCTGGCTTTGGACGAGGAAGAGGTGAAGCGCAATTTTGGTCCTCTTCCTCAGAAAGAATCTCTCTTGCTCCGGCAAATGCACTCCGGAACCTCTTTTTTGGAGCGGGTTTTGGAGGGCACGAAAGAGAGCCCTCTCCAGACTGCGGCGAGACTGGCTCAACTGACTGGTATGCAGGACATCTTTTCCTTGATCCAAGCAACTGGCTCTGAAATCTCTCTTTTGGGGCTGGCTTCGGAGGCTTTGCGGTAACTCCTTGCTGCTCATCCCCGTCTTCGGAGCATTCTCCAAGTCGTGACTCTTGATTTGCCTCGCTTGTGCGGGTTTTGGGAGCAATTCTGGGGGTCACTACTCGAGAAGGAGTCAGTGGAACGTCCTCCATGACTGAATCACCCTGGTGATTCAAAATATTCTTTTTCCTCTTCGTCCTGTGTCCAACTTTGGACGTAACGAGTCGGTGTTTTTTACCCATGTCAGCAGCTTTGAAGTCGCCGTCATCACCGTCGCTTCTTCTCTGCTCTCGCTCATCGAATTCCCTCAATTCTCCGACCTCCTTCACGATCTCCGAGCAGACTTTGTCGTACAACGAAGCCACGTCCAGCCAGCCCTTGGACAAGTAGAAATCCTGTTTGAACAAGGAAAAATTCACCTTCTAGCACAAGTTAAATTCTAAAAGAAGAAAGTCCGCTCGTTGCCACCTTGAGCATCCCAGCTCTAGTCTGCGGCGAGGCCTCGATGATCGTGATAGCGGCCTCGCTCTCCGAAAGCTTCCAAAACCGCGCCATTTCCGAGAAATCTCTCCTTCGAATCGCTGCCGGCGTCTGCCCGTAGAAGTAGGCCGTCGTCTCGCCCTCCGGTCTGAGGATCCTCTCTTCGTCGCCACGGAGATTAGCCCTGGAGGTACTGCTGATCTGCAGCAGCAGTGAGGGGTCATCAAACGGCAGGGCCTCTTCCTCCTCCTCGGACGACCGAACTGCAGTCACCACTATTAGCATCAAGTTTGCATACCTATCATGTGTTTTAAATATACACACCATCTTCAGCCATCGTTGGCGCCATGCTGTGGCAGTTCAGCGCGGCCAGCTCCTGAGAGGATCCCTCGCCCCCGAGAGCGTACCTGCTCACGTGATCCTCCACCCTGCTAGATCCCACCAGATCCTGCATGGCAGCACAGATAAGTACACATTGCATGTACGTACGTCAACGTCGTTCATTCCGTATATTGGGGGTCAGGGCCTTGACAAACGCGCTCCTTGAGGAACTAAACGACTAAGTTAAGCCTTGGGGACTGCTTTTTTTTGCGCGCCCATTTTTTTTTTGTTCCACACCCATTCCTTTTTGACGGCGAGAGAACGGCGAGAGAAACAATACAGAGCACGCAAAAACGCTCCTATATTTTACGTACGTCGTCTTTTTGTTCAAAAGTGTTTTTTTTTCTTCAAAAATGTTCAATGCAGTACGATCTTGTAGACACAGCAATGTCCTCAAAATTCCGAAAACTGATCGGATTTTGCAGATTATAAAGTGAAAATCTGAGATTGACATCTTATGCGCTGAGGGCTTTTTGCAACTGACTCGTTTATTGTATGAGAACCAGTGATGCAGTGAAGCCATTCCTACACTCACCGTACTTTTTTCAAGGAATAATTTGAGGGCTACTTTTGCAAGGCTGTATCAACTCTTTGGTAGGTGTAGTCAAACAAGCATTACTCATTAATAATGCTAAAAAAGTAATTACGCACTACTCAAGCATTATTTTACGTCAAACCCCCCATAGATTTCAATTTTGTAGGTGCAGTTTCCAAACGTTCTATCACCCTAGTGTGCATTCAACGTAGCAGTCGTGCATAGAGCGATTTTTTTCCTCAGGTCTCCCATGTTCAAATCCACCGACTCCTAGATGTAAAATTTTTTAAAGTTGTTTAAAAAAATAAAAAAGACTAAAAAACTTAGAAAGTGCATTTGACCAGCAAATGGCCATCTGGGCATAATCTGCACACCCTCTTTCAGATTTTACAGCTCTCTGGCCTTAACGAACCTCGTAGACGGCAGTCTTCTTCCACGATAGGTACTAAGGTACTAAGGGTATCTACACCGGGCTGATCATACTCACCTGGTTGACATGATAGTGAACCACGCGGCCGGACGCGTGGAGGATACTCTTGTCCGACTTGAGGGGTGACGACACCAGTGGAGCTGCAGTAGGCAATTTCTGGAGCCTTCCTTGTGATAGTTGGCTCAAGTCCTGTCAATGGGAGTGTCACAATCATCTCGCATCAACAAGAAGTCCTACTAGCCGCTTACCTCGAAAAGAATATTTTGCAAGTCCTCCAGAGCTTCCCCTTTGTCCTTATCTTCTAGGCAACTCACACCATCATGCCGCGCATAGTCCAGCAAATTGTCGGCAACGTGGATCTTTCTCTTCCCTCGGATAAGGTTTTCAATTGCTTTATTCCTTAAAAGCAATACGGAGACCGCATGGACCTCGTTAGCCCCATTTCTCATGCAAGATGTACTCGATTCTTTTGTACCTTCCCAGAATGCGCGAGGTGAGACAGGTGTCTCCTTTGCTCCTAACAGCGAAGAGGTTCTTGATGCCGAAGAGCTCTCCTTTAGCTTGGCCGCGGATGGCCGTGAAATATCTGGAGATATATTAAATTACGTTAAGACCTTTTCAAGGTAATGGAGCGCTCGTGGTACCTCCTGGCGTTCTCGCCGTCCACAGCGCTCTTGAACAACTGCTGCTTGTACACTTGACGCAGGTAAATGTTCTCCTCGATGGTGCCTGAAGTGAAGCCTTCATTATTTATGGTACACGATCCTAAAAGGACAGAGCTTCGCTTCCGACCTGCAGTGACTAGCCTGTAAACCCTGACGTCCCGGGTCTGTCCGATCCTGTACGCCCTGTCCTGGGCCTGCAAGTCATGGGCAGGGTTCCAGCTGGGGTCGAATACAATGACGGCATTGGCTGAAGCTAAGTTGAGGCCGAGACCCCCGGCCTTTGTGGAGATTAGGAAGAGGAAGATAGACGAATCAGAGTTGAACTCCTCGACAGCTCTAGCTCTAGCATCCAGACGAGTCTGTCCGTCCAGACGACGATAATCGTATCCGAGAGATTGCACAAAAGATTCTAGAATGCTGAAACCATGGGAGTTCAGAGAGGTGATTGTGCTGTGCTACTTTCCAATAATAACCACGTCTTACTTCAGCATGGTAGTCGAGTGACTGAAGACGAGGATCTTAGCATCTCCTTCTTCTTCCAGCATTTTGAGCAAGTCAACCAAGACACTCATCTTACCACTGAACTTGGGATCGGACAGGACAAGAAAGTTGTTCTTCACCGCAGGGTCCAAGAAGTCCCGATGCTTCCTGATCGAGATGAAACTTTATCGTCAATAGGGCTCAAGGCTCACAAGTGAGCATCAAACGCTTACTTGAAGGCGATCTCACACAATTTCTTGCCTTCTTCACCCTGCTCGGTGCTGTAGACCTTGTTCTTCTTAGGTAACAGAAGGGCCGGGTGGCTGGCGTTCTTCAGGAAAAGGTGGAGATACTTGAACACCAGGTGAAACCACTTCTTCGTTTCTTCAGTTTTTTTTCCGTCTCGTCGCTGTTGGCAAAACTTTTGATGAGGATGTCCAGAGCTACACCTGCAGCGTTCAAATCCGCAGAGGACTTCGACCATCTCAGGACTCTCGAGGATAGCCTCGAACACGTCCATTTGGAACTGCGAGGGCTGTAAAGAGAAAATTGACTCAGAGGTTCTTTTTTCTCTTTTTTACTCGGAATGGCTACAGTACAAGAACATAAGAAGTTTAATGAACATGAGAAGAGCATAAGAAGAACTTTACTTGGCAAAAGACGACCTGGTCGGTCTTCTTGGGTAGTTGCCCACCAACGTTTGTCAGGTCTTTGGTTCTCCTCAACACGAATTGGTCCCTGACGCCATCAAGTTGTCCCTGAAGTTGCCTTGCCTGGGCAAGCTCACCTCTAAGAGCATCAATGCGGAGGCCGCTCTCAATCTTGTTGGCGTATTTGTGAACAAATGAATGCAACGAGCCCAGGCAGCCAGGATTCGCCCAGTCCAGCACACACCAGAACTCTTCATAGCTGATTATATTGACCATATAAATGGATACTGCTTCCTTCAAGAGAGGACACTTGTTTCTATGAATAACCTGTTCTGCAGGAGCGTGCCAGTCAGTCCAATCCGTCTGATACAGCGAAGAGACTTGAGCGCCTTAGTCACCTTGGCCTTAGGATCTTTGAGCTTGTGGACCTCATCAACAACAACAGCAGTCCAATTAACACGATTTAAGTCATCAATGTGATCCCTGTGGAAAGAAAAGATCTTAAGATCTAGCGAACAAAACTTGAATTCCAGCGAACAAAATTTGAACTTTACCTCGCTGTCTCGAAGGTCGTCACGACGACTTCGATCCTGACGGTTCTTGCTAGTTTCAGCGTCTGTTCACGCTCGTTCCTGTGGTGGAAGGAGGCGACGGCAAAGAATCCCCACGCGTCAAGCTCTTGGCGCCAGTTATGCGCCACTGACGCCGGACAGACCACCAGGAACGGCGGCCCGACGACACCGCTGCTTAAGACTCTCCTCGACGAATCTCCGAATCGGAGGCGTCTCAGCCCCGGCTCGTCCACGCCCCTGCGGTGAGTCTTGCCCAGGAGGGCGGAGAAGAGGGCGATGACCTACGATTCGAAGCAAGGGGACCTTAGTTCACACAAAAGTCCATGATCAGCTGGCCCATTCCTGATTTTTGCCTGTGTTGATGTTAGCTTGTTTTCGTTTCAAAGCATATAAAAAAGTCGGATTTGACTCGTGTCCAAGATTTGGGCACAAAATTATCATACGCTAAATTTGCTAACTTTGAGTGTTATGCCATGAAACGTGATATGTGAACTTGCCATCCACTTGCCATGATCTTCCATTGGGTCATGCTCATCCATTGTGCCTGTGGCACGTGCAGTCCTCAAAGCTGAAGTTTCTAGACGTTGACTTTAATGTTGTGCATTTCTACACCTAACACTGCTTATACAACGTCACTTTTGGCTCACTGCGTGTGACACTGTTTGTAGGGAAACCTTTTAGTATTTTGGCCCTTGTTGAACGGATTTAACTGCATATGTCATAAGTTTTTTGCAGCTCAAAAAGGCAGCTTCGAGGACACAATGTGCCACAAGCACAATGGATGAACATAGCCTAACAGAAAATCCTGGCCTCTGGGTGGTATGATCGCAAAACCCCGTTTCATAGCAAAGCACTACTTCTTCTTAAGGTTATTAGCCAAATTTACCTGTCAGACCTACTCGCGAACTGCAGAAATACCACAATTCCGAGCATTTTAAGCTTTTTTCAGTTTTAGGTCTATTGATTTCCATCTAGTCGCCTCTTCCTCCCACATCCGAGTTCTTTCCTTCATGCACTATCTCTTAAAGCCCAAAGTTCCATGGACATACCTGGACTGTCTTGCCAAGACCCATCTCATCCGCCAACACAGCTCCATGAGTCCGCTGATGATCCCGGAGGAAGCACTTCTCGAAAAGGAACCTGACTCCGGCGCGCTGATATTCACGTAGACAGCGGTTTAGCGGCCAGGCTACCTCCACTACGTCGATTCCTCCAGACACCGACGCGCTGTCGTCATCACTTTGCCCCTGACGACGTCGAAACAAAACCAGCGGAGTTTGATCCTTCTCCTTGCCACCCAGAGAGCTTGCAGCGCAGGAGGAGGGCAACCTCGGCCTGATGCCGTCCTCTTCGTCTTCTGGATCTTTTTTGGCTGCCATATCAGGCCAGATCTTTGAAGTTCAAGTTGAAGTCGACATGGAGGAGGCCATGTTATGATGTCCGTCTCCGTACATCAGGTCGTTGTTATTCGACGACGTGCAGTTGCACGTAAGGTAGAACCGCAACCACTGCAACATAAGACGTCGACAACAACAACACTTGTAACGGTTGCCATTTGCTTGATCAGAAAATAAAGATGCTGGCTTCACCTAACCCTGCTTCACTCTTCAGTTGCTACTTCGCGAGCAAATAAGTGTCAACTCTAATCATTGCTGCTGCAGTAGTCCTTGGGTCTTAAACCTGAGCTATAACTGTCACCGGAGTGTCCTAACACTAATGTCACTTCACATTTGTAAGCAACTTATATGGAGCTAAGCAAGCCTGTTTGTCCCTGAGACAACGTTACTCTTACGTTGTCTCTCATTTGTACAGGCTGCCCTAGCCTTCACAGAGCCTTGTTAAATAGGGATGATGTCAAGAAGGTCGACGTGCTGGAGGATATCCTATCCGAATGTTGTCACTCAAGCACTCAACTGATAAGGCCCAACACAAAAAACCTTTCTGCATAGAATTATAATATACTTATCACGTATGAGTTATGGGTAATCAGCTTAAAATTGTATGAGTGACTAAAAAGTACATCACCGGTTGATGTCCTTGGGGTGAGTGAGTATGCACTTTATTGAGCGTGAAAAGTTGAGGACATTGATCCGAACAATGAAATCCATTCGATTACAACTTTTGTCATATGCGTCACCAGAATGGAATGTTTCACGAAGTCCCTCACAGTGTTCCTTTGTTTAGTCAAGGTCCATTTGAAGGCCATCCTATTTTTAGGATTCACAAGCTGAGGCAACACACAAGCGTCACTACCCGACAACAATAGCAAATTGGTTGCATTGTTTCTTATCATCACTAGTCTCATCACAAATTAGACTGAACTTGCTCGCTCAGTCTGCATCTCCACAGACGGCACGTTGCCCAGTTTTACGTCATAGACTCCAAGCGTGAAGTCGCCCAACGCGCTCAAGAAGTCGTACAACAAACTCACAGAGTCCCACCTTGGCCTCAGGATGGCTTCGGCCAGCAAGTCCAAGTCAAAATGTGGCGGGTGCTCTGTGCTCAAGTGGGGAAAACAGTAGGTCACAGCAGAAAAATCGAGACTTTCTTTGGACTCGGCCGCCAGCTCACGGACAAGATGCCTTGGCAGGACAACCAACGTCTGCGTACGCTTCACTTTGCTTAAATAGGTGCTCCTAGATGCCAGCGCCACAAGGCGATCCTTCACCTCGGACATGGGCTTGCCAGCAAAGTCTTCCAGGTGTATCCGAGCTCTTGGGTTCCAGTGCAGGTGCGGCAAAGCCTCGCCTGCGGGCTGCAGCAGTGGGTACCTCGGCGGCATGTAAGTACGTGCAAAAACCACTGTCACCTCAGTGGGTCCATTTTGGAGGTGACCTGATAGTGATCCCGCAACGCAAGTCACACCGCCCTGGTGAATGAAACCATAAAAGAGGACCATGGCAATGTTGAAAGTGTACCATAGTCCGAGAAGGGGCCTGAATCCCCACAAGCGATATCTCAGGATGTGTGAGCTGAGCAGAACAACGGGAACGGTGAGCGGAATGAGGAATCGCGGCTCCTGATGAGGGAACATGGACAAGAGGCCAAGGCCGGATATGAAGCTGAAGATGGCGAAGGCAGACACATTCCGAATCGAAGGTTTCTCACCCCAACGGTTCAGAACAGTTTCACCCACGAACCTCAGGATGACGTAGTAGGTGCACAAGCCTGAAAATAGTTTGTCAGTTGGTGGACGAGATGTAATCCACATCGCACAGTACCGAGCGGTCCATAGAGCAAGGGGATGTTCACCAGAGCATGTAGGTAGACGGGGTGCGTCCCATGCTTGTCAAGATTGCCAGGAACGACATTATACAGAAGAAATTGAAGTGGAGCTACTTTCCAGTCAGAATAGTTCATGCTGAGCTCCCACAGCTTGGTGAGCGTCAACTCGCCGTAGTAGAGGGAATCCAGCAGAATGAACAGCAGGGAAGTAAACAGAAAACCTGGAATGTAGGCATAATTTAATGATTGGGCTGGAGTTTCCTCTTTAAGACTCGTACCTGGGATCAGCGCAGCTCCTCTGAAGTTTAATAGAATGAAAGGTTCGAAGTAGGACTTGACATTCAAGCCTCTTTGAAGCCAGAAGAACATCGGCACCATCGCGAATGCCACGAACGTCGGGCGATTGAAAAATCCGACTGCGCATATGATAGAGATTGGCAGAACATGGTGGAAGTCATGTGGTGGAATCTGCTTAGCTCTCCTCTTCAGCTTGACTTTCTCTCTGATACTTTCCGCCTTCTCGTACTCCTCTTTCACGAGAGACTGGAGCAGCACCGTCTCCGACGAGCGCTTCATGCACGCCGCCACCATGTAGAAGAGCAGGGACCCAAGAGCCTGGGAAAAGAACCTTGGACAGTGAGCTTGGTACTCTTGAATTGGACATTCGTGCGTGACGCACCATTTCAATACTGTTCGTCAAGGTCCTCGTGGCATAGACAAGCATCACGTATGAGCTTGCCAGCGTGACGAGGCATCTGTTGAAGCTGTGCTGGTAAAGTAGGCACACCTGGTAGACACTGTAATCGACAACAAAGGAGAGCGCCACCATGGCCAACCTGGGGACGACGAGCACAGTGTAGGCAGTGATTGCACTAAGACCCGTCAAGTTGAAGAGCAGTGCGTTCAGCGCCGCAAAGACTCGAAGCGGCCCGCCAAAAAGTGCAGTCGGTATGACCATCGACCGTAACGGGGAGGTCACGTTGAACTCCCAGGTGCGCTCCACTTGCAGCTTGAGGGCGTCCCCGGCTGCCACCTCGGCCGTCTGGAAGAACTCGTCCGGATGGAGGTAACCATTTTCGGGTAGAAGGACCAACCCCACTCGAAGGGCAGCCAAGATCCAGTAAAGGTCCCACACCTTCCAGTACACGGCGCCAGCATCTTGGACCGCCGTCACCACCCGATCTGGCACGAAGAGCCGAGCGATCTCGCCAGCGTTGCCACTCTCAAAGACCTCGCGTACTCGCTTGGTAGCGTTCTTGCCGCGGTACGGGGTCACCTGCGTATGGCGCTCACTGGCCAATACCAAAGCCTTTTGCTTCCGCCTGAAAGTAGCTGACTACAGTCGGGACCGAAATGAGACGACAGACGTAAGCCCAAACTCTCTACTTCACAATGAAACTGACATAGTTCATGTTGACATGTCAGACAAAGCACTTAATAAATGTTACTCAATATGACTCAAAAGACTCATCAATACTTGTCCAGGATGACGCCCGCTAGCTTCGTGGCGTCCCACGCCTGGCGCAGAAGCCCTGCACCGGGAACGTAAGAGAGCAGATTTCCCGCCATACTTAGTCTTCGGTCATCGTCCAAGTTGCTCTCCTCGGCGATCGACCTCTTAAAGACCGCGAACACTCGGTATGGAGTCAACGAAGCTTCCTTGGTATGGAGTGCGGATAGATCAACATCAGCTGCAGCAGACAGCTGACACTGTTGTTCAAGGTTCTTCTACAGCAAATTCCGTCAGGCGCTCTAAGCGGATTGGTCGACCCAGCATGGCATTTGCGGTAGCCACAGATAGCTGTTAGAGATGGATAGCTGCTAGAGGGAGCAATTGCTCCCACTAGCAGCGACGACATAAGAAGAAAGGATATGCAGCAATAAGAATGAGAACGAGAACTTTTTTCTGACAAACAAACGGCAAAAAGACAGTGAAGACACATGTTGGCCATCACCATGGAGCCTGCTGCCAAAAAAGCAAAGGGTGAAGAGAGTCTGTGCTGTGGCTGTTTGTCCTAACCCCCAAGGTATTACGCACCACTCATTTCCAAAGGACACAGAGATAATGAAGAAGTGGTTGAACTTGACCCAAAGAGCGGACACAGTCAATGTGAAGAGCGCCTTCATCTGCTCCTCCCAGTTCACCAAAGAACTGCGCCTCACACTTATATCCTCGAAAGAAGTTGAAACCTACTGCCGTTCCATCTCTTTTGTTGACGCGGCAGTGTGACTTGTCCTTAATGGAACTTGATCGTTCCAAAAGAGCAGCACTGAGAGGGAAGAAAAAAGCTGCAGGTACTTTAGCAATTACTCTGTTTCTTATCCTAAATATGAATATTGTCCGACTGCGGAGTCAACTGTCTTGGCCGTAAGCATTGAGTCTTTTTTTGGTACATTTTGCAAATGTACCGCAAAACATGCAGTAGAATTGCAGAAGATATCATGTTTTGCAGTACTTTTGCAAAATGTACCAAAAAAGGACTCAATGCTTACGGCCAAGACAGCAGCCCGAGCAAGACAGTTGAGACGATGGCCGAGGCCACAGTCTCGGCCTCACATTTTCTTTTGAAGGGAGTCACAGCTCTTGTATTCTACACGGAACTCCATAAAAATTAGTAAAGTAGCCCGAACTGAAATAGGCGGGAAGGAAGAACAGCAGGGGGTGACTTGATCTGAGACTGTAGGAGTGTAAAGAAGCCAAAATACGAGAGAGAAGTAAGACTTGGCCAATCATTATGCCGCCGGTGTGATGACAAGGCAATGGAAGGAGAGAAGGCCTGCTAGGCCGCGATGCTACACTTTTATTGGTCAAAGATTTACTGTATGTTTTACGATTAGTAACAGAATGTTTACATTTACCTCATTCATTCCTATTTGCAGATAGTACCAAGGACCGAGGACGTGGATGCTGCTTCAAAAGAAGTGACCGTGAGCCAGGATGTCATGTGTCCAACAAGTCCCGTAGGCAATCAGGACGTTACTGTACAGTGTGCAGTCACTCAGGGGGTGGCAGAGATTCAAGCAGCAAATTTGGCTCTAAAACGTCAACTCCAATGGATGACACGGCAACAACAGGTGCTGACCAAGGAAGCCAAGAGGCTACACTCTAAACGACATATAAATAAGCTGGTGCATAAAACCATAGAAGAACAATATTCACCAGCTCAAGTTAATCACATTCTGAAGCCAAATGATTCATTTGTTTGGAACTACAGCAAAGATGACATAACTGCAGTCCTTGTCCTAAAGGCAATCTCAACGAAAGCGTTCAACTTCATTCGATCAAGGAAGCCGGTAGTAATTCCCTGTCGCACCAGGCTTGCGCAAAACATAAAAGACTTCAGCTGTGCACCAGGCATTTAACATGACTGCCTGAGGATCATCAAGGAGAAGTTGAAGCAAAGTGAGCTTGCATATGAGAAACTGAGGACGATTGCTTTTGATGAGATGGACTTGTGGCGACAATATGAGTACGACCCTACAACAAAATCTATGGCCCATGCCAGTAGTTGCAGGTTGTGCTCATCCAAGGTATTACACATGCCTGGAAGCAATGAGTGTACTTCAACTATGACACTACAGTGACAAAAGACCTTTTTGAGACTATTGTGCTCACTATTGAAGAAGAGGGTGGTGTGGAGGTTGCTGCAGTCATATTTAACCTGGGATATAAGACGTTCATGCCGCACTTCAACTTTACAGAAGATCAGCACTGGATTCAATCTCCTTGCACTGTCACCCAAAAAATCTTCTTTCCTGACATTCTGCACATGATTAAGCTTTGTCGTAATCTCATCCTTGATGAAGGACTGCTGCTGCCATCTGACTATTCAGCAACATTCACACGAAAGGACTTGGTAGATTTGTTTGAGAAGGACAGTGGAGAGCTCAAGATGGTGTTCAAAATAACTCCACTCAATGTGACATGTTCGGGAAGTGAAAGACAGCGAGTATATCTAGCAACTCAGCTTCTCTCGCAAACAGTTGCTAAGAGTTTTGACTATCTCTTTGGTAAAGAGAAATTCCAACAAGCCAAAGCTGTACTTATTATCAATGCTTGATTCAATGTTATAATGAGAGACAGATGTTATCCACCAACAAGTTACACTGTGGCTTCGGGATACATTACAAGGAGCAACTCCATGCATGGAAAAAAAACAGAGAACCCGGTCACCTCGGCATTTGTAATTGGCAAATCAAGGCAGCCGTGGCAGAGAGGAATCATCATGGGCATTCGGTTAATCAGGAAACTCCTTGTGAGTCTCAAAGAGCGCTACGGCCTGACCTGATGATAACATATTCTGATAACAAATTTGTACATTTTGCATTCATTTTGTTTTACTAAGGATGTCTAACCAGGAAACTGGAACTGGAAGTGGAACCCGAGTGATCAGAGCCAGAGTGACCAGAGCTGAAGTAACCGGAGCTGGAGCGACCAGATACGAAGCGACCCGAGTAAAAATGAGTGAGAATGAACATGGTGGCCTCGATAAAATTGTACTGTGTGTTCTTTCGTAGATCACCTTAGCATGAACAAAATGAAAGCTGAACGAACAATCTGACTTAAAACACGGGACGTGCAAAATGCACGAAATATACTACGTTATTGTAATGCATGCTCGTTCATATCGCCTCCATGTTTTGCAGGACCACGTGGAGAATTTCTTCAGTCAGCTTCGGGGACTGTGTGGCCAAAATGTACATCCAACTGACCATCCAACGCATCCGTCTGACCATCATCGGAAAAAAGGCAGAGGCCATTGTGACATCACCAGCTGTAAAATGTGCAGAAACCGGGATGGTAGGATGTGACACCCTTTGTTATCAAAGCAGGATACAGCTGAACTGCCTGATCCGATCAAGCCTCTGCGATGGACAATGTTCAAGAAGTCTTGGAGGATTTGGACGACTCTACTTAAGTAGAATAAGTAAAATCCCCCTCTTTCACGTTTGACTGCTCGGAGCAAGGCTTGTCATATGTCACTGGATGGATCGCATGTAAGTCAAAAACACTTATCCACAACTAGGGAGCAAAACAAGTGCCCTACAAACTGTGGGGCACATCCTCCTACATCCTACATCAGTGATGACACATCAGCCAGGTTCAGAAGCCTAAAGCAGTGCAGCCAACGTTCTGGATAATGAAATTATGTAAATAAAGCCTTTTCTTCATTTTTTCCATTTCTTCCTGATTTGAGGCCTCTCTTTTGCAAAAGCGTAAGTGCCATGATTTTTATGTAGTAAAATCCGACATAATAAGCGTAAGTGCCGCAAGTCCTACGCAACCTCTCTTTTCCAGGTTCTGTCAGGTCGGTCGGGCGAAATCCGCTGTTGACTAACCATTATTGGAAGAACCTTGCTGTTGTTGAGCAACCAACTAGAAAGCAATGACACTGGAGCAGCTGGGCTGATGAGGTCTGCGCACTCTGCAGCGATAGAGACGTTCAAAGCAGTCGACTGCTTTGGAGACGTCCAAGGCGACTAACTAGAAAGGAGAGGCAGCGCCAAGACTTGCGCATGCGCATGAGAATGTAAACATTTGACGTCACTTGGCGAGATCACCTGCTGAGCACCTCCTTGACCTCCAGTGACGGTGATGCAGATTCCGGTGGTGCCTGCAAGCCAAGGTTATGGGGTGTCATGAAAGGCACAGAGAACGTTTGAAGGGAAACATGCCCAACGATCTCGTCAAGGAATCGCTAAGACGAGGACCTGACACTGTGTCCACTACGAGAAAGAGCTTCATGCTGAGGAGGAGTCGATTCGAACTCCAAGAAATAGCAACATTGAGCCATCGACCTACAAAGATACGAGGAGAATGAGGCATTGACAGGGATACAAGCTACGTCACTACTGAGCCTTACCCAAACCAAAACTGCTCGCTAAGTGACGTCAGATGTATGCGCTCTACTGCGCATGCGCAAGTCTTAGTGCTACTTCCTTTCTAGTTTCCCTAATAACTAAAACGGCTCCAGTGCCCTCGGAGACGTCAAACCAGAGACGAAAGCCTAATGATGCCTCTCAAGGGCTGATCCAAAGGAGACCAACAGATTCAAAAGGAGTTTCAGGACATGAGGAGGGACGAGAAGCTCACGTACACAGAGAATACCTCCCACGTCCCCTTCTCTCTTAGCCCGGCCTATCCCGCGATGTCGCAGGTTTACGGGATATTTTGGGACATCGAAAACTGCGATGTGCCCAAGGGCAAGAGCGCCACCGCGGTCGCCGACGTCGTCCGGCGACAGCCCTTCTGTTCCGGCCTCGAGGAAGAATTCCGCGTAGTGTGCGACGTTTTTAGAATAACAAAGGACGTCCTCAACGAGCTCAACACTGCTCAGGTTAGGTTAGTTTTCCCATTGTCTTGTTTGAATCTTATTTGTTATACAATTATACAGGTCCTCGTTCAACACGTCGGCCTTAGCAAAAGGAGAAACGCTGCGGATGAAAAGCTTGTGTTGGCCATGAGGCATTTCGTCGAACTTCATGCGACTGACGTCACCAAGAAAAAGGTCACGGTTGTCCTCATCTCTGGAGATATAGACTTTCTGGCGTGGCTTAGCGACTTCAAGCTGAGAAATGTAGGTAGTGACGTTGGCTCCAGCAGCCCTTGATCAATCACCTCATACGAATTGTTTCACACCACTCTATAGGGCGTATACGTAGTTCTGCTTTACAACGAGGTGGTGAACCAGGACCTGCTGAACCGTGTTGACGAGAGTCACGACTTCCACGGACTCTTAACTGATGTTCCACCGAGACCTCTGGACTATTCTGTAGGCAGCGCAGCCGCTGCTTTGGCCTCCAGACCTCCCTCATTTCAACCTCTGTCAGTCCCAACGGCATCATCTCGTTACTATACAGAGCTGGAAGTGACGAACTTGCCGGAGTGGAGCAAACATGAGCTCAAAATAAAGCTGGAGGAACTGGTCAAACCGTGGTGGGTGTTATTGCAATTTTGTCGCAGCAATAAGGAAAGTACTTCTTGCCATTTTCACTGTCACTAGGGATGGCGTGGTCCGATGCGTCCAGGATCGGTCTGTGGTACTTAAATTCGATAGCAAGGACAAGACGGATAGGGCGATGGAGGACCTCAAAGCCGTTTGGCTGGGAGGCAGGAAAGTCCAGATAGGCTACAACAAGAGACGTAACTTCATGACGCAACGCAGCAGACGTGCTCAATCCCAGAGCCCTGTTTTGGAAGAAATGACAAAGCAGCAGACAGACAGGAGGCCGGTGGCTGCTGTCAAGGCCGTCAAGCAACAAATGTGTCATGAAAAAGTCATTCGGCCAGTGGTTTCCAATAACTCGTCGTCCGGTTTTCCCCGGAAGTCCCGTTCCTCAATAAATCGCGACTGTTCCGTCGCTGGACCTCACCCTGACGGTAGCAAGAAGTTGTCCCGCGGGTTGTTGGTGCAAGTCAACCGCTTGACGGATGATGTGGGCAGAAACCAATCGATGCCGACCAGATTAGTCCAGGATGCTGCTGAATCGGATAGTCCGTCAAAGAAAGTCCTGCCAGATTCAACGCGCTCACACTCGGAACTAGATCGACGAAATGAGGTCCCCACAAGTCAATCTGAGGACCCTTCGAGTAATCTGGAAGAAGACTTCAGGGAATTGCGAGTTCAAGAGGATCAGGACAGGTACTAAAGAAAAATTCAGTAAAAAAATAGTATCCAATCTTACATCTCTCCAGGCAGTTACATTCAGAAGTGATAGTAGAAGAAGGAGATGGTGGTGATTGTCATGATGATGAAGGGAGCCATGACGATGTCGTCGCCATCCCTCCATCTCTCTTTCCTGCAATCGCTATGGAGATACACAGAATCGACCCAGGTGTCAACAGCGACAACGGCCAAGTTTTGCTTGATCAGCTAGATGAGGTCAAGAGAGACCTCACGAAAATCATTGAAAAAAAAGGAATTTCGGTCGTTGACCTCAGTCTTGTCAGTGTAAGTGCGTTGCAAGAAGATGACGTTTCTCAGCTTTCATCTTTATCCTATGATAGTGTCGACGTCCTGCGTCGTTCAAGGCGCATTTGTTGGTGCCCAACCTCTACGCAGGGTTACTTCTCATCCGAGGTCTGGACGGGATGCTCTATGGCAAAGGAAACATCCGGTGAAAATGACAAAGAAGTTCTTGTTAAGTGAGTGGTGTCATTCATACTGTCTACTTCAGGATCAAGTTTGCCAGAAAGCTGGATCAGATGCGAGCGAATGTCGTGGACATACTGCGTGAAAACCAGCTTTGTGGCGGTCTCTACGTAGGGTGGTCGACTCTATGTCACTGCTATAACTGGCGACATGGTGAAAGCCCCAAGAAAGAACATGAGCACGACCTTGCATGCGACGAGGTAGGACATGTTTAAGGGCTTTGACTCACCCAACAGGGTGTCAGTCACACACAGTCAGGTCAACACGGTTTGCCTGCTGTAACAACTTTTTTCCATTGCAGTGGAAACTTGCATTTTGGAGCAATTATCACATCAAGCGCACTTGTCTCCTTTACAGATAGTCATGGACATCACAAGATCTACGGAAACAGAGTTCAAAATAAGAGACTTCAACAAGTCAACGACGACTTTGCTGCCGCTGCAGGATCAGGTGTTCAACTATCCCGAGAAGTCGAAGACTAATCAACTATTTTATTGTCCTATTCATGACTTGAGGAGGTATAGGCCAGAATCGGAGAATTACACGTTGCCAATAGTCAAGGTAAGAGCAGGGTCCCCACCTCCGATAAAAAAAATGATTTTGGTGTCGCGTGTGTTTTAGACGAGCCTACGGAATCTCCACCTGCGTCTAGATGAGGCCGTGGGACTTCATCCAGGTGGTGAGATACCCTTCGCCTCCCTTTTCTATTGCCTGTTGGCGACGTCCGGTGACGAGGAGATCAAGATAGATACCAGGACGTCTGGAGGGGTTCCTTTGGAGCAGCTCGTCGAAGCCCTGAGCAAGTCCTACGTAGTGAGGGGAACAGCTTTGGTCAAGGTCGGACGTGTCGAGAGAGAAGGAAAAAAGGTTCAGTCTGAGGCCGCGGCGAGTTTGGAGAGAGTCCTATCCACGATCCTGGAGCTGTCAGACCATCGCAGACTGAGAATCGAAGATGAGTTAGAAACGCAGTATTTCAATCGGACAGGCCAGAGTCTAGATGACGCCATGAAGAGATTCGGAGGTTTGGGAAACTTTGTCCAGCATAGTGAAGTTTTCCATATTATAGGGAAAAAATCGCTAAGGGAGCTTGCACCAAGTCACGATTTCCAGCGTAACTTAATGTTGGTGAGGGTGAGGAAGATGTTGGCTGGCCTAGAAGAGAAGTGTTTTCTTCTGGAGGATGAGACTTTTGGTAGACTCTACCACAAACTCATCACTGACGGTAGAACATACAGGTGAGGAGGAGACGCTTAGCGCCGTCACCGCAACGCACGAAGCACTCAAACTCAAAGTACCCTTTCATATCCGATCTAGAATCATTGTACTATATTTCTTTCTTTCAGAGTGAGTGACTTTGGTGTCTGCTCCCTCACGGACCTGTTAAGCAGCCTTATGAGCACAGATCAGAAGATCTTCACGGTTTCCAATGGTCGCGTCTTTCTCTCTATGTGCAGTAATGGTCTCGGATGCTTCTTCGCCAATATCTTGGACCTTCTGAAAAAGCAACCGGGATTCTGCTGCTCCCTCGACATCTTGGACGAGGCGTACATATGCGCCCACGGCGACTACTCCGTCTCTGCGTTCGGTTATACCAACCTGGGCCAGATGTTCCAAGAGTTCTACCGCGATTTCGAGTGGCGTGAAGAGGGCCAGGAGGTTCCGTTGCTGAGCCTCTCCGCCGATTTGAAGCTGCAGCTGTTCGGCGAGAAAGTACGGCAATTGATCGTCACCGTCAGGCCAGGGAGACCGATGAGTTTGGCTGAATTGTCGACTGCCTACTCGATCTACTGCCGCGACGACCTCGCGCTCTTCCTTCGCTACTTGCCGGCAAAAGGTGGACTGGGGGAAGTCCTTCGGAGGCTGGATCCAGCGATGGGTGTCGTCTTGCTTAAAGGCAGGGATGGCGAAGAAATGGTGGAAATGGAAACCAAGACATCGGTCGCCACCTCCACCGCTCAAGTGAGCAGTGATATCCCTTCCAGTACGATGACTCCGAGGCGAAGTCTAGTGAAAGTAAGTAGGCGTTCCAGGGTTGCAGCGACCTTCGACAGGTCCATGAATAGCGATTGGTAAGACAGTTTCAAGATATTGTTAGGTTTGTTTCAACTCAACCTACGATGCGATGAAATGACCAGCTTCAGTCTCACTGAGTCATTCAATCATAGCATAAACACAAACTGTTTTCTGTGTTAGGTCAACAAAAAATAAAAGTACAAATGAGCCGCGTAAGCAAGCCCAACATTGGTTAGCACTTCGTCGCCCTCCTGGTAGGGTCAACTTATCTGCCTGTCAAACTGCCCTGATAGATCATACTGGTGCAGTCCTCCACTTGGGTGGACTCGCTCCTGCTGTCTGATCTGGCACCACCTCTGAGCCACTTCTTGATACTCCTATGGAAAAACGAGTTCTGAATAGAAGTTCGTACTTCTATCAGCTTCAATGGTTACGTGAAGGTCCAAAGAGCTGAGCTCTCTATAATCTCCAGCATGCTGAGGATGGAGACCCCGAGGAGGAAGCCAAGGGACCCGCCAAAGTCAGCGATGAACAAAGTTCTGTCGTATCCAAACTCCTCTTGCAGTTCCTGCATTACCTGGGGCTGACACCGTGTTTAAAACTCATATAGAATGCGAGACCTGAATCATGCCCGATGGAAAGTATATGTGAAATTCATTCTGCTCATCCACCGTCTTCTTGGTCTTGATCACCTGTCAAGTCCGTATGGTCGACAACTGTGAGTGGTTGCGAGAAATTCTCTGACAAAATTGACATTACCTGTGCCGTGTATATCTGCATTTTGCAAGACTCCATGCAAATCGGCCTGCACTGTTCCTTGGTCTTGGGGTCGGACCACACCTGGTACATCTCCATCACTTTCGTGGCCCTCTCGAACTCCGAACACTCGGGGTACGAGCCAACTTGCATGAACGGGGTTGTGCAACCAGTGTCCGAGCGGTTAGCGATGAACTCCCAACGACACTTTTCCATACACTGATGTTCGGATCTTAAGAAAGCCTTTGTTCACACTCATTAATTATTAGTTCTTCCTTGCCTCTGTGTAGGTAGTGTCTCCCTCTTTCACAATCTTGCAAGGCCTCTCGCTCGTGTTCAAGTTGGTAAAGGAGGTCTTGGTGAGTTGGATGTAGACCCTATAACCGGAGTGAACGAAGAGATGCTCTCCTCGAAAAGGGAGCAAAGGATTTTCTGACAAAAAAATTGCAAATCAGTCCACCTTAGTCAGGGCGGATCAGTGGTAACTGCCATTGGTGGGGCGTCCATAACCTCAGGTTCCAAAGCACGCAGCAAGGTCAGATTGGTATCAATCGACAGAGAAGGTCCCCAATCTTCAGTTTTAATGATCAAAATAAACCTCGGGGATAAGTCAGACCGGTCGTGGCGGAAGAATTCGCTCATGTTGCCAGCGGATGGAAGAAAATTTACGTGAAAAAATGGCAACTACCTCCCCCCAAACGACCATTTACACCTCCCAAATGATAAGCTCAAAAATTCAATTCGGGGTTAATTTCTCTGTTTCTAAGGAGGTTTGGGATCTTCTCTTTCCATTTGCACCAGTCGAGCCTCTCTACGTCATGCAGAAGCCTAGCTATGGGGGCCCTACCGACGGTGCGTAGCTACTTCCGACCCACCCCGTTTATGACACTGCAAACGATTGCGGATACCTGCCCACCACTCGTCGGGGTCATGCACAAAGATGTCCATACCACCCGGATAGAGCCTATTGTTGGAGGCGTTGCCTGCATGGTACAGGAAGTAGAACTTGTACCCGTGCTGTTCTCCGGGCGACGGCAGCTGCGAAAATCCCCGGGGAGGCATGTACGTGTAGCAGCTGCCGTGCTTGAAGTAGAAGCTCACACTCTCTCTCACGCCTGCGGGCGCAATTTTGGTCTCGTGAGTGGACAAGAAATTGGTCTTTCAATTGTACAGCGCTTAAAAAAGGATAAGAACACCCTTGACAATCAAGGATGAAGTGCCTCCGCTGTAGAAGAAAGCTCAATGCTCGTCCAGCTGCAGTGATAACACTTCAGGACCACATGTCCATCATAATTTGTGAGGTCGACAGTCTTCACATAAATCTAAGGGCGTCCATTCTATGCATCTATGTCCATTCTATGCATCTATGTCCATTCTATGCATCTATGTCCATTCTATGCATTTATATCCATTCTATGCGCTTATATCCACTCTATCCAGTTCTAGACATTCTATGCATTGATATCCATTGTTTATACATACACACATACATGTGTACAGTCACAGACTTAGTAGTTACACCCAGACCTCCAGCCTGGCAGCGCCCCCTATTGGATCCCTGATAGGCAGCTTGGCGGCAGAATGACAGCTTGAGGGGAGGGAGGAGAAGAAGGGGTGAGCAATAGGG
>JAAUXU010142275.1_pt1 | contig 21312 bp, 16 predicted proteins | sample 7278151 | NCBI WGS metagenome assembly JAAUXU01 (sample SAMN14350113, study PRJNA611818) | marine sediment metagenome | isolation source: surface marine sediment (1.8m) | place: French Polynesia: Moorea | collected 2018-08 | reverse complement strand
TTGATCCCCGCCCATTGTCACAGTTTTGGGGGAAGGAGCTCAGAGGTCAAAAGATTCCTTCCTCTTGCATCGGAAAATGACCCAATCATGATCGCGTGGGTGTTTCAGCAGCGATGTCGGCAGAGATGAAAAAAAGAGTTGTTACTCTTCGTTTTTTGTTGTCGGTTTGGTCATGTTTCTTTTTTTTTTCTTGGGGTGTAGTGAAACTGAGACTTGACTCGAGGTGAAATGAGCTTTTGGCTGGGTGGGAAAAAAAAGCCCCCTGGAGTCAGCTGATCTTGTGGGCTTATCAACAAAAAGACTTGTTGAATCCATCTTGTCTTGTTCATTGGAAGACTTCATCTCTGCTTGAATGTCCTCAGGTCAGGCATTTCACTCAAGCCATCAGGCCCTTTCGGGGCCTTGTAAGGCCTCGCAGCTGTATCGAAGCTTGAGTCGCTACTCAATCGCATATCCTTAGGTCAGGCCTGGTCAGGGCACGCAATTTGTGTAGGAAGAACGAACAAATCATTGACCTGCACAAGACAAATGTCAAATTATTTTTCAGACGCTCCCCTGTTCATTATTTTTTTTAATGAGTCTTGTTTGGTCTGACTCGTTCTAAAACAAAAAAAGTTGCTGCTCTTGTCCAAGGAGGTCGAGTCTGCCAAATCATGCGCGATTTTTCATTTCAGCCAGTGCAGTCAGTCCAAATCAGACTTCACAGTCAGAGTCACGTTGGACGAGACCAGCCGACATTTTCGCGGCTCAACCCTTTGGCCCAAGGTGAGGCCCCGAGGCCTACGTAACGAGATATCAATGACTGCGTACAAGAACTCGACGAGGGGACAGGAGAGGCCTTGTAGGCCCCCCCGCCCCCCGTTGACGGTTTTTCAGGCTCTTTTCCACCTCTCTAGGCTGGTGAAGGCCGTCGGAGACTCCTGTACTCTCGCCGTCCCCCGTCGGACCTGGGGGATTCTGACAGGGCCTTTTAGAGGCCTTTTCTAGCCTGCTTGGCACTCGCAGAGACGCTCTGGCTGGGCCTGGAAGGCCTTGTCAACGCCAACCAGGCAGTGAACAACCTCTAATCGGTCGAGAAATTTGCTCCAGTCAGCGGAGCAGCCAAAAGAGCACTCGTTGAGACCAAAATTTGGCTTTGTTCTTGGAGAGGGGAAAGATCTACGGAGCCATTGAGAGTATTTTTGGTAATCGCTGCAAAATCAAAATGACGGACTTGCAAATAGTAACACTGAATGGCTCGCATTACTTTTTAATGCTGATCCGCGCCGTCTTTGGAAATTTGCAACTTCCGAACCAGTTGGGAATCGCTCAATTGAGCAATTTTGCATTTAAGCACGTTTAATGTGATTAAAACTCTGCCCTGACAACTTCGGTGTGTTTTTCACCATTTCCTCCATCAGTGAGTGGCCTAGGCCTAGGCCTAGGCCTCCCTGGCTGGACTGGTGACGGGCCCAGCTCGTGACATCACCACTGCCTTCCTTGAGCAGGTGTCTCAATCTAGGTAGGCCTGGCATTATTATTTCCTTTGGCGAAATAAATCGCGTTCAGAGCGAATTTGTGTAAAGGAAGGAAGAGCGCGAATGTCTTGCAGTTCTTTCTCCGCTTGACTTGACTGTACCGGGATCGCGTGAGCCTCCAAGAACGACGCAGACGCCAGCGAGAGGCGCCCGGAGGACGGCGTCCCCGGCGCTCGCCTCTTTGCGGCTCACACTGCAACAGCAGCGTAAGTCACGTATGACGCGCGCGCGCGCGCGCACACCATCCTACCACAAGACGGGAGCGCGCTTTTCCACGGGCCGGATCGTGTGAGCGGTGAAGAAGAGTCCGCCGGGCGCCCCCGCGCCCGCTGACCAACTCTTTGGCGCTCACACTGTAGTTCAAGGCAAGCGCGTGCCAAAGGCTCAAGAAATTTTAATAGGCGCTCCCTGTATGAGACCATTTCCTCTGTCTTCAGTTGCCGCTTGGTCTTGCAGGGGTGAACAATTCCCTAACATTCGTCCTTAGTCACTATTATTATTATTATTATCATACCAAACATTGGTGAACATTTGCTGCTGTTGGTGAAGCAGACGACGTGAGTGCAAGAAAAGAAGAGTGATCTAAGCCAAGCAGGTAAGACGAGGCAGATTTCTCGTCCCAATGCAAATATGAGGGATTTTTGCATGTGAAGTTTGCACCCAGGGGGTGGGGACGGTGCATTTTGAGCCGTTCGAGGCCATCTTCAAGGGGGACCAAATGGCCAAGGTTGACCCGCTTGAACGCCTCTCAATGACGTCAGGCTCGACATCCCCTTCTCGACCCCAGTTTCGCCCACTCCGCGGTCAACGTGGACCCGGCCAAGTCCGACCTGATCCCCGCGGACGCCGACGACTTTATTTGCTCGATCAATCCAGCGTGGCGGATTGGCTGTCGGCCTCCCTCAGGGCGGAGGGGAATTATTGCAGGTCGGCAGGTTAATTGTTACAGCTTGGCAGATCATTTGTGGGCCGACAAGGACAAAAGACCCAATATTGGCCCAGTTTTGGGGCCTCAACAGTTTTGGGTATTCACAGAGTCAAGTTTGGGCGCCAGAGCTGTGACCCAAACTCATTGGAACTGCCCATTACTCGTCTACTTTGGGGCCCAAGGATGCATTTTGCATGCACCGACCGGAACTCAGCTTGAAGTTATGCCCCAGCGGCCCAAAGGATTCTATGAATCTATATTAGGTAATACTACACATATGCACACATCCAGGTAGTTGCGTCACAATCTCGCGTCTGCCTTGTGGAGATGGGAAATTAAAGCTTAAAACATGTTTCTCCATGAGTTGAGGTGAGGCTTGTTTACTTCTAAGCAATTCTTGTGGAAAAACCACAAGCAGATAATGATACACCTTGGGAAAAGGAAGTTTGTTCACTTTTTTTCCTCCACCCTGTTTTTTGCTCTCCTCGTGTTCTCACTACTTACTCAGGTTACGAAACCTTGAGTCAAAAGTGCTCAAAGTAATATGATAAAATATCCTGATATGTTGGCCAGAGGCCCAAAAAGGCCCATATCCTTTTCCGGGGAAAAGGCTCGTATTTTTTTTTTACTATCCTGGCACCTTGAACGTAATGATAATGCCAGTGGATCAAGTTATTAACGTTTAATTTCAAAGTATCCCCTAGGAGCATGTGCAAAGTATGCCAGACCACGACTTTTGGCTAATAGCAGTTTAGCCAAAGCATAATGTGGTAAGTACCTAGGCCTATCTTGGGCCTATTTCTCGTCCGTCCTTTCTGTCATTTTTGCTTACACAGCAGTTCGAACAGAAGAATTAAGACAGACCACTAATTAAAAACAGCCTCCCTTTCTTTCCCACATAAAGTAGTGGCATTTAGGACTAAGAATAGAGTTGGTGCAAAAAATAGAGAAATAAAGAAAAAAGGAACTCTGAAGGACGAGCAAAGCTCGTCCCAGGCGTCTTGATGCCTCGAGCTCGTTCTTGAGGTGCCTCAATTTCCCTATCATTTTCTTAGACCTACAGGGTGGCCCAGAAGTGGTTGCAAGCGAGCATCGCTTGACCAACCAATAGTCGAGCAACAGAAGCCCCCATGAGCCTGGAGGTGGTGAAGTCCTCCTCCGTGGCGTCGGAGTGGTGTGACACTCGGGCTTCATCCTCCACGGGAAAGTTGAGCCCGTGGACATCCGTGAGGTCCTCGGCGACGTCGGGGTGGGCATTGAGCGTTGTCAAGGGCGTCTCTCAGGTCGTTTCACCTTGAACGACTCTGGCTATGTTCAAATATGAGCAGCGAAGGTTTGTTTTGGGCCATCCTGTAAAGTGAAGGACAACATTGTCGATCGCCCAGACCGAATCCTCATCCAAATCTACATTTTTCGTGTCAGTTTACAATATTCTAAATGATCAATTTTACGCGTGACTCTCAGAAAAAGTTGTTGAAGTAGAGACGAAAGAAATTTTTTAAAATTCATTCCCAGTAATAAAAAAAAAGTCTCAGCGAAGAGCACGTAAAAAAGCCAAGGGGATTGCACAAAAAAAAGACACGAGTTCCATTCAGTAGATTTCATTGGCAAGAGCCTCTCTCGTCGCTGTCGAGCCTTACAGGTTGGCTCTTGCTGCCGAGCCACCCTGTAGTGACGAGAGCTACAGGGTGGCTGCCCAAACGCCTCCTCTGCAGTGCCAGGCAGGGAGTCAGGAGCCCTGGGCCACGATCACGTCCACCTCCAACGTGACGGAGGACTCCACGGCCTCCCTTGGGTACATGCGAGCTGATGATCATGCAAAACTGAGAGAATGGCAAGGCTGCACCGCCAGCCAAGTGATCACCGTTACAAGGTCCTTGGCCACCCTGTGCGGCGGCTGCAAGTTGCGTCGCCTGCCAAAGGCTTAAGAAGTGCGAATTTAGTAGGCCTTTTTTTGTAGGTAGCAACATATGTGGGTTCACAGGTAAGCCTTCCTGCTCTTGATTGCTTCGTGACTGGACTTGCAGTGTTTTGCCAAAAGGCATTTTCAACCAGTGAGGGACGAAAAAAGTCATTCTCAGCGCCAAAGGAGAGTGGAAATCCCAAAGCACGAAACCTAAACTCGTGCGGGCTGTGTTTTAAGGGTGCCTCGCGAGCGAGGTAGGCCTAACACACACCCGACGAGGTAGGCCTAACACGCGGCTGAAGGCCTCACCCTTCCTCATTCTCCCTCACCCGCAGAGATGAATGAAAGATCCGCGGAGGCAAAGAAAATAAGCTCGTGCTCGCGCGCAAAAAGCTTCTTCCTGCGCGCATTTTTGCGTCACTTCCTTGCGTCAGTTTCCTGCGTAATAAGGAGGCAGCCAGCGTCAATCTCCCCTGCCATTTCCCCCCCCCCCTTCCAGTGTGTATGTGGATCAACCTCAACACAAACTAACGACCTAAGCATTGAGCTGAGCATGACCTTAAGCTAATTCAGGTAAACGTTAATAACTTGGGCCTTAGGTTGAAACTCAGCTATTTTCGTCTCGCTAAACACCGAGTCGCAAAAAGGCCTTTTACTAAGGGAAAAAAACCAGTTACTTTTGCTGGCCTTGGAGGTCAGAGGGGTTTTCTGGGGTCACTAGAAATGTGAGAAAAGATTCCGCCAAAGAACCGTGATGTTCACGACCATTGTGAGGTGAGGCCACCATTATGGGCTAATGCGTCATATCCTTTGATGGCTTCAGCCTCCGCGAGGCCGCTGCTGCTGCTGCTGCTGCAACCACACGTCATAATTTAAACGAGGGAAAACGCAATTTGCGTGCGCTCTCACAATTACACTGCCAGAATGGATCCGAGTACAGCTTTTATTAGTGCTGGAACCGTTATTCGAGTGATTCGAGTCTCTTATCTCTCTTTTCTTTCCACGCACAAGTTGTCGAGTTGAAATTTGAAAGAAAAAAAAAGTCATCCATCAATTCTCTTCCACCCGATTATGTTGGGTTTTCGCGGAATTTCTGGATGCGTGCACAAGTTGCAACATTTAGCGCAGTTTTGAGCTGCTGCAACCGATTTCGATCGACTCGAATGGAAATTATCAAGACTTGATCGATGGGAATGGACTTGAGGCCGCCGGCGCCGAAAAGGGGGCTTTTTTTTTGGCTTTGTCGGCCTTGGAACGTTTGACCAGCCAAACCGACCTTATCTCATTCGTCCTTTGGGCATTTTGTCAACTTCCCCCTGCAGGCACGAATGGACGCACATTCTTGTGCACACGTACGCATGCGCATACGCGCGTCACTCCCGCAGGTATTTTCGGGTCAAGGGCGCAACTTTGGGGCCCCTGGAAGCGAGGGCCCATAAAAAAATGGGCGGGCAGCTTCCATTTTGGGCTGTCTTGAAAAAAAAGTGAAGGCCTGAGGCAACAAGCCAAAGAAAACGAATCAATTTCCCTCACATTTTTTTTGAAGCATTCGAGGGTCGACTCAATGTTGACAGTGATGCAACAGTGGAAAAACCTCCAGAACCAAGCTGAGGTTGAAGCTGACAAGGACTTGGATGAGCAGTTGTCACTGTCAACTTATTTGGTTCCTGTCTGCGCTCAAGGATCCCTCTCATGGATGGATGGATGCGGTTAAATCGAGACTTGATTGTGCGTGAAAGTGTTGAATTCGCGCTCATGATTTGTTGAGTGAGGCCCAAAGTGTCCGCAGACCGCCCAAAAGAGGACCTGCGTGACTCTGGCTGAGATCATGAATGAGAGAGGAAAACGCAGTCAAGACGCTATTTTACAGGCTTGCATCATCATCAACAGGGGTTCACACGTGACCATTCTGAGGACGTGCAGAGAAAATGCCAGCAGAAGCTGATGTGTACAATGTACTACGGGGTGTCTCAGCTCAATTGCAGATATGTCAATGGCATGCCGCAAAGTCCGAAAATTGTCCAAGAAAATGCCAAATGCACGGGGTGTCTCAGAAAAGTTGCCACTGCACTTCTTGATGCAGAATCTGAAACAAAAGTAAGTGTGCCAGTCACAGTGGCTGACTCCAAATCTATGAGCGATCGTTTTGTCGAACTTGGTCCGGAACAACAGCCTCGTGGCAATCGTGTGGTGCTCGCTGATGCTTCAGATGCTGTTGGCAAAGTCTGAAGTAAAGGTTGAAAAAACAAAAAGTTACCTCCCAAAATTTTGTGGTCAGAGGTAACAATACCAAACGTTGAGGTAATCATCAACTTTGGGCAGGGTCATACATATTAGGCTGAAAAATGTGTTAATTTGGTCAGAGCTGTGTAATTTTTTTGGCAAACTAGCGTCAATTTTGGCGAAAGAAGTCAGCAAATTATTAGGCCTCTCCCGTCTTTTGCCGGAACACCTAATTTTCGCCACTTCCTCACCTCTTTTCGCCAAATTTATTCAGTTTTGGCGGTAAAAAACAGTCATGATTCCAAGACCAAAAAGAGACGACAGGTTGGAATTTTGCACGCAAATTCGAACGTGCAATCCATAAAAAGTTGGATCGAGATCGGGCTGAACCAACCACTCATGAGTGAGATCTCCTGAATGTTGTTTTCATGCCTTCTTACTTATTCATGCACGCCACATGTGTATCCGCAAATGTGCGTAATATATGTGTGCGACTACATAAGGAGTCGTCAGGTGTAAAGCTTTAAATCAAACCTTTGGCACCAGAAACTCTGTTGAGTGGGCGCGTCCCCCTGGACATGAGCAGGTGTGACCCCCCACCAGGTTCGTGCCCTTGAGTTCGCTATGCAAATGAAATTTGCTGGTAGGAGGGGGCAGGGGGAGAAGGGGGTAACTGCGGAGGGCGTGCGGGGAAATGGAAGGGGGGGGGGAGTCAAGAAATGAGTCTTGTCTTTCTCTGACTCGACAGTTCAAAGATTTTTTTTTTTTTTTTTGCACACGTTCGAGCTGAGGATCTTCGTCAACGAGTTCTTTCATTCACTCGTTTTTGCAGGCCATCACCAAGGAGGTTCTTGAGTCCAAGGGGCACCCGAAGCCCGAGATCCTCACCAACGAGATTCAGAGCGTGGCCGAGGGGGTCAAGAAGTTCGACAGGGCCGCGCAGGAGGACCTCATCGAACGCACGAGGTTTGTTTGGAGACGAAAACTCTTACTCAGCTTCAGTCACTTCTTGCTTGTGATGATGTTTTCTCACTTCGCCTCTCCATCCCTCAGGAGTTCCCGCTTCAGGGAGAACCTCAACAGGTCCTCCACCAATGTGTCCCCGACCCCGTCGCTCACCAGCACGCAGAGCAGCGGAAACAGCAGGTTCGTGAGTCTGAGTGACGTCCTACGATGAGCAAAAAAGAGACAGAAATCATCTCTCTAGCATGAAGTCTGATCCCCGGATCTACTCCCCGCCACCCAGCTCGTCGCTGGCCCCGTCGGTGAACGTCAACACCTGGGACAACCGGACGTCCAGGCTGGTCACGCTGGCGGGCCACAAGACCGCGAGCAGCAGCGACCAGAGGAAATATGTGAGGAGCGGCGAGGACGAGTGGGGCCACCACTTGTCCGATCCGGTGAGTGCGGAGACTTGCATGACCACTGATCTGGTGACCATGAAGGGGGACACAGAGTGCCTTTTTTTCTTGCAGATTCGCGAGTACGTGAGAAGCGTGGAGTCGACCATCATCAGGGGCAACAAGGTGATGTCCGCCAAGCCGTGGAAGAGGCCCTCCTTGCCCCAGATGGACAAGGAGGCAGACAAGGCCTCCTTCCCCCAGTTCTCCTCCGCCTCGTCCTCCTCAAGGGTCGTCCAGGTGAAAAGTGCTCAGAACGAGGCATTCAACAAGAATTCCGAAGTCACTAAGCTACCCAAGCCCCCGCAATTCTACTTCGGGCAGCCCACTGCCAACGGGGACGTCAGGTGGGTCAACGGCAGCCCCGATTACCACGGCTAGCCGGTCAAGAGAGTCAGTCAAGTCATAGTTGCTTCTCCCCCCTGTTAGGCCACCCATATCTTCCAAGCCCACTGCGATCGAGAAGGTGAAGCTGAACGAAGCCGTCACGCACCCCAAGAACATCCTGGTCAACCCGGGCTACAAGATCAAGGACTACGTGGACCCCATTGCGGAGAAGAGCGGCAAACCCTCGTTCAATTTTGGAGACACCCCTCCAGCCAAGCCTAAACTGCCGGTCAAGCCCGCCAACGCCGAGCTGTTCAGGGTTCCCAGGCCCAAGATGGTCACTGTCGTGCCCAAGAAGGAGAAGACTCAGGTGAGGCAGAAAGAATCGGGTGTCCTAGAAAAAATGGCTCAGTCAGAACTTTGTTGCACTTTGTAGGATGAGGTTCGACGAGAATTCGAACAACAGCTCCTCCTGGGAAGGTCCAAGCTCAAGAAATCCAACAGCAACACCATCGATGACAACAGTAGCAAGAGGTTGAACGGCAAGAACGAGGAGACCGACAGCGGCATCTCCCTCATCGTGCCGTCGCCACCGCCTCCGCCGCCTCCCCCGGGATTCGCGGAGGGCACGAAGTCGTCTGGGATCATTCCGCCGGCCCCGAGGTACGAAAACGCATCCTGACAAAAAAGCAAAGGCAACAAACCAAAATCATTGCTTCCCTTCCCAGACTGACGCATTTCCCCGCCAATGGCAGCACCGGAGTGAAGAGCGACCCCAACCTCTCCTCCAGGGATGCTCTCATGATGGCCATCCGGGGCGCGGGCGGCGTCCGGTCGCTCAGAAAGGTGAACACGGGAGCATCATTAATACAGTGTGATCCACATTGACCTTATGGGTCAGTTGGCATCTGTCATCACACGACGTAAAAGAACCTGGACATGACCAAGTTCTGCCCGACCTAGAGAGATGTTTAAAGCCATTGATCAGTCTCAGTAAAGCAGGTTAGCCATAGGGTAGGCCTGTCTTCCTGGCCTTCGCAGAAGCTCAGGTTTGCCACGAGGAATAGTTGAATAGTCAGCCTAACATGTTGGACAGGGATAATAAGCCCAACGTGTTGGGCAGCGATAATAAGCCCAACGTGATGGACAGAGACTGTAAGTCCAACATGTGCGACAACGAGTCAACTGTTGCCCTGCATCTCGCCCTTGGATCACACTGTTCCGGAGCTCGTGTCCAATGTGTGATTTGATCATGACTATTTTTGTGTTGCCTCTTTCAGACGTCATCCTCGAGCAAGAATTTGTAATCGCCAACTCGTCCAGGTTCCTGAAGAAACTTTTGAGGCAATAACCAATCGATACAAGAGAAAGCTAAATACTTGTTGACCTAACAGAAGAAACAACAGCCGAATGTCTAGTCTTTGTACTACACATTAGTTAACGCTAGTTCCCCCTCCCCTCCCCCCTCCCCCCGCAGCCAGCACGTACTCTTACTTAAACTTAATGTAGCTTCTAATATGATTATATCGAAGTAGAGAAAAAATAAAACACGTAAGCAAATTTACTTATGGTAACGTTCTTGTGATGAAGCATACTTAACCCTTTATCCTCTTTGCGAAAGGCCTTCAACTGTGTACATTCGCAATCAGCTTGAGAGAAAATATTTTCTTAGTCACATTTTTCTGTAAATAGCAGCGTCCCTTGAAAAATCTAAGTCACGTGTTTTCTTAAGTGTGAAGTTTATTTCATATGTGCAGTAAGTAAGTTTATGTCTTCATAGCGATGCTATGAGTCAATGTACGCATGTGAGTTAAGCCTGAGATGTGAAAATAAGATTGGTCAAAACAACACTTCCGACGTATGAAACACTCGTCCACGTGCACTTATTATGCGATGCTTCAGGTGAATTGTTAGGTTACTTTAATCTAAAAATTTCCAGCTCTGCACAGTTGGTGCCGGGCAAAGGGAGGACGTGTCCGAGTAGGGGAAGCTCCGCTCGGCCTCCCCGAGGTACCTCATGTTGACCTTCAGTGCCGGTGATGTCACCAACGGACCTGCAGTGTTGGTCATCCAAGTCCGCTTTCTTTTAGGTCTTGATCAGTGATTAATAATTTTCTTAATCGATGACTTATTAGACAAACGTGATTAATTTCTAGAAGCCCACTCGTGACATAAGAAGACCCTTGAAAGCCGTCGCTTTCTTCTCTATTTTGCTGCTCCAACGTGTCTGCGGAGGTCACAACAACACAGAATCGGCGCTTTTGCCCTTTCGAGGCCATTTTGGCCATGAATTAGTGATTGGTCGGACACATTTAAGGCTTTCTCTTGAGCGGCAGACCCGGTCTACACATTGATTTTTGGCACGGCTGTGTAGTCCCAAGCCAGACGCCCCTGAAGGGCATGGACAGCCTTGGCCTGATGCCCTCCAACCGCTTCCTCTGGCCCGCTGACCTCGAGGGTCAAACTCATGTCCATGTTTGGGTCTCCTTGGTCATTACGCTTTGATAAACAAAGCGTAATGACCAAGGAGACAAAGAACGCAACGTGGCAAAGAACTTGAAGGGCTGTGGAAAACCTGCACTTGAGATTTTCACCACTGACAAAGTCCTGGAAGTGATTGGATTCATTTGGAAAATGACGAATCAGTGATTGGCCAGTCAAGGATTGGTGATGTCGCTGATGGAGGTGGTGTTGGCCTTCAGTCAAAAGGCTGTCCACAACTTTGGTCATGTTGGCTACGGACCAAAGGTTGACAGCACAAGTTGGGAAGAGATTTGTGGTGAAAGCCAGAATTTTTCCACTTATTTCTTATGTCAATAAGACATCTTCTCGGTATCCACCGGAAAATTCTTCCGCAGAATCGTGCAGAGACTCCAAAACCTATGAGTGGACTTGATGACGAAGAGAGAGATAGAGAGAGAAAAGGTGGTTTCTTCACCTTGGACTACTTGAACTCCATCCTTTGGCCATCTCCTTCAGCTCCGCCAGGCCCGCGGCCAAGTACCTGGCCCTCAGGTCCTCCGGCAGCAAATGCACGTAGGGGTCAGTGGCTTCGAAGGCCTGCGAGACCTCAGCGTCTGAATACGTGAGCGAATGCGAACGCAAGCCGCAGTGAATCACCCTAAACAATGAACATACGAGTATTTTGATCATCACAACCATTGTTGACAACGACAACTGGTCTTGCCTGAAGAGTTCCCTGCCCTCGTCGTCCTTGAGCGAGGCGACCATGGCCACGAAAGCGGGGATCGGATCGGGGTTGGTCTGGTAGTGGGGGACAACGTGGACAATGTCCTAAAAGAAGGGAATGTTGAACTCGTCGTTCCAAAGGTCCTCAGTATGCACAGAACTGCACCCAGACTTTGGAACTACGCCTACCTTGGTGTACTTGTTCCACTCCTCGGTGGCGTTCAAGATGATCCTAGTCTGAACAAAGGGAGTCCAAGCAGGGAAGAAGAACAAAGCTTGACCTTTTCGTCCCAATAACCTTAAAGAAACACAGTGTTACAAGGAAGCCAACATTATTATTTTATTATTTCAATATACAAATACAGACATTAAGAATCAGAAACTCAGCTGAAGTTGCTACAGACTGTAAGTACGACTTTGGTGGGTGCCCTGAGGGTACCTGCCGAAGTTGAACACGTTGAAAACACCCTTTTTTGTTTCAAGTCACGCGGGGTTGATCTCGTCCATCTCGGTGACGACCCTCACATTCTCATACACCTAAATAAGTGCTCGTAATCGGCATACTTGTGGATGGACCTCAACGACTTCTCTAAGTCCGGAATCCTGTGCAGTGCCCAGGACGACACGATTTTGGTGAACCTGCCAGTCCAGCCCTCTGGAGGATCCTTGGAGAAGTCCAGGACCTCAAAGGTGGTGCAGTCATCTCTATGCCTACAGAATGGAGCCACTCCACATACGTACTTTACCACGACCTCTGCCTGACCTACTTGGAGTTGGCGTACTCCACCATGGCGGGGATGACGTCTACCCCAGTTAATTTTGGCCGATCACCCTGTCGATGGTGTCGGTCCAGAAGCCTCCGCATCGTCTTTGCAGTCACGTCTCCGTTCCCGCAGCCAACATCGAGGACGACTTCATTCTTCATTGCAGTGGGTGGAAGGGAAAGGGTTCCTTTTGAGGGGGCCGAAGCATAAAGCAAAGTGTCACACCTCGAAGGAGCTCCAGTCCAGCTTCGGGAAGAGCTCCTGACAGATGGAGTCCGCCACCAGTTGCTGGAGGGCGTTGCCACGGGCGTACGCCAACGGGTCGGGGTTCATCCTGCACGGGTCTCGGTCACGCAGGATTACTCGAAAAGCCAGATAAGGATGCATAAGGCAGGGGTGGCACAAATCTCATGCAGCAATGGAATTAACTCAGCTCTGATTCCAGAAGGTTTGAGTCGACATTGAAGAATTCCAATCATCACTGAGATTGCTCAGGTACCAACTATTCTTGCGGTAACATTATTGCAGCAAGAAAAGGGTTCATATGCAATAGGCTAGTTTGAAAATGTCAATTTGCAATTTTCAATGCGGGAAATTCGCATTAGAACCTGGCGAAGCTGGTACATTTCTCATTTTTGAAAAAAAAAGAAAAGAAAAGGTTTTGCCCTGAGCACTTTTGATTTCAAGCTAGTTCTCATGCATGTTTTTTGAGGCAGCTGAATGGTTAAATTGCTCTGGCAAAATGTGTGGTCACAGCACTCACCCCACTGCCCCATCCTCGTGCTGGGGTCAGCAGCAATCAGCAATGGCCACCCTGACCTACCACGGTGCTGCTGTCCGCAGCATTTTTGGAGTTTGTTATGCACTTGAACGTCTCTCTATGTGCATACGTGGTGAATTGATTTTGGTAAAATGACTGAGTGCATCAGAGGTTGGTCCCCTAATGCCAAATGGTGAAGATGTCGTCAAATGATTTTCAAAAAGAAAAAAAATTGAACCCCCCTTCATGGCAATAAGGTTTTACTACATAACTTCAGTTCATAAAGAGGTGCTCAGATTTTGACAGTCCTGTGACAAAGCTATAAACACTTTGTCTTTACTTTCATTTGACTACAGTGCTTTAGTTTTGCACCTGGAACGTAACTGAGGAGGTCCACATCAAATTTAGCACTCTTATGCACTGTGTCTTAAAAACTTTGAACGCAGAGTGGGGACTCCAAAGGTTTTTCATTTCATTTGACAAGAGGGGCTTCAAGAGAGTTCTTGCCACAGAGACAAAAAAGATTGACCTAGCCTAACATGCATGTTATTTCTAAAGGACAACTTGACCAAGAACAGGAAGAACAAGTCAATTTGTCATGCACTATTGAGAATGGGCTGGCAACGGCAACCCTTCAGTGTCCAGTGGAGCTGATTCTCCTCTGGAAAATCATGGGGATTTCGGAGGAGTCGAATCCTCGCTCTAACTGGGGGAAACGAGAATTCCCCCAACTGTGAGATTCGTGTCTCCCCTCAACATGCATGCAGCTGGTGCTTGAGACGTCATCAAACAACTGGTTGGGGACATGGCCAAGACTTGCTCTTGACCTCCCCTTTGGTAGAGATGCTTCGAGCCGGACTTTCTTGCGAGCTCGGGCTGGGTCGAGCTGGGCTGTCAGCATCGAGGCTCGAACCCTGCTCGCTTGCATCCCTACTCTTCATGAAACCCTAGATCAACCCACGCACAGAAGTCCGCGTGAGCATTTCAGACAGAAAGTAACGTGATTAATCAGTGTTGTTGTGGAATATAAGTCTAATGATGATGATTTTTGCGGCATGCGTGCAACTCTACGTATACATCTATATAATAAGACAAAGATTGTCCGTCTGTCCACAGACATGACCCCAGATATCTTCAGAATCACTTCACCCTCATCAACAATGTCTGCTTGGGGGGGAAAGAGGGTATTGAGGACTACTGCCTAAGTGAAATCCAGTGACCTCCGAGGTCACTAAGGCCTCAATTTGTGACAGTTAAAGATTGCTGAAGGGCGATGCTCCTGTAAGGATCAGGTTAAAAACGAAATAAAGAGAGCCAGGATGGCCAGAGCAACGATACGGAGCGGGAGTGACGACGGCCGGAGCGACGACTGCTGAGGGAACCGGAGTGACAACCGGAGTGGCGACAGGAGCAATGACCAACTGGTGACGACCGGAGCGACAACGACCGGAGCGACAACGACCGGAGCGACAACGACCGGAGCGACAACGACCGGAGCGACAACGACCGGAGCGACAACGACTGGAGCGACAACGACCGGAGCGATGAGGATGACTAGAACAACAACGGGGAGCCGGAGCAACAGCCGGCAATGACCTGGGCAATGACACGGAGCTGGAAGTCGTAAATGTACTGTAATTTCCGTCATTCCCGCCCCTGGGGGGCGGGGAAGCCGGCTAGTTGGCTCTAGAGTCAGACGGCATTCTGAAACCGTGTTGTGAAGTCCTTGGTCCTACTTCGTTCCTGACCTTGGCACAGTGTTGACCCCCTCATCCTAGTCCGGGACCCGGGACGGCATCTGGAGGGTGCAGGACGGCCTCTCCTGCTCCGTGATCGAGAAGGGACATCTTACTCGCTCCGACGGACTTTTAAGTTGGGGAAAATTATGAGTGAGACTTAAATTTGCCACCAGAACCCAGTCCTATAACTGTTTGACAGGCTTGACCCGCCACCCCCCCACATCCCTCACGCACCCCAAAAGTCATCGATTTGAGTCCAACTGTTGTAGAGCAACTCTGTCAAATAAGCACTCACGCTCGTCCTATGCAAGGACTCCACCTTTTGACCCTTGCTACACATGACTGCCTGGTTGTCAGAGGTATCCAGGCAAACAGAGGACAGCGTTGCCTGGATCCCAAGGGGTAAACAGAGACCAACTTTATTCCTCCGATCACACATGATTGTTTGTTGGCCAGGATCGAGAAGGAGGAAGGCCTTGAAAAAAAAGGCCTCACATGCGCAATAATTTGTCAAGTGAAATGACCAAAAGTTGGCCTCAACACTCGTGGAGCGAGTTTTTCCACCCTGCAATGATGATATAGATTTTCCTGCCCTGCTTGGTGAAATCAAGCCTAATTCTATGAACATGACTGTAATGACGATCATTACTTTTACTACTATTTATTTAGGTCTGAACGGTTCGGCCACTCCTAAAGTCCTCTAGCATTTGTGTTTAAGCTAATAAACAGGGGTCTCGGGGGGAGTTTGGGAACTTGTACACTCAGACCAGGTACACAAATCAGTCCAAGTTGACAACAAAATTGACAATCAGTGGTGTCAACTGATAGCTGAAGATTTTGAACTATCAATGGCAACACTTGAAATCATCCAAGACTTCCGCAAAAACCGCGCAATCTGGACTGAAAATACAAATGCAGAAAACAATTTTAATTCCAAGTGCTTTAAAGCCATCATCAGTTTGAATGCTCATTGCGCAGAAAATATCAGTAAGAAACTCTACGCAGTAAATGTGCCTTGGTTCGATTAACTAAGGTTCGCGACCTCATATGATGACGAGACGTCCTCGGAGGCCGGAGGCCGCAGCCTCCGAGGCTGACAGGATGGACAGGAGTCCCGAGGGCATCTGGCGAAAGGTGGAGCTGCTTTTGCAGTATTCTTATTCTCTTATGATTATGGTCATGCTATGATCCTTGTTTTAATTTTAGTTCAACTGACTTAAAAGAAGATATATTCCACTCAGCGAGGCTGTTACGTACTTGTCCACCTGCGGCCTCAATCGAATCAAACTTTTTAAGTACAATTTCTTGGTTTCAATTCATAATTCGCTTGAACGTTGAACAAAACAGATAAAGAAGTGATTTGGCTTTTTGAGGTATAGTGAAACTTTAATGAACAAGGACGTAACGAAGCGTAAAAAACAATTTTGCACCTAAATTGCTCAGAGTTCTTTTTCTAGCATTCTGAGGTCTAACAGGGGTACAGGGTGGGCTACGGACCTATGACAAAAAAAAGAGTTGCAAGTCTCCTTGGTCCACCCCGTGACTGCCCAACACAGAAAGAGGCAGTGACGACGTCCATGACGGCGTCCTCCTACTTGGCCATGGTCATGTCGGGGTTGAACAACTTGACTGACATGGATTTCGGAATCGAGAGAAAGAAAAGCCTAAGCTTATTAGGCCTGCACGCACTGACAGCAGAAGCTGCCATCATCAAGTTGGTAGTTAAATAATACAGAAGTTTATATGAATACATATGAATGTTTCAATGTGCACGGGAAGTATCAGATGAGTGATTTATAAAAAAAGGAATAATACACTTTCATATTCTCTACTATACTTTCCATTTCTTTTCTTGATCGTCATGTGTACTTGCTATTCTATTGGATATTCTTGGGGAAAAAGCAACAATTTGACATTTAATTGGCCATGATGTGCAAGTCCTTTTTTGGCCGAGTAAGGATTTGTCCTATGTGTTTTTTTTTGCTATAACTTTTGCCTGGATTGAGCAAGCTCAGTGTTGGACCCCTGTGTGGACTGCTGAGCCTCTCCTGCTTCGCCTGACTGATGTGCACTTTTGCTCTGAGGCCGCTCAATTCCTGGCAAAAACGATGCAAAATCACAACTCTTTGATTGGAGCAGAGGAGATTCTCGGCGGGTCAACCACACATGACCAGAGCAACCGGAGCCTCTGTCTGGTCTGGACTAGTGATGGGTCGGGCCGAGCAGTTTCGAATCTGGTTCGGAGCTTTTGGGCTCCAGGCTCGGGTTGGGTCAGGCAACCCAAAATCTTGGTCGAATCCGGTCCACTGTAACAAGTAAAAATCTATCAGGAAGACAAGAAGTCCAACAACAAAAGCATTTATGTTCAAAGGTACAACATACTCTCTACATACACAATATTGACTCTTTAGAGCCAGGTGGAAACATCTGAATCTGACTCCGCGTCGGGTTCGGGCCCTTAGAACCTGGCTCAGCACCGAGTCAGCAGAGAACCCGACTCGACCCGAGTCAGAATGGCTCGAGTCAAGACTCATCACTACTCGGGACTCGAATGCTTAAGAAGGTGCTTGATGTGCGTGCAGCACAAGAAGAATCAAAGTGACTATTTTCTGTGTTCTTCCACGGCTGAAGTATAGTATAAGTAGTATTAGCGGGAATCGGACCTGATCAGGCTCAACTTCGTCAAGAACAATATTGACAAAGGAGTAGAGGAACGGGGTCATGATGACGTCGATCATGAAAAGAATACTTTGTTGCTCCTACTCTTTGCTAACTTCAACTGACACCCTGTTGACGTCGATGATCTTGGGGCCGTCGCACTCGTTGTGGGTGGTGCTGGCTTTTCCCCTCTTTCACCACTTCTAATAGTCGACCGAGACTGAATTCGTGTCTGTTTGGGCAGAAATGATGAACAGACTCGCAACGACTTGGAAAAATCATAACAGTCCTGCACATGTGTAAAAAGTCACTCATGTTGAAATGCGTCTAGTAGGACTTTGTGTACTTTTTGTACGGACAAAACCCCAAATCTCTTAACTGCATCTGTACAATAATAGCATATCTGATAGCAGAGTCATACCTGGACTGGCCAACTTCGCTCCAAGGACAAAGAGCTCTTTTAAATAGTCACGCTGAAAGTACTATGAAAACTAGCGATTTGATCTAGGAATACCTAAGGACCTAAAGCAATTACATATTTGCAATCTACTCGTTCGATATAAAAGCTGAAATACAAATCAGATGCTTCTTTATTGAGGTCACAGGGTTATTTTAAAAATAGGGCCAACTTGGTTAAGAACTTGTTAAAAAAAAACCAAGCTTTGCTATGCGCGTGCACGTGAAGAAGCATTGATTTGGATTGGTGGAGCTCGCTTGAACCAGCTTCGATGTGATGCATGAGTGACCTCAGCAGCGTTCGTGGACAAAGTTGGCTCCATTGCAGATCTGCTCTGATAGAGAACAGATGGTGATAGAGGAAAAAAAGGCCCATTTCATTCTGTCCCAGCAGCTTTGGCTCTAAATTTTCCTACTGTCCAGCGCTCGATAATCGCAGGCCCAAAGCATGCAATATATTTTCCCCTTTTGAGTTTGAGGTAAACAATACAGGTGGCGAAAACTGCACTGTAAAGTTTTTTATAGCAATCACGTCTAAATTGCCCTTTTTTAAAAAAAGAAAAAATGGTCCTTTTTCCGACTTTTTGAATGATTTCTTCCCCCGCCCATCCTCAATACCCGGATTTTGACTCATTTTCAACCTACATTTGTGTGTGCCACTGTGGAACTCACTCGGATGAGGCCGGACGAGGCCCCCCTGTGGTACCTCAACCCGGTGACTGCAGGACCCCGCAAGTGCTGCGTCATTTCTCTTCTTGGTCACTGTTCTGTGATTTGTGATCCCCCTGACGACCTCGATTTGGCGGTTACCCCTGACAGTGGTGACGACCCAAAACAGAAAGCTGGGGAAGGACCAAAGAATCGATCTGACTCGAGATCGGTTCGGAACTCGAATAAAGAAGTGCGCGGGTGGCTGCTACCATCTGGGGTTGTGACAGCACAGCTGACTCATTCGGCCCAGACCACCTTGGACACGTCAAGGTTGGCATCCGGACTTGAACCAGCCCTAGTCTTGAACGCGCACAAGTGCTGAAAGCGATCGATAACACCTTGAACACAAATTCCCTGTTCAGGAGTTGCTCACCACTCATTCGTGCACTTCACCTTCGCCAGTTCGGAAGGAAACTTTGTTTGTCCAGAAAAAAGACAAAAAAGACAAAAAAAATGAAGCTGCTCCTGATCTCGGCCATCGCTCTGACAGCCACAGGTGACACACGAGACCTAAGCAGTCTCAAGGACTCTCTCATGAGTCAATCAAAGTCAGTCCAAGACCCCCATTTCAGTCGTTCTGACTTTGAACGATACTGAACTCCAGCACAAGATATAAGGCTTTTCAATGAGGTTGAAAACTTAAAAGTCTAACCCAATCTTATTCTAACAATGCTAAACAAATTAGGCTTCTTTATGAAGGCCAACAGCCCGAGAAATGGTTGGAAATCTCGAAAGAAAATTCTGCCTCGAGTCAAGCTTCAACAATAGTAAAAACTCTAACGCAACAAATTATTAGGCTTGTTCAGATTCCCTTTCAAACGGTTGAAACTCTGAAAAGTCTGTTGGCTCCTTTTTGCTTGAGCAATGCTGAACTCCAAGCAGCACAGCAGATTAGGCTTGTTGACAAATCATCAAAGCCTGAAAATGGCTAGAGGTGTCTGTTTTAAGACTATTACTCAAGTCATCTTCAACCGAGTTTCTTGATTTTCATCCCCAAGCACTTAAGTTTGTCTCTCACGAGCAATTTCTCTCCAAAAGTCATGTCTGTGGAGGGTGTCATCAAGTGCATCACCACATCGGGCTTGACCACCACCACTGATCTACCCAACGACCAGAACTTGGCCGAATGCGCCAGCGGTGTCGACCACTGCGTCATCGTCTCCAAATGGGACACATCAGCTGGTGAGTTAAGCCTCAATCCCTAGTTGTTTCAGCGGTGCCACTGAACACGATGCCTTCATGGCCGAGTCAGCCAGGTCAGGAGAACAGCCAGGGTTCCTTCTGACGCTGCAACCGCTCTTGTTCGCCCCTTGGGGCGTTTCGGCACTCGCACCTTCTCCTGACCACATGACAGTGCAAACGTCACCCTGTCCTTGACCTGACACCCCTGGATGGGACCTTGCCCAACCTGGACTTGTCAAAGTCTAGCTGATCTTCACCTTCGTCATTTGGAGTATAAAGCGATGAAATCAAGACGTGAAGACCCATCATCTTTTCCAGATCCGAGTACATTCACGAGCACTGACTATAAATGCGGCAACGACACATCAGTCACCACGAACGGCTGCCATTGCAGCACCACGGGTACCGACAGGTACCATACCTGCGAGAGAGTTTCCACAGATAGTAACGTGGGGCCGAACACTGACGGAAAGTGCTCTTGCTCAGCCGCTGGATGCAGCGACAGCGGCGCCGCCGCCATCACTGTGGGCCTGGGCGCCATCATCGCGGCCGCCGTGGTCGCCCAGCTCGTCTAGGAGCAGTCACACAGCTGTGCAGATTCGTTTCTTCTTCATTGCTCAGCACCTCACAACGTCCAAATTGGCTTTGAGTCCTTCAGAAGTCCTCTATAAAGCGAGTTTACACAGCTTGAATCAGTGTAACGAGACCTGCAAAATTGTGCAAAAATGCAAAAATTCTCTCCCATTGCTCTTAATGCACAACGACCGATTTCGATTTGCTCAGTCTGGAGTGTGGAGGAGTGATTATTATATGAAATTGGCATCTTTCTCAGCTGGAATCAAATCCCTATGAGGTCAAATGCTACCCTCACGACACTCTTAGAGACATCAATTTAGCATAGTGTTTAAGTTTTTCTTGTACCATTGTTGTTATAACAGTAGCTCTCTGGAATTGTTTATTCTTGCTTTCATTACGAAAACTAACAAAGCAGTGTTAGTTTGTTTGAATAATGCATGAATCTTCATTTGTAGACAAGTTATGTTGGTTTTTTGGACGCAGTGCTAATTCTCGTGCATGAATCATCTCGACCAATCAAGTGACGTAAATTACAGGTGATGATGATCGCTGTACATGATTGTGCTCGCTCTATCTGAAATACACTTTACTTTTTTGTCATAACAGTCAAGCCTTCAATTCATTGTCTAGACAAAGCTTTCTAACAGTAGACTAAAGCACACTGATATAACTTTTTCTAGCATTTCACTGAAGCAACTTGACCAGAGTAACCTGGCCTTACTTCCAATATCCACCTTCAAGTTATGGGTCACAACTACCTGTCTGGCCTCTGATTTGACCTTTCTTCTGCCCGCTGTAATCGATACCAGATAGATATCGGTTTGACCCACGCCCGCGGCTTTCTCGGCCACCCTGTTGGGTTGACAGGGACGCCGTCGAGCTGCTCTTCTCTGGTCCAAGGGGTGGAGGGGGGGGGGGGGGTAAAAATAGCTCTCAACGAACCTAAAACAACAACCTTTCTGTCGACCCGTAGGGC
>JAAUXU010080752.1_pt1 | contig 21328 bp, 23 predicted proteins | sample 7278151 | NCBI WGS metagenome assembly JAAUXU01 (sample SAMN14350113, study PRJNA611818) | marine sediment metagenome | isolation source: surface marine sediment (1.8m) | place: French Polynesia: Moorea | collected 2018-08 | reverse complement strand
GGAGAGATCGGAGGAGGGGGAGGAGGCAGCGGAGACAGGAGGAATCACGGAAGTGCCATTGCTCAGGGGTGCTGGAGCCACTGGAAATAATTACGGACTTTTCTGATTTTGCAGCGTGAACAAGACCAGGTGACGTTGAACATTCTCCTCGTCAATCCGTTCTCACATCTTAAGCACTAGAATAACGTTGGCATGTACGGTATGTGTTACGCGTAGAACATACGCAATCGACCATTGCTCCTCCAAACAGACCCGCTGGCTGGCTCCTAAGTTTATTTCGTACAATGTATGGTACACGAGTCAGCACCAGAAACCTGAAATTTAAAGGTGTCTTGCTAGCCACTTTGTCGGACTTGTTATACAAGTCTGGAGGGGCGTAATATGCATTGGGTGTAGTGGTCGACCGAGCCAGGCTCTTGCAGAACCGAACGCCAGAAATTAGCCGTACTTTTGCTATTAAACTCTTATATTCAATATTTCAAGTTCAACAAAGGCAAGTTCTCATGACCAAATAACAGCTTTTCATCATTTGCAAATGATCTTTGATGATACAGTGCAGGCCGGTCAAGTTGGCCACCTAGGGCTAGGGTAATTTGTACGGTCTTAAACGGCTGGCCAGTATAAGCAGACTGCTCATGGATGGACTGTATTTCATGACATGACGAAAAACCTATCAATGGTCGTCTGCTTCATTGAATCGTCCTAGACAGCGTCAAGAGTACATTCAACTTAGGCAAGCAGTGCAAAATCCTTAAAACCTGGCCAACTGAACACTCTTCTATGTACAGCATCCATTGCAGCTCGTATCATTTGGACGGCCACTGAGATCTTGAGTGAACGCGGCTGTCTGACTCAACCATGCTAGACTTATCTGGCCTGCACTGTAATCACTGCTAAACAGGCCCTCGACATCAGTAGAGGTAGGCAGAGGAGTCAAATAGGAGACAGCCTTTTTTTTTTTCATGCTCGGTTGGGTAGCCCAACCAGGTTGAGTTTGGCTGTCCGGCCCAACTGCCGAAGCCAAGCACTGTTCGGTCGACCACAAAGTCGGTGCATCTTTCCCACTGTGCTCAAGCCAGATTCGATGCCTGGCTTTTGGTCAGCTGGACGTCTCTTAGAAGATAGAAAGCGAAGTCGAGTGACTGCCATTGCCAAGTGACGATGTCTGAGATTAAAATGTTTGCCTCGTCCTAATCCTTTGTTGCTTAGTCTGCCTGAGTAGATGACACAAGCATGCACAATGCGTATGCAGCACGTGAACGCGCAGTGCGCACATCCTGCCGCTCAGCCGCAGAAGACTTGAGCACATCGTTTTTGTTTTCCCACGCCGAGTGCTTGCGTGTGCAGTAAACGCATCCTTCATCCAACAAAATATCCCAAGAGCTTTTTCCCCCCACCTCTCTCAGCCTCTGGAGAGCCGTACGTAACAACAAAGCGAGTGAGGGGGAAAGGATGAGGGAAAAGCACGAACTTTTCCTGCTGTCTTCTCGCTCTCACACATTTCTCTTCGCCTCCCACTCTCACGCGCTCTTCTCTGCAAGCGCACCAATGTGGCTTTTACCAACCTGTGGATCGGACTGCGACGCTGGCCTTCTTTCTCTCACTTTCCTGGGGAAAAGGCCAGAGAGAGAGAGAGAGAGATGTGGTACGTACGCAGAGGTAGCAAAGCACGCGCAGAATAAGTTGGCAAGTGCGCAGCCGCTGGTGGCGCTTCTCTGCTACATAGGAGTGAAGGCATTGAACTGAGAGAGGCTCATTCTTGCGCTGCTCATACACTTGCGTGCGTGGTAGCTCTGGCACTGCTCACTGCGGGTCATCATGTACAAGGACAAAGGCTCTGCGGTGTTGTTAGCTACCAGTTTAACATCCAATGCATCTGACTCGTCTGTGTCAAGTGGAGGCATTTCTCCACTCTCTGGCTGCTGAAGAGATGGAGAGCAGAGGCACGCTCAAAGCAGAAGAAGCAGAGGAGGCCAGAAGGCTCATTCATCATGTGGCACCAACTTGAAATGGCCTCGCTAGCTGATGATGACGACGAACTGTGCAAGCATTAAGTGGAGTCGCTTAGCGTAGGAGAGGAGAAAAACAATATCGAACAGTGATGGGCGCAGATGAGAAAGATCCTGAGAAAGGTGGAGAGGACGAGAGCAAGAAAGACCAGCAACAATCTCAGACGCATGGCATGAGCCAGGGATCCAAGGATGACCTCGGTGTTTGTGTGGTCATAATCCTCATTGTCATCCTGGCCATCATCGTCACTGTCATCAAGATTGTCATATTTGACTTGGAGAAGTACCCAGAGCTCTTTGGCTTAGACCCGCCACCTTCAACGACGACCATGACGACAGCGGCCACGACAGAAGATTTCCTCACAAGATGGTAGTGCAGTACATGGTAAGAATAATTGCAAGAAGCTTGCGTAGTACATTCTGCATTCGCAGTATCTTTGTTTTTGTCGTTGCCATGGGGGCTAGCAAACTTTTTCGACAACTCTGGACATTTCTATGTCTCTGTGCTGCATCAGACTGAGGACAAAGTTTGAGATAATCATGTCCCTGTGCTGAGAAATCTGTAAGCTTTGTCCGTGATAACTACGCTGCCTTCAGCTCACGCGATCTCTGCATGTGTTCTGCATCATAACCGACCATGTGAGGTTGGCGTGATCCAACAGGACGCCTTTGTGACCTACGGAAAGAGCTGATTCCTTTGTCAGATGCGGTAGATTTGACTCTGGCACCTGCAATATCCATCTATCTTACATAATTCTCTGTCGTCACTACAGATTCCACATGACTGAGCCAAGTTCCCCCCGTGCTTTCGTCCTCAGTGGACTTGAGGCATACGCCGACGGCAATTTAAGAGCGTAAAGAGGCCCACCCATTTCTCAAAAGTAAAAAGTATATGTATCCCAGCCAGCCCAGCTGAGGGGTTGCTGGAAACGTTCATATGCTAATCTGAACATGAAACGTCACTGAGCCTTTCCTTGAAGAATGAAAGGGTCATTTGATCAAGCAAGTGTGCGGGTTCTTTCTTAACTGACGCAGTGTCCCTATCAGCCCGATCAGTCATGGCATGACTCTGATGAGAAGGTGCGGAAAGGCTGAGCGCCTGCTCTGAACACTTAGTGTTGCGCAGTGCCCGGGATGTCTCGCAGTAGGTGCAGCAGCGCTTTCCTAAGCTAGGAGCTGCCTGGAGGAGGCACTACAGACAGCTTGAGCATGTGAGCCAAATGTGCAACTGGTCAATTGACGCGGTCTCCAGCAGTATCCAGACTAGCTTTTGCTGGCCAAGTGATATCAGCGCCGTAGTCCCAAGTTATAGATGCACCGTATGTATATGTTCTGAGTCACTCCCTCCGTTCCAGATACGTCCCAAATTAGGCCTGAAGAAGGCTGCCGAAATGCTTCTCTCGTCCGCCGAAAAATGTCGCATGGCTCATGAAAATTCAATGGGTCTTACCAGCCCCCGAGTGCGTACCAAATGTCCACTGAAGAGACCTGCGCTCCCGGTCTTGCTCCATCGAGTGCCTGCACCTCATTTGGCCGAGAATTCGGGAGGGGCCACCGACCCTCCCACCTCCTCAAAGGGCCAGGCTGGTCACTTTGTCATTGGAAAAGCATGGACAAAAAGGAGAAGAAAAGAAGGCATCTCTACTTTTTATTCCCTGCCCGCAGCAACAGCGATACCACAACGTTAAGGCCTGACGAGGCCCTCTGAGAGACCCTCTCTTCTTATATTACTGCAATGGCTTTTTCGGATCAGATGCTTGGATGAACAGAAGTTCGTGGTCGTCGACAAAGAGGCGAAAATCGCATCGCCGAAGGAAGACAGCGAATTTCGGTGCGAAGACCATCAGGGAGACCCCATGACCCTTTCCTGCTCATCTTGCAGCCCTGCACTCTTGGAGGCTGCGGGCCCGCACTGCGGGAGGGACACAGACAGGTCTCTTCTCTCCTTGGGCCCGTCTCATCATGCCGGAAGAGGCTGGAAGATTTTTCACATGACTTTTGTCCATCCTCAACAGTGTTTCTCTTTCTTTGCGTCTCTTTCTCAATGCAACACATCCGTTTTCACCAGCAAGAATTGGCTTTCGCTGAAAAGAGAGCTGAGAAAGGCTGCCTTGTGTGTCCACTTTTGGGCCTTGCCAGCCACAAAGAAGGAAGTTTCTTCTGAGACACGAGGTGAATGGAAGGAAATTGGGGATATTGCGCAGAGTCTGCAACAAAAAAGTGTATACGCACTCATGGCAGCAGAACGAGCGATGGAGTGAAAAGAAAATGGGGGGTTTCCTACCCTTTCTTTGGTCCTGTCTCCCTCATCAATGGATGCGCGCATGTGTGTGTGTGTGTGTGTGTGTCTGAAGAAAACGGCCTTCCATCCACTATTTCTAATATCCAAAGAGTCTTTTTACGACCTGCCTACGCGCTTTTTTTTTAGTGCTCTTGAGGAAGCGTTTCTCAGGATGTGTAACCACCGACTGTGCCTGCCTCGTACTACGACATTTTTATCTAAGAATAGCTTTTTCGTCTCATACAGAACCAGAGACATATTTCTCTGTCGCCTTTCCTCATGCTGAATTTTGCAGTACGTACTATTTAGGGGTGACGTTCATGCAATGCGATATCTCCTTTTCTTTTGCCAGACTCTTTTTTTCTGGGGCAAGCGCAACCTTAATTCGAAACTCGTGCCATGAGTAGGAGGAAGGAGGCAAAATTCGTACACACCAGAAAAGTCTTGGAGTTGTGCTGAGAATGCCAAGAACTTCCTCTGCTCTCTTTGATGCTGACAAGTCGGCATCAGAGAGAGCGAGAGAGATAGAGGAAAAAGGGAGTAGACTTAGTTTAGGAGTGAAGAAAGCAAGATAAAAAGTTTGGGCTTGACGATATGGGCAAGTGCACTGAGCATTGTTGCAGTGCAACAATGCGCACTTACGGACGGACGGACGTATGTCCAAATGTCGAAGACCGTCCTCAGTTCGTTGGCAACCCGACAAGTCCAATCTCCGCCGTATCAATGAAGCCATCGTCACCTGCAACTTCTCACACGTGGGCACGCCCAAGTTTCAGCGCTAAATAAAAGACAGATTGATCTACGTGCTTCCGTCGATGCGAGGAAACTGTCGATACGCGTGTTGATTGAACTCTCAGTCAATAGGAAATGAAATAGCCTATACGAGTGTGAATTAATAAATGTTAGGTCAGGTGAGATTAGTCACTCTGAGAGTCAGGCATCCAGTACATTGACTGAGAGGTCACTCAATACATGTATGTATTGACCGCGTCGGTGTACAACGTGTTCGCCCAATTTGGCTCTCTCTCTTCTAGATCTGCAGCTAGAACAGAATACTTTTGTCCCGTAGTAGTAATAATAACAGTAATAGAAGACTTGACGTCCCGGTACATTAAGTGGCAGTCAGAGTACCACAAGGTCGAGATATATTAACCGGCGAACAACACGACGACCTTTTCGAATGTTTGGTGCCACCACTGTCAACACCGCCGGGTGAGAGGGTGAAGAAAAACACTTGGGATGAAATGAACGGAGCCAGAAACAGTCTTAGTCTTGGAGCAGAGTTGCTTTCTGCCACTCCTTAGTCAATGCATTTCGCTCACTTTCCGACACATTTGGGCTCTCTCCTCCCATGGCGATTGGTGCCCAGCATCGCCTCCAATGAGAAAACCCCTCAGGTGGTGACAGCATTTTCTAGTGAAAAATGGACAGGAGACATCGGTGATGGCGCGTAGCTGATGACGTGAGCGGGGAAGCTGCTCCATCCAAAGTTTCCAGCAACTTTGAACATCCCCACTTCACTAAATGGGTCCACAGATGTTTGCTGTTAATCGAGTCTATGTACTGTGTGTAAGTGCTTTCGTGCTGTCATTCACGTCCTCCCCCTCCAAAAGAAACCTCTTCTGGAAGCTTTGGTTCTGCGGGCTCATCAGAATGGCGGACGACGACAAAAGAGACAAATTGTACGTGGCACCGAGTTTGGCCCCTTTCCCATAGTCCAGGGATGGGCTGACGATTTCGGAAAGGAGGAAAGGCCTGCCTTGGCACGACCCACGTGTGCCTCTTGTGCGCGCGCGCGACGATGAAAATCTCTTTGTTGGTGTTGGAGCAGCAGCAATGACAGAGCAAGAGAGGAGGACGAGGAGGGTCGAAGGAGGGGGGGGTTACACATACGACGGGCCACACCCATCTTCCTTCTGCGCCTGTCACGCCCTTGGGTCGTCCCTCCCTCCCTCCTCCCCTCTTAAGACGACGCTTTCTGCATCCGCGCGTGACGAATGCTGAAATGGTTAGGGGGGAAAGCTGTTGCTGCTTTGCATGCGTATGCACTGGTGTGACACCAGTACTACTACGTGGTCCTGCAGGACTTCACGTGTTCTGTCCACCTGTCCTGATTGACTTGGGTACATTGTGCATTGCAAGAAAAGAGCAACCGTCAAAGGAGCCTTTCTCGACTCGTCACTGCGGACTGATCACAAAGAAAGAAACAGCAATCATCGTGTTTCTTCGAGGAAGAGGACAGACAGTACTGGCTCTTTTCTGCGAAGTACTTTTTGTACAGACGTCCTCTGGCTCTCCCTCTCGCTGTTGCACAGCTAGTAAAAAAAAAGTACTGCGGACAAAGAGAAGTCAGAATTTCTGCCAATGCCGCTGCCACCCAATCTCGGAGAATTTGCATGAAATGTCCATGTCTCTCTTCCCCTCTGTGTGCGTGTATGTCTGTACGTTTCATATTTGGGAGGCCGCGCAACACTGCATTTTTCATAACATCAGCGCAGCTCGTACGTACGCGGAACGTGTTGCTTCTCCAATTCTCCAGTTCTGGTGCCAGTACAAATTTAAAGATCAACGTGTATTCAGTGGCGAAAGCTTTGTCTTTGTTGCTGTACCTCACATGTGACAATGTTTTGTAAGGCTGATGCTCTTCAGGCGGTCTCGCCGGACAAGCTACGAACGTTCGTGCATACGTACATACAGATGTACCTATATCCTGGGGCGGAGCGTGACATTTTCAATGGCGAGAGTGGTAGACTTTTTTCTCTTACCTGTACCAATGCGTATTGTTACGTATACATCCTTCATGTTACCACTCGTAGCAGGTTTAAACAATTGATACCCGGCCGTCATCAGTCATCCGCATAAACGTTGCACGAGCCAGCGGAGCTGCGCAGCAAGCTTTTTCTCCTTCTCTGTGTACCGTATATAACGCTGTCATGTAGTAATATCTCGACTTCCTGCGTAGACCTTTTCCTCTCCGCTTTCTCCTACCCGAGGAGAAAATTTCGCCCTTGCGTGACTCCGTATACGAAATGCGTATTTGGCGGTCTCAGGCGTTTCCTCCACTCACGTAATTAGGCCTGGGTATACAGTGCCACTTGCTTACTTACGCACAGTAACTAACTGCACAGCACGCGTCGTATGTAGTGCAGTGAGCAGTATCACATACGTGCGCGTTCGACACCAACGACGTGGGCAGATGTAAGTAAAGAGGGAGGCACGAAAGGTACATAACGAGGTAGCACAAGTACCTTTTCTCCTTTCTCAAATTACCGCTGGGAGTTGGCAGAAGCTCCCTCCCCCTCCCCACCAACACCACCGCGGCCACCTCCCCCTATAGCAGTTACAGGTGCAGCAGCGCAGGAGAGAATTGTACGTGTACCAGTGTTGAGCTGTCATCTACTACCTGACAGGGATCGCGTGTGCTACCATCTATGCAGACGAGAGACGTTTTGTGCGTAGATCATGCGTTCTCTCCGTCACACGTACGAGCTGCCACCGATGAATGGACCGGGCGGGCATGTGCAGGACGCTGGTGTGCGGACTTCAAAGAAGTTGGGAGTAGCTCCAAATGGGCCTCAGCGGTCCTCACGCCGGCGCGCCCGACAACCGCAACCACGCGCGTGGCACCAGAACAGACTCCAAGTGAAATGTCCTCTTCAGAGAGGACCTAAGAAAAGTGACGCTGGCTGCCTGGCTGCCTGGCTGCCTGCCTGGCTGCCTGACTGACTGACTGACTCCAGCAGACCACTGGCAATTAGCCCCTGGCCAAGCTCCCAGTAATGTGAGTAGCCAAAACCGTCCTCGCGTGCAGGAAGGCACTTTTTTGTTTATCAGAAGCTCCGCCGAGGACTTCGCGTGCTCTGGTCGAAGCCAAGGAAAACTAATGATCCCGATTTTATCCTCCTCTGTAAGGAGCTGCAACCACTGCCTTTTTTCCCGCCATTCGGCATTTTTTCTCAAAGATAAGGGGCTTCAAGCATCATTAGGAGATCATCGTTTGGCCCTGCTAAAAGAGCCCCTCTCTCTTATGCTTTAGGTCGTCTCAGTGCTGCATGCTAGACTTGTGGTGCAGTGCAGCGTTGTACAATATTTGACTTCTCCTCGTGTGAATGCCTCGTCCATTCTTTTCGTTCAAGTGAGAAAAAGAGAAAAAGAATGGGAGAAAAGAGTCGCTCTTCCGTGAGCTTATAATTTCCTTGCTTTTGTCGGATTAGATGTTTTTCCCTTGCTCTCCCTCTCCAAACAAAGATCGGCCATGTGAGAGTGTTCGCTCTCCTCCAGCACAACTTCTTCATGAGCAAGGCCTCCTTTCCTTTCTCTACAGTTTTTGCCACACATGTCGAAGAAGGGGTAGGCGAACTGACAGGAGGAGCAACCAAAGGGCCCTTTTGACTCAGACACACGCTTCACCGAGGAAGTTGTGGCCGGTAGAATTTTTCTTTTCTGGCATCTTTCTTTTGGCTGCTTCCTCCCGCAGAGATGTGATGCAGTAGGGGTTCGTCATCACGACCACGTCGGACATGCATGCTCACTGTGTGTGCGCGTGCGTGTGTGCGGGATGAGGCTAATGCTGCACACGTTTAACTTTCCACCAGGCCAAGTTGGCTCCTTCCCTCCCCATCCCCTCGGATATGAAGGCCATGTGTTCTGTGAAGATATTGAAAAAAGTGCAATAAAGGTGGTATGGAAGAAAACTACCAGGAAGGGTTCCCAGTCCGCAGCTGCAGCAAGCAAGCAAGCAAGCAAGCAGGGACCCCTCTTGGGAGGACACCGGCGTCTAACGCTGCTGGACAACTTGGAAAGCGTAACCGGGTCCTTAAAACGCCACCTTACGTAAGTAATGCACAGCTGCACACCTTAATACGCAGTCATGGTGCATACGACAGTACGACTATACTCTAATGCTTCCCTCAATCTCCCCTCCCCCCATAGTTTCCATACCGGAAATTAAGGTCCGAGGAAACTGTTCTTTTCCCCTCTGCTGCAGCTCAAGTTTCTGCCACTGTTTGAGCAAGAATATAGGGGCCCATAATTTGGGAGCTTGTGAAGGCTACTGAGCCAGGCGAACGAATGACTTTTTATTACAAATGATAAAAGTCTATGGGGCGGAACTCACGACAGAGAAAGCAGGGGCAGGCTAATGAACAAGAAGATCTTGTTAAGAAATGCAACCAAGCAGATATCACGGACAAAAATGGGCGCTAGTCTGGGCTGACGCGCCCTTTCTATGAAAAATCGTTACATAGTACATCTAGTTCAGGATAGCCTCTTTTTCCCTCGGTTGGCAGTAAAATGGTACATGCAGCCAAAAGCTCTGGGCTTTTGAGTAAATAAATGTGTTGTTGCTTCAGCCAAGGCTCTTTGTGGCAAAAGAGCATCCGCGGAAGCGAGAGCAGCGGGAGATGAAAAATGCTGGCAGTTTAGGAGCCCAAAGCCCATAAGGGAGAAAAACATACGTGAGTTAGCAGGTAGTGAACTCGAGTGAGTGAGAGAGAGAGAGAGAGAGATCATGGCAGGGACACTTTGAGTAGGAAAAGCAACAAGCTTCTGCTGTAGCACGACCACACAAATGTCCTCCTGTACAAGGACCAAACGCACATACGTGTATGTGGTCCACGGTGTGTAAAGATGTAAAGTTGTCTGGCTCAACCGCCAACCATACTTGTGACAAACTTTTTTATGCATGTAAATGGTCGTAAACAGAGTTTGCTCATACCTTGGGCTGCTCAAGAGTAAACACGGGCTCGGAGGGCGAGATGGGATCTTGGAGAAATCGCGTAATAGCCATGGTAGCTCTCTCCAGGCAATAAACTTTCTGCTCCCTTGTGCAAGCTTGAAGCGGGCAAGAAAGCCAAGCAGTGAGGGAGAGATGCGTGCTACATACGTCAGTGAGGTCGACATATGCAGTGTGCGTACATTACCGTACGTACGATATTAGCTCCGTACATACTTTATCTCGATGCGATACACTTTAAAGTAGAACCGTCTCAAGTTGTAACAGGGAAAGGAAGAATTTACGAGCTTTGGGGCAGCCACAAAATGAAGCAAACTCTCAAGACAGTTGCCCCCTCCCCCTCCGTTCTGTATGAGTGCGACGTGCAGTACACTCTCATGGAGGACGTGGTACCACAGGCAGAAAGCGTGCCGGAACTACATATAGCTTCACTCCCCTCGGGCATTTCACCAGTCAGAAAATAGTGCTTCAGCCCTATTCGTTGGCTCAACTTGAGAGACCACTACACTGACATGGAAAACCAACGCATACACGAACGTGCACTTGGGAAGATTAACTAACTTATGAACCCGACCAAGCACAGAGTTCACGGCTCAGTGGTAGGACAGTATGTGGTGGGTTAGGTGCATGCGTGCGTGCGTGCGAGCCAGCAAGCGTAGCATACCAAGGGCCTGGGGTGAAATTCTAAGCTCAGGGAACGTTGTTCACCTTCGACTCAGCAGACAAACAGGGTAAAAAAGACTCTTTGCCATGCGCGGCAGGAGAGAAAGACCTGATGAAGCGTGACCTGTCTGCAGGGCTTCGTCCACGCTTACAATCGTGCATCTTGGGAAGGAGACAGCAGCGTTAACAAAGTTGTGGTGGGGAAACACGCCCCAAAAGACCGGGTCGACATTGGCGGGTGCCGTCTTTTAGCAGCATGGATGCAGGAAAAGTGTTCGCAGTGCAGTTCACTGACGCTCTGGCCATGAATGCAGACCCAGGCATTGTCAGGCATTGCCGACTGAATGCAGAGGAAGTGCTCCTCTCTTTTGAGCATTTTTGTGATAGACTGCGCAATAACGCTTGATTCAGCCACCACAATGGCGCTTCGCTGGAATCCGGTGATTTCCGATCTGTCAGCCGGCCAGCGACTGCTGCGACTTTGCTGTCTTGCTCCAATGGCCTTATGTTCATAGAGCCAGGTAGAAAAAACCCACCTGTCCGCTCGTGTTAGTCAATAGTTCAGGATTACACCAGCTACAACGTCAATTGCTGAAATCGAGACACTAGAACTTGTAGTTCCGGAGAGCAAGATGGAAGCTCAACATGTCTTTGTTCTCTTTGCTGTGGCAGTGGGCGTCATCGTCGCTACTGTGGCAGGTAATCGATCCGTTCTTGCGTGTGGTCCGACAAAAGTCTCGGTCGTCTCACGACGTTTCTCTCAACACTTCTCTGTCAGCCCGACGGACTCGCACGTACATACACTAGGTCCAACTCATGTTACTAATGCGTTTCTAGCGTTGCCCAGTGATTCCGACATCGTGACTCGTTCCAAGCGCTCTGACAGAGTCCGCTGTGGTTGGACCAATGGCTTCTTATGTCGCTGGTCCTGTCGCGCTTTTGGCCACTCTGACGGGTCTTGCGACGAACAGGACGAGTGCATATGCTCGGAGGAGGAGCTCGAGCGATACGTGTGCCGCGGGGACGTCTCGAATCGCACCGCCGACGCGCTATGCGCCGGCTGGTGCCAGTTCAAGGGACTACAAACTGGTATGAGCCTAGTCACCTTCTCCTTGACGTACGTATGCAACATTGTAAATGTCTTCTTAGGCGACTGCAACTTGACGCTGAACGAATGTGAGTGCTCCACCGACAAGCTGCAGGAATCCCATGCCAAGTGCATCACGGATGAGGTGTGCGCATTCTACTGCCAGTTCAAGGAAAAGAAGGCCAACGGGAAGTGCGTGGGGAAGAACGGATGGGACTGCGTCTGCTACTCATCTGACAATAAGAACGAAGTCACAAACGAGGAAAACTAATTCTCAATAATCTATTGTACGTTTTGTAGCACCCATGTGCACGTACCTACGTATGTGCAGTGTAAGTACACTACGTTTCGCATGTGCATCGTACACGCAGCACAACGCGCAGTAACTGATCAAACTACGCATCGCCAACTCAATTTTTCATTACAAGTGCGAGACAAAGACAGTTCATTTTCTGGATGACTACTGCACTCCAGTGTGGGATTACATGAGGTCAGGCAGCAGAGTTTTGCCGCAGTGTATTACTGACCCCTCCCGATCCCCTGATATCCTCTCACAAGCTCAGTGTTTGTACTGGTCTTTGGAGGCATCTCTCGGACCGTAACCTCTCTGGTTGCGGGCACGCGCACATCCCCAGCTCAGGGTCTTGTGAGTGAGGCTGTACTTGCTTAATGGCGCGTGAGGTCAAGAACAACACCGGCGGCAGGAGAGTCGGTGCCCTGTACAAGTGTAAGAGGTCCAGGTGATCCAAATAGTGGCGCACTTGCTCTAAAACACCGTTACTGTCCTGCAGATAAAGTTGCCTTATGGGACCCATGTCTCTCATGATGGGAGCCATGAGTAGGAAATGGGAATGGCCTTGAGTGGGGGGAGCACAGACAACCTCTTTTTATAGGTACGTGAATCTAACCGGTATAAGGAACTTCTTAGGAGGACCTCAACTTCCAGACGCTGCCACAAGACTTGTGACAGATCGAGGACTTATCGCACGGATGCGCTTATATGAGCATATGATTGGACCTTGGACTTGCATCATGGGTTTTTTTGCACCGCCCAGAAGAATTCGAGCAGCAACTTTTTGCTGGGAGGGAACCTAATTGAGCTTCTACTGTACTATTATGCCGAGAGCAATTTCCTTACGAGCTAAAAATTTCTAAGTTATTCCCAGGGGTGCAGTGAGTATGCAGGAGAGGAGCTTCGTCCAGTGGCTGGAACATCAGCTTGCTTCTTCGCCGTGAGCTATGTGCGTACTGCTTGAGCTGTGCATACTGTACGTGCGCTTGACTTACTCGACAGCCATATTTAAACCTATTTCGCCTTAATATTGGGATGACCTTAAAATAAATAGCCTTTGACAGTTGTTGCTCGACAGCGCAGCAAGAACGTAGAGCAAGTAAAGGTTAAGTCATTTATTTATCTCATAGGAAGAAATAAATATTAGGCAATAAATTAACATCTGGTGATACAATGTGTACTACTACTTAATCTCTGAACGGAGGAGATTTTGGTTTAACTAGCAGGCGGGCTATCTTGCCAGTTCATACGTAAGGCACTGCGGAAAACCCCCCACTTTCTCCTCGCGGAATCCCCCTCTGGTGGACGAGGTCACCACCCTGTCAATGGTGGGCCCCAACTACCCTGATTACAGAAATAAACTCTTGTTTTTTGGGCCGTCTTCTTGAGGGGGGAGGGGGTCCTGCCACCATACCAAGTTGGCTCAAAGCGGTCCAGCAGTCTCAGAAGAGATGCGGATCGGACATACAGATACACAGACACACAAGCAGACACTTCTTTAGGTATAAGATTAAGTGATCAATAATCTCTGCTGAGCAGCTGCCTTTGGATCCAGTCTTGATAGTGAGCTACCTTGACGTAGACTCCCGGTACGTTGAACTGTCCGCAACCGACACCCCACGAGACGATGCCGGCGAGCTGCCAAGACCCTCGAACCTCGCACACTAGCGGACCGCCGCCATCGCCCTGGAATTCAAGAAAATTGAAATGTCCACCCACGTGTGTGCACGTATGGTGTGCCTCTATCTAGGAATGTGCATACATACCTTGCATGCATCTTTACCCTCCTCTCCTCCTGCACAGAGGAAGCCGTCATGGAGTACAAAGTCTGGGCCAAGTTTTGTCCTCTGGAGCATTCGCTCGCAAATGCGCCGGCTCACAACAGGAACTTCAACCTGAAAGATGCGTAGAATGAGATCGCCATTGCGTATATAAGGTGGCAAAGGAAGCGGATACGCAGCGTATTGCATGCACAAGCAGTAGGTGGTGACGCTGACGTGCTCTTACGTTAGTCCGCAGTCCGTCGATACTGCAGACGTGGCCATCAGCCATGAGGATAATTTATTACATTATAAGTTATTAAATAACTTGTCGTGCATGAAAATGTCAAGCAAGTCTCACCTCTTTTAGCACATGCTGGTAGTTCCCGTCGAGGAAAGCGTCCTTGCCCCAACCTGAGACGAAGCAACGGCGGCCGGTGAAATCCTCACTCACGTCCGGCAGGCACACGGGGCTAATGTGGGGGCTGCGAGAATGAGTCATTGTTATAGTCGTAAGTACTGAGTGCCCAACTGAAAACAGCTGTCATGAAACGCTACTTTTTAGCAAAGTCGACGAATCCCTGCAGTCTGATCATGGCGATGTCGTTGTAAAGGTTCCCCGGGTAGAACTGCTCGTGAACAACCATGCCAGCGGCGTCGAACTCGGCGTGAGTGTAAAACTCTGAGTCGTTGTTAACGTCCCATTCGCCCAAACGAATCCTATGATAGGTGGTGGAGACGTACAGGGACTTAATAGAAAACTCTTACGTCTTTGTACTACAAACATACTGGCGCCTACGACTGTTGTTCTGTACTGAACATCGAACTACGGTACTTTTGAAGAATCTTTTGTTTGGCTTCACGCAACCTCGAGTACCTGAGCTGATCGGGCCTGTAGTCCTTGATGCAGTGAGCGGCCGTGAGCACGTGGGACCCGTCGACAAGTGATCCCCCGCACAGGTATACATTGTCAAACTCCTCCTTTTTCAAGATGGCCACCTGCCATGGATACTCGGCTGCAAGAAGAAAAATTCATCTTACTGAAGTGGATAACACTCAAGGAGGTGAATAAACGCACATGGATAACCACGTGCAATTACTAGGTCATGAGCTTTCTCAGGTGTGAATGTGTGAGTTGCACGAGTGACTGTTGTCAACAACAAGCTTGGAAGAAAACATTGCACACCCGATGTCTTAGGGTCCGAGTGGTCGCAAAACCTAAAAAGGCTGTTGTTGCCATTTGTCCCTCACCAAAATCTGTATCTCCCTCACTGGCGGCAAATTTGCCAGACGAGACCCTCCCGTTGATCCCGTGCGCGTTCCTTCGTCCGCATTGGCCCAGCCCGCCGTTGAAACTCGTGAGGACGCCGTTGAACTGCTTGCTGTTCTGACTGTTGACGCCCAGCGAGTGAACATTGGAGGAAGAAGCGGATAGCGCGCTGTTGGCTTGTATAAATACAGTGTTGCCATGTGAGTCCTACGATGATTGAGTTGTTTCACCAACGGAATACATGCTTGTTGAATACAGTGTGTAACCTGCAGCACTCTTTCTTACCGTGCTCACCCTGCAGCAGACGAAATCGCTTGCAGGACCTCCACAAGTTGGTGGACGAATGCCATGAGGTCCGAATTGTCTCTGTTAAACAATAGTGGACACATTAAACTCTCTTATGCCACTATATATACGTGCACAGGTACATACTGAGTGTGCCATATATGAGCTATAAGACAGGCATTGGAAGGTCTCATTTGGTACAGTATAGGAAGGCCGAGAGTCCTTTCCTACCGGCTGAATTTGCTCCTGAGCTGGCTCTTGAGGCTGCTGCTGCTGTTCATGCTCGTCATGGCCGTCGGCGCTACGTTTCTTCCGGTCCAGGCTCCTGGCAGATGGAAAGCGGACCTTTTCCTTCTTGTCAGTGGTCACCGGTTCGCGCACAGTCTCAATGGGAACAATTTCTACGCTTCCAATCCCGGAGTTTGATACAGTAGGACTTTCCTTCTTCTCGGGCTCGCCAAATATGTTTCTCTTGACATTGTTGGTTTCTTCTACGGTCTCTTCTTCTGCGATTGGGCCTTGCGTCCTGCCAAGAATACCATTACGATATCCGAAACTTATTGCGCTATCTGAGTTGTAATTGTTATTTCTGTTGTAGTCGTTGCCGCCAGCGACTTTATGGTGATGGAAATGATGGTGCTCGTGCTTGACCACTGGAGGATCCTGATTAAAGGCGACCTTCTTCGTGGGCTCGTTGTACGCAGGTCGATAGGGGGCAGGGGCAGGGGCAGGCTGCTGATAACTTGGTTCTTGGTACACGGGTGTGAAGTCGTCATAGTATGGCTGGCTGTGCTTTCGATGGTGATGAGGGGGAGGTGGTGGAGGAGGGTTATGGTGGTAATGCGATGGCTGATTGTAATCGTAGCGCTTCTTTTTCGGGAATAAAAAGTCCAAGAAGCCAGCTGGTCCTCCCGCCTTTCTAGTGCCATAAGAGTCATCATCATAATCACAGCCAAGGATGCCACAACCATTGGGAGTGACATGGAGGTTGATGAGGGGCTTGGTCACAAGTTCACCATTGTCGTTGGTGGTAGCTTGGAAAGAAACCAACGGGTTGACGTCTACAGCGCCGATTTCCAAACCATTAGGACTGTTGTAGAACGGATTGACTGCACCGCCAGTGCCAAGAGGGTTCTGCTGGTAGCCGCCATAACCCGGCCCGGCCTGTGGAAGGCCAAAGGAGACTCCGACAGTGGGTTGGAGGGTTCCATTGGGAAGGGAGAGGCCAAAGAGGTTGCCGAGGTTGCCAATGTTGCCGATGAATCGCTGAAAGGAGCAGGGGCTTTGTGGAGGATATGAGGAATGTTTCATTAAGGCAAGTGAAGCAAAAGTCGCATTTGCGAACAGGCTAGTTAGATGAGTTAGCTGGCGTATCAATCAGCGTAGGTAAGAAGGGCGAATGGGTCTATAAGGGTCTAGGAGCTTTCTGGGAATAGCATAGATTCTGGACCGGGAATTTGAGTAGTTAGTGCTGGTACATTCTACTGTCACTTACATCTACCCCACTTGAAACAGTCTCCCCTACTGCGGACACTTTGTCGTTGACAGCAGTTGCTGCTCCATCAAAGTCCAATCTTGATTTGTCATCCTCCCCGTTGCTGCCGTCGTCATCGTCGACTTTAGCTACGGAGTCAAGCCAGTCATTGAAGGGTGGTTCACAATAAGGACAGTGCTTCTTTTTCCTGCCCTCGAGATCCTCCTGAACAGTTTCCAAAGAAGAAGAAGATAATGGATTGGATGTTGTTCTCCAGCTGAAAGGTTCTGTGGCCAACTTACGCGGACGGCAGCAGCAGCAGCCTCATCAAGCCTGATCTCTATAGCATCCCTTGAAAGCAAGGGCAGCTCAGGAGTGATTTTGGCAAATTTTTTCTCGCCATCGTCATCTTCTTCTACATTTGTTTCTCCCAGAGAGCTCGGTATGTAGCTATTCTCTAGCCGCCTCTTTGTATGTACACAAGTACGATAAAGAAATGAGTAAGGGTGCTAAGGAGGATAATGCTGAACTAAAAGCGCCTGAACTTACCCCTTGAGCATCGGTGTACTGGACCTCGCCGTCGTCGTCCCGGACCGCCTTGATGCCTTCTAAAGCCTTCAGTTCTTCTTCGGTCAAGACAATCTCAGCTTCGATAAGTTCTTTGTCCTCTTCTCCTTTGATGACCAACCTGGCTTCGGGTTCTTCCACCACCGTGAGGTCTCTCCTCTTCCTCGTAGCTTCATTAGTCCCTCTAATCGGCTTTGACTTTGTCAGCACGATACCATCGTTGCCGGACCCCATCTCTGCCTTCTCGGCCACGGACGTCAGCGTCTCATCCTTTTCGACGGGCAATTCAGGATTATGCCTCAGCGCCCTGACGATAACATAAACTTATTGTAAGTCACGGACATTCTAAGCGAGTACGTCTGCGTCTTCTGGTAATGCACATGGCTCAGCAAGCACAAGCGCTGTGGACATCATTTTAATGATACAGTACTGTGATCTCACCTTGCCCGGTTGTTCTCTAGCGATGCATCATCAAGGTCAATGCCGTCCTCATCTTCGGCGGCTACAATATCCACAGCGGGTTTTATTCTGGGATTGATCAGGCCTGAGTAGTCTTGAAACTTGGACCCTCCATGCTGCATCACGCTTTGTCTTGGACACTGAGCCACCGGCACGCAGTAGCATTCATCTTGACGAGCTTGCCTATGACTGTGGTCATCGAACGCGGCGGAAAAGTGGGTGCCGCTGGTCAAGTCTTGGTTGCTGGTGCCACCTCCGTGAACAAATGCATTGGGATGAGGCTGATGGTGTGCTCCGTGATCGCCGTGATGAGACCCTTGGTTAGACCCGTGGTTAGACCCGTGGTGGGTGCCGTGGTGGGTACCGTGGTGAGAGCCGTGGTGCCCATGGTGAGAGTCACCGCCGATAGCAAGATCTCTCTTAATGCTGCTCTGGAAGTTCGTCTGGAAGGGGTGATTGTGAATATGCCTGTGGACGTGAGTGTTGACGGTGCTTCCTCCTGAATAAGAACTGGTGTAGACGGGTGCACCGTAGGAAGAGACCGGCGAATCATAAGATGGCTTGGGCGGAGCTCCATAAGAGGGTTTAGGAGCATTATATGTGGGTTTAGGGGCGCCGTAAGTGGAGCTTGCGGCGTTATACGTGGGTTTGGGAGCGCCATAACTGGAGGTAGGAGCATTGTAGGAGGATTCGGGAGAACCATACCCTGAACTCGGGGGTTTGTAAGAGGGTTTGGGTGCGCCATAACTCGAGCTGGGTGCTTTGTACGATGGCTTGGGAGCGCCGTATCCGGAGCTGGGTGCGTTGTACGATGGCTTGGGGGCGCCGTACCCGGAGCTGGGAGCCTTATAGCTTGGCTTGGGTGGGCCATAGCTTGAAGAGGTAGACTGATGATGGTACACCGGCTGGGGCTTAGCTACCGGCACTGCTGGCACCGGAGGACCGTGAGGCACCACCTTGACGGGCTGGACGTAGTGGATCTGATCGTGTGTGTAGGCAGCCGAGTGGTGATGGCTATCGCTGGAGTAAGCCTTGTTGTCCGAGCACTGAAAAAAGTAAGGCAGACGTTAGATAACACTCTCATCCGGCAAGCAGAGGTAAGGACGTTGGCTTTACTCACATCTCCTAGGCCGAGAAAGCAAAGCTTCTTTTTCAGGAAGAATCTTCCCTCGGCATCTTCTGCAAGCTCTTCCTCTCCCGCGACTTGCGACTCAGCTTCCGGTTTTCTCCCAAATTCCTCCAGCTTTCTCTCTTGCCGGACATTAGCGGGAAGTGACTCTTCTCTCTCTTGTTCTTCGACGACAGGATCCTGGTCTATCTCAGGTCCCTCGTTGATGAGACGGACTTGGGGCTCTGCACGATATATGAACAAATATATGAATGACTCCAATGTGAGGGTTATTGTGATGGGAGGACTGCTGAAACAAGTCCAGCAGTTACTTGATATCATGAGCATATAGAAGTTGGACAAACTCATGCCACGAAAAAAGGTTTGGGTTAACTTGATCTTCATGAGGCCTGGTAACCTTGATCCCTGAGTCCATGCAAGTACTTGATGATATTCCAGGCTATTGGTATGTAATTGGTTTGAAGATCTGTTGAGACCCCTCCCCCCTCCCCCTATATTGTCTGGGTAACAAAGGGTCATGCCAAAATGTATGGATGCACTACTGGTACGTTGTATGATTGAGACAAGATGTTTGATGTTCAGTACTATATGGTTCTGGGTGACACATTACGTCAGAAGCAAGAAACATACTAACGCGTGAGACAAGGTACGTATCTACAGTCCGGGACAGAAATATTGAACCCCTTTCTCTGAAGTGACGAATCAAGTGAACGTAGTATTTTTTTGCCTACGTCGTTGATACTGCCTCAAATATGCAATTTTGTCCGTAGTGAAGTGAACAACTTTGACTGCTAATGCCCTCAAGCTTTCCAATGAGATAAAGAGCCTTTCTGCAGCTGCCCCATTAACAAAGTTAGATCTTTTATGGGAGGTCCTGGACCTGGCCCAGTACATAAGAACTACATAGGCAAATGTGCTGGCAGTGCCTTAAATGTGCAATTTTACTTAAAGTGAAGTAAACAGCTTCAACTATGAATGCTTCAAGCTTTCCAACAATCTCCAGACAACTTCTTTAGCCGCAGGATTGACAGTGCCACGTTTCGTCATGTTGGGGAAAATAAAGATTTCCTGTTGTGTTATTGACACTCTTCATGTGAAACTTTACCAATGCATGGTGAAGCCAGTAAGGAAATATTTCTCTTTAATAGATTTTACTTCTACTGGCTTACAAGAACATGTGGCCTAAAGACTTGTGGGGGCTCAATACCTTTGTCCTTGACTGTACACGAAAGCGTCTGGGGTGCTCATGTTCAGGAAAAGATGATTTGGTACTACAAATCGCCCGTCATTTTTACTTTCCACTGTTCAATTGTGTAGCGTCATCGCTGGCAATGTGGTTCTGGAGGCAGACTGCAGGCTTTGCCGCGCCCACCGACCCTACAGGGTGCCACCCAAAGGCTGAACACCAATAATCTCAAAACAACGTTACCCTGAGTTGAGTTGGGACTGCCAAATGCAAAGAGAAACTTAGTTTCCCAGCTGCAATGACTCCTTCCTCCTTTAAAAGACGTCAAGAATATGAATTTAAAGCACAGCACTATTGGCTTTAGGAGAAAAAAACCAGCGAACGCGACGACGATAGGAGTGGACGTGCACCAGCGTAGTCTTCATGAGCCAAAGTTATATGTATACAGTCAGAGAATACGACTGGAGTAGACCTACACATTAGTAAATGGGCGCGAACACCCATGTACATGTCAGTATAATATATAGTGAACACGCGCACAAGCGTGTCTCTTTTTTTAATTTTTGGTCAATTCCCTTACTTAATCCACTGAATTAATGTCCTCCAGTTGAAGTTTGGTATCTGGTCATGGTCAAAAGGAGAGACCGATTTCCCGTGGGGATTTTTTCCCGCCTCAGCAGCGGGATTCTTCTCTCTCTCACAGGCCTTTCCCCTTCCACCACCATCAATCATCCTTCTTCTTCACTTCGCTCGGTCGTTGGCAAAACTTCCACCTCCAACAGAGGCACAAAGAAGTTAGGATCGAAAAAAAAGCGACAGCGACGGATAATCCATATTTGCCGTCCTTTTTCCGTCACTCGAGAAAAGATCCGACAGAAAAGGTGAGGAAAGGAAAAGACGTATGTATATCTTGTCCTTCGGAGACAATAGCACAGAAGCGCCTATTTACAAGGATTTGAGTTTCATGGCGAGGAACTCTCTTCTGAGTCTGGTCGCAGCTCTGGGTACGGCTTCAGCTATGGCTTCAGCTCCAGCTACAACAGCTCCAGGTATGGCTTCAGCTATGGCTTCAGCTCCAGGTCTAGGTATTGCTTCAGCTCCAGCTACAACAGCTCCAGGTATGGCTTCAGCT
>JAAUXU010142227.1_pt1 | contig 21330 bp, 17 predicted proteins | sample 7278151 | NCBI WGS metagenome assembly JAAUXU01 (sample SAMN14350113, study PRJNA611818) | marine sediment metagenome | isolation source: surface marine sediment (1.8m) | place: French Polynesia: Moorea | collected 2018-08 | reverse complement strand
GATGCGCCGGATGCTGATCCACACGCCGGGTTTGCGGGTCCCGGACTGAGCACACCCTCGTTGCCCCCTCGACCGACGACACCCACAGCAACAGCGGCCACAACAATGTAGGCGTTGTAAACACTCTGTTACTTATCTATATGAGCAGACAAAGCACACTTAGCAGGAGGTCTTCAACAGAGCGACTGTAGTTATGACAACTCCATTACTAACAGACTGCCTGTAAAACGTTACAGCGAGCAGGAGCGACAAAAGATCTGAACCAACCTGTATCGTGCATTCCAAGCCTCTGAACTTTGTGTATTTTGCTGCATTTCTTTTTGCGGTTACGCTCCGCGTGGACATTTTTGCACCTTATCGACGACTGTTTTGATATTTTGACTGCTCATATTGGTTGCTGGCTTTTTTGCGACATGCATTTGGCGGAATCAGACAAAAACATACTCCTTTGGCTGGCGTGCATCGTCCAAAATATGTGGTGCGTGCGTGCAGTGCTTCTCTGACGAACACCTTGCTCAGGTGCGACGCTTTTCAAAAACAAAAAAAGTCATACCATTCCAACTGCAAGGAAATATGAAGAAGTATGTTGAATTCGCACAAATTCCACCGTCAAGCAGTTGCGAACTGTGGATTTTTTTGCCCATGTTTCAGGCCCCGAGGGTGGGTGGCTGTGCAATAATCTGGAGTGGAGATCTGACCTCTCAGACTGTGAGTCTGAGGGACGACATTCTTGGACTCCAGCAGAGTTGCTGTTCTTCATGTCTCACTCGGTGGGACAGCAGTTGAAGAAACCTTTACCGCTTCGTTGCTCTGCAGCACTGAGTTTTCCTTCCTGTGTCAGGGGCTTGATCCCATTGTTACACGCATTATATGACTCGTACATATGGCAGAAATACTCTCGTCATCTTCATTCATGAGGGGTAACTACCAGTGTGCAGCAAGGCAGTAATAGGTGCCTACTCAGTCCAGTCAAAAGGTCAAGAGCTCGTTCGTGTTGAATGAGTTGGGGTCAAAGGACAGACCAAATGGCGGACGAACAGAGGTCACATTCGCTGACCGTTCATTTCCAAGAAACCCGTCCTAACGCATCAGAACAGCAGAAAAAGAAGTGTCCACGAGCCAGGTAAGTTGTGATCACTGACGACTGGATAGAGGGGGACACTTCTTGCCTTATCTCCAGATTCGCAAGGTCTCACCAAGACACGTGGGCAGGATTTCTCATCAGCAGTAGGGCAAATCACAAAATGCAATTTGGTGCTGATGCAACTTCGGGAATTTCGGGAAACCGGGAATATGGGTGAGGAGGCATGAAAATTGGCCCCACTCATATGAAGTCACTGCCGAAGTAAGCACGAGGGATGAGCATTGGATGAGAATTTCTCAAGCCGAGCTTGAGTCGAGACCGAGCCGAGTCGGACTCGAGCTATGGCAGTTTTTGAGTCGGGCTGAGTTCCTGACTTGGGGCCTCAGACAGCAAGGCGAACTGAGCCGTCACGGCAGAAAATGTGAGAAAAAGTGGTGATTACTTGGTAAAACATTGGTTTGAAACAAGCATAGTGTAACAACAACGCTTGCTGCCTTCCATGCAACTCTTGCCATCTTTTGTGTAACTCTTGATATCTTCTGTGTAACTCTTACTGCCTTCCATGCAACTCTAGCTATCTTCTGTGTAACTCTCACTGCCTTCCGTGCAATTCTTGCCATCTTTCATGCAACTCTTGCTATCTTCGGTGTAACTCTTGCTGCCTTCCGTGCAATTCTTGCCATTTTCAAGCAACTCTTGCTGCCTTTCATGCAACTCTTGCTGCCTTCCGTGCAATTCTTGCCATTTTCATGCAACTCTTGCTGCCTTTCATGCAACGCTTGCGATCTTCTGTGTAACTCTTACCACCTTCCATGCAATATGCAATTCTTGCTGCCTTCCATGCAATTCTTGCCATCCTCCATGCAACTCTTCCTGCCTTGTATGCAACTTTTTTGCAACACCGGCCAGAACGATTGGCATCTCCACTGATCAGTTACATTTTGCCTCGGAATAAATGAAATCAATTCATGGAGACATTGAGGAGAAACTCCTCACCTTGACGGTACCAAAAGGCCTGCGAACTGCACGAGTGTCAGGTCCGGCTAGCAGGAGATAACTTTTTCGAGAGCAACCCCATCGGTCAGTGGCAAGACAGGTGGAAGAACAACTGGTGATTAAGCCATCATCACCTTCTCACTCTACTCTTCCTGTCCTTAGCAGACACTTTCTATTACTTGTATGGGGAACACCAGCTTAAATCACCCCTTCATTTGAGCCACTCAGACTGGGAGCTTTGGCCGATGAAGTCCTTCAACAGCAACAAGGGTTCACGGAAGAGCCATTTTCGCTGTTGTGCGCCTCTGTGCTGTGGCATCCACTGATTGCGGGAGGAATAGACAACTGTAGCTTCTCCTCTGATGTACGGACATGTGCAAGCTCATTGCAAAAAAAAAATTGCACAAAGACAGACATATGAATCTTCGAGACGGCTGCTTGGCACTATGTAAATACCGAGTACAAAGGAGCGTAAAACATTGATATCTTGATCAGAGATCAAGAGACATCCTTGGCCCAGAGGAAAATGTGCTTTATGCCCTCTTTACGCAGTGAGCATCCTCCTCACATGGCAATAAAGTCGTGCAGATGCCGGCAAGAGATGATCGCACTACATTCATGATGATATCGGGATATATATTACTATGATATAATAAAGTGACGAGGAGCAAATGCCCAATGTCATCGCTGCTCCCGTCGTAATCAGCTTCGTGCTCAACGAGAGTTACGCAATTTCACGCAGCGTTCGGGGAGAGCAGGAAAAAAAGCCAGTACAATGAATCCGTCCAGGTTGTCTTTAGATGCATTGTCATGAGCGCGCGGGATTGGTGTGTGGCAAAATTCCATCATCTCAGCTATTTCAGATCATCAGCTATTTCCCTGATGCCCTCATCAGCGATAACAGGCAGAAACACGCAAAAATGAATTCCGCTCACGCGTTAGTGCAATTCCCCCTCCTCCTCCTCCTCGTCCTTCTGCTTGTGTTTGCGTGCGTCTGGAGTTTTGTCGTCTGCCTCTTTGTGGGTCGGGCCCATTAGCGCACGGAGGCCTGAAAATAGCACACTTCTGGTAGGCCTTCCAGGAATGACGTGAAAGTAAAGGTGCGTGGGCGGAGAGAGAAAGCATTGTTGCGTTGCAGCCGGGCAGGACAGCAAAGAAGAGGAAAGTGCAGCAGAAAGGGTTAACAACGACTATCAAGCATCTACCACATTGGAGAGTGAAGAGTTTGAAAATTTGACTAAGGTTCACGTCTTCTTCTCGGCGATTTTTGCTGCGTGCCTCCTTCGTGGGGGGAGGGGGGGAGCAGTGAAAGAAGAAGGACTTGTAGAGAAACAAACAGACGCTGCACAAGAACTGATCGTCCTTCTTCTTGCCTGACTGAGAGTTTTTGGAAGTGCTGCTCTGTTCGGGAGACAAGAGACATTCAAAGCAAACAGCCACCGACTGCTAATCTCGCGGTTCGTGCGCTCTCCAAAGAGTGTGGTGTTATCGTGCAGGGGTGAAACAAAAAATTCGTTGCAAGGACTGTGGAGCAGCCTTTGAAGCCCGCTCAATTGATTGCGGTGGACCTCGGTGTGTCAGTGAGTCAAGTCCGGCCTGCCGGACAAGCTGTGGCACACGTAGTCAGTGAGTGCATGAGCAGTGACTTACCTTGAGTGCGAGGTCGAAGCCCAGACAGACATCTGTGTCAACATCGAACTCAGCTGGGGGTGACATCGTTTTCTCGGTGATTTTCCGAGAACTTCGCTGGGTGTGGGCTCTGCCTACATAGACATATATATATACACACACACACCCATACGTGCATCACCTACGCACCCGACTTAAACACTTTCCCTAGGTCTCGCATTGCGCAACTCACGCCCGAACCCCACTGATACAGTGCATATACAGCAAGCTGAGGAGAAACAGAGTCTGGAGATCAATGAAGTGAAAGACAGACGCAGCCTTTTCTTCTGCGTAATTCATTAGTGCCGGGTACTCATTTTCAGTCACTTTTTCTCCCTCCCCCAAATAATTCTTTTGTTATTGTCTGATGTATACAAAGAGCGTCGTCTCTCGCACTCTTTATACACTGCGTTCGAGTATCGGCGATCACTGATCAGTTATCATGAGCCAGCAGCAACAATCCAAGTGCGTAGCAACAGCAGCGACAGACACTGTTGTACTTTTACCAAGAGATGATGACGACAGCAGCAGGAACACCGCCAGCAGCAGACGCTGCAAGTTGCTCTTGGTGACCGCGCTGATCCTCTGCTCCGGCCTCCTGTGCCTGTGCCTGGCCTTGATCGTGCTGGTGGCTTTCTCAGGGAGAATGAGCGCGTGTCCAGATGTCGACGTCAGCGTCGTTTCCGGCGTATTCCTGCTCCAGAGGTTTGGGTCTGATTTCGACAACTACCTGCAGAGTCTGGACATCCCCGAGCACGTCTTTCCTCTGGTCAAGAACTCTTCGGAGCTCTTGGAGGTCTCCACCGACGCTGACTGCTACTGGCAGGTCTACATGAGGACAGGTAAGAGTAACCTGTGCATGAGCTGTACGATTCGTTCATATAATGAATTCATGAATTATGACCGTCGCATGAAGAGTACAAAAAAGTCTATTCAGCAAAATGGTGGCCGAAAGAAAAAGCGCCTGTCTTTGCAACTGCTCTTTAGCAATTTTTGCCATCATATGCAGCGCACGCCGAAAAAAAGGGGGAGGGGGAATTGAAAAAAAGTGACAGACTCAATAGACTCTTCTAACATTGTGGTCATGGGTCAGTGAGCTGTGTCTTTAGAGCGTTTTGCCAAACTCGCCGAGCTTGATAAATTGTTTGTTAAACATGTCCTAGATTACGGAGACCACCTGCTTCGCTTTCTGCCCGATCGCCCCTTCGTCGTGCGTCATGGCGACCAAGGCGACCGCCTGGGCTACCTTTGCTCCTTCCCCGCCGAGAGCATCCTCACGTGCACGGCGGAGTCCACGAGCAAGACGCTAAGGTACGAAACGACCTGGCCGGACTTGAATGTGAAGTGCCCGCACACGCATCCGCCGTTGGACGTACTTAAGACTGTGCGATATGCCAGAGGGATCAATAGCGCGATACTCGATGCCGATAGGTTCAACTGTTTGATATCAAGTCGACGTGATACTTTTGCTGATGCTTCAAAAGATGCCTGCTCACTGGGATTTTTCTGAGTTCACGGACCTGACCCCGGGGGTGTCATAAGAACTGTACGGGTCAGTCTCTGTAAGACACAGCCGAAATATCCCGATGATATGTTTAGATATTTCGATACTCCGTTAATACCGCCATATTGAATGTCGATACGATATATGGCACATTCTTGGTGGATGTGTGTAGTTAGTGGCGTAGAATGTCATGTTTGTCTTCACCTCAGGTCTACCATGCGCTTCTCCCCCAGCGGCTTCGTGGAGGAGAAGACCAACCTCCGCTCTGGTGTGACTGGCACCAAAGTCTACCTGCGCATCTGGGAGGAAGAAGAAGACCATCAGAGTCTGGGGAATGGACGTCTCCTGGACAGACTTGATGAATATGACCTGCAAGATTCTGACCTGGAGGAGTGGGAGCTTTAACTTGACACCTGTATGTACGTACGTACACTTTGTGGGGTACATGACCTTGTACCATTCCAGCGTATACGTACGTGCACGTACAACAACAATTATTACACTACTGTTCGTCTTTCGCCAGAGATTGATGTTGCCTACACTTGACTTCACAACGACACATGTGTACAGCGCCAGACGGTGCAGTGTCGTCCACGCAGCATGAAAAAATACAGACAACTACGTGACACAGTAGTTCGCTACTTCATGCATGCATGCGTAGCCTCGACTAACCTACCTAAGGGGCACACAGTATTAGTGAACTTCCGCTGTCAGCGAAAAAAAAAAAGTCCACCAAATTGGTCACGTTCACTAAGTCGGCATTCTGCTGTACGTTCGACCACGACATTTGGTAGCGCACCCACGTACACCATGCGTCTGAGGAACATTTAGCAGTCCAATAACGAAACCTCGATAACTCCGTCGGTCCGCAATGCAGTGGGTTCTGTAGGTATGCGCACACAGAGCTCCACAGTGCCAGATAATAAGCTGTACAATGAGTGTGCATACTTGGCAGAATAATAAATGATCATACTGATGTGACAGGCAGTGCATGACTGTCAGGTACACGTGCTCAGGGCAGTCAATTTGGGGGGGGCATTTATTTATAATTTCTTGGAACGATACGCACTCGTGATGACTAAATAAGTAAAAAAAAAATCCCCACGAAATTGAGCCGAGGTCAAATATTCATAACTATACATACGATATTGTTACTGGATCGTACTGTACGGAGAGACAGGTACTCTTACAACAAAATCACCATAGCATCTTTACATTGTAGCGATCGGGGCACAGGTGGGAATTGTTATCGGTATTTTGTTGTAACACTTCTCTTCTATGACAAAAGTTATTGCAGAAACTCTGCACGACATCGCCTGAACGCGACAACTTACTGGGTTCGCAATAAATTTTGATAGAACACTAATCACATAGAGTTTTTGTAACAAAGAACTGTTCTGTTGAAACAACAGTCATTCTTTTCATCCACCTCTTATCATGTTATATAATAATGGCATTCTTCTCTTCCGATACGGATAGGTGCAACTTTACCACCTACGTACAGTATTGGTATAAGAATAAGAGTAATAAATAAGTGTTACGCGTACGTAGGAACTTGAGCTGTCCAAAACTTTTTCAGAAATTTTGCTTTTAAGCTTGGCTTGATGATGAGATTCTTCTCAAATCCCGTTCGAATACATAGCAGTAGTAAATCATAAAGAGATACACACATTGTACAAACACAAAGGAAGAAAGTTTGCACCATTAACAACTTGAGCAGTAGCGAGCATGGTTGCAGAAAGAGTAGAAATGCCATGCTTAAGGTCCGTCACAGCATATTCTTCCTTTTCAACGTCTGCCAACGAAGTCTTTCGTGGAGGACATAACAAGAATGCCCGTTGCACCGTGCACAGAAGACTTTAGCACCTGGCGGCGTGAGTGCTGTGAGAGCAGCAGCATCAGTATCTTTGACTAAGACTTGAGTGAGCAAAGTGGTCGACTACTCCTCCTGTTCCTCCTCGATTTGATCTTGGAGGATCTTCCTCCTCCTCTTGATCGCCGTTGCATTGCTCTGTTTCCTCCTCTCATCCTGCTGCCTCTTCTGCTGGAGCTGCAAGTGACTTCTGAAGAAGTTGGTGATCCCCTGCAGGAAGGAGCTGGGAGGACGTCTCAAAGCAGGACTCTGGGTCTCGGGTTCAGCCTCGTCTTCATCGGCGTCCTCATGCTCGTCAACAGTTTCTTCACCGTCTTTCGCAGGCTGCTGTTCGGTCTCCGCTGGGGCTGGTGCAACAGTCGGTACGTCTGTCTGTGATTTTCCGGAGTATCGGGTCACCCTAGTCGGGCTCTTCCTCACCGTCAACTTGGGGGGCAGCCTTTTCTTGGTCTGTTTCGGGAGCTGCACAGGAATTCCAATGACGGGATCAAGGTGCTCGGGGGCATTTTCAACTTGCTGTTGATCTCTGAGCGATTCGTGGACGTCGACGTCAGAGAATCGTGCCTGTGCAGGCTTTTGTTCCAGCACGTGATGGCAAAGCTCGTGTCTCAGATAGTCTGGCACTTCCTTGATGCACAGTTGATAGAGCTCGTCCTTGGTGTACTTGGGCTGGGAATCGCTCTCCTCCTTCTCGGCCGCCTTGACCACCGGCTCGCTGTTGTAGGAGGCACCGTAGACTACTCGGTAGTTGGGAGTCACCGTCTGCAACTCTTCCTTCTCCTCTTGCTCATGCACTGGAGACCGCTTGAACGGATCCAGCTGCTTCTCGCTGTTGGATTCTTGGACCTTCCGCTTGGGCTTCAATTGGCTGAAGGGTCTGATGTTGACGCTCGGAGATCTCGGCTCTTGTCTGCGCCTCTTAGGAGAGGTCGGGAATGAAAAGGAGGACGATGCCTTTCTCTTCGGTGATTCCAACTGCCTGCGTGCGTCGTCGTCGCTTTCTTCTTGGTCTAGTCCTTGAACAGGTGGAGGATCGGCCTTGTCACTGTCGTCCTTGTGACTCTGACCCTTGGCATTCAGAGGAGAGACGCCTTCAGTCAGTGGGAATTGCTGCTCAGCTTGAGGCAGCTTGGGCGCAACGTTGGCCTCGTCTTGATACGCGTCCGAGAAATCCGCCAGCCACTGAGCCTCCCTGGCGGCTGCAGCCTCCTCGTCCGCTCCCTCTTCCACGGGAAAGAAGTCGCCGTGGTCGGATCTTCTTACAGGTTCTCCTCGACGGACGTGATCAAAGTTAGCAGCTGGGGACTGTTGAACCGGCCGCTGATCATCTCCGTTTCTTCTGAGCTCTTGCAGTGGCAAGTTGATGAGAGTAGCTGGAGGTTCCGGCTGTACTAAAGGGTTGAGCAGTTCCTTGCCAGGCACGAACAACTCCCCAGAGTCTTTGACGTGCATAATGACCGGCGGCCTGGTGTAGTCCATGTCTCGGACGGTTTTGTACACCACCTGCGGGGAGGAGGAGGAGTCCTCCCGCCTGACAGTCCTGGGCTCCTGTGCTCTCGGGCCATACTCGAAACCTTGTCCGGGGAAGTTGAGGTGCGTGGGCTCGGGCTTGGGCGGCAGGGCGGGTCCGAAGACGCCCTCCAAACGTTGGGGCCTGGTGCGGTAGATTGGCGGGCGCTTCTGTACGGGGAAGTAGTTCGGGAGGTCGTGTACTACCGGTGAGCCGTACGGATTTCCCAGAGGATAGACTTTGACCCGATTGTTGGCGCCGCCGCCGCTGCCGCCGCCGCCGCCGCCGCCGCCGCCGCCGCTGTTGCTCCTCACCAACGGTATGTGGGGGTGAGGGGGAGAAGATTGGTATGTCTGCCTGTGAACTTGTTGTTGTTGTTGTTGTTGTTGTTGTTGTTGGGGTGACTGTTGCTGTCCGACGCCGTGGTAAACGTGATGGACACGGCCGCCCACGATGTCCTGATGGGACGGCTCAAGGAGTTGCGGAGCCCTGGTCGCCGGAGCCGTGTGCACTCCGGAGATGGGGATGACCGCCGGGGGCGGATGCGCCGGGGATCCCCGCTTGAACACCTCTCGTCGTTGGCTGCCAAAGACTTTGTCTACCTGAGGCCCCACGTCCAGCGGATCGTAAATAACGCCGACCTTCCTCTTCTGGCCGCGCTCGTTGCGGAATGAGTAGATGACTGCCTGCTTGCTGGGCTTGGGGAAGACGGGTTGGTCGTTGGGAAGGGTGCGGAGCAGCTCACTCAGCTCATTTTCTCCCTCTCCTCCTTCCCTGTCGAGCCTGTTCACGTCGCTCTTTCTCAGGCGCTTCTTCACCTTCTTCAAGACCTTCTTGGGGGACTTCTTCTTGAGTGCGCTAGGCTTGATGGAGAGCCTCACTTTGTAGAACGGGGAGTCGTCCGAGTAGTAGTAGTAATCGTTGCCATCTATGGGAGCTTTGTTGGGCGGGTCGATGTACTGGATGCCTCCGCCCTGTGGTCGCCGCCGCTCCGTTTTCTGCCCAACGTCGAAGTTTCTCCTCCTCTCGAAGTCGTCGGCGCTTCTGGACTCGACCGCCGAGGCGTGGAAGTAGGCATGATCAGCGTCATCGCGCCCATGGAGAACTGGTGGCACCGGAGCTTGACCGGGGGGCAGGGAATAGAACCTTGAGTAGTTGATGTCGGGGGATCCGTAAACCGAGTAGGGGCGGTTCTTGTTCGGGTTGGTGGGGGTGGCCGGGATGACGACGGGGGTGTGCCCAAACAGAGAATCCCCACTGCGGGCACGCCCTTGAGAGCGGTCGGACCTGCTCGGGAGACAAAGAAAGCAACCGTTGACCGTGTCCAAAATGTGGCAACTGAAGTGACTCATAGAACGCTGGCATTATTATTTCAGTACGACTGACTTTTGTTCACGACTTGAACAGGTCGACCTGCGCGAGTGCATTATTAGCCTGTGCATGATGAGGCACACATGTAGATCTGTGGTCGATTGTAAGTTACGCAAGCCTTCTTTAAAAGTCATTTTACCCCCAATGCGCAATGCCAACGGAGCTATGATTATCTGGCAGTGACCTAATGACGTATTATAGTTAATTTGTTGAACCTCTGCGTGTCGTCATTCTCCATGCGGACCCTCTCGAGCGTGGGCGGCGAGTAGAAGAGCGTCGCATCTCGAAGCGGATGACCGTGATTGACAGGCTTCCACGCCTTGTACACGTTCTCCACCTTGGGCACCGGGAAGTTCACTTGAGCATCTGCAATGAAGACGGGCAAAGGTACAATCTCAAAGGCGTCTCTTACATCACTCCCCAACAATAACGCCTTGAGCGAGGCCAAAGATGAGTGCTTTGATCCCGTCTCGAATGGGGGTCACTCCGTTCCTGACTTGCACCAGATCATAACGAAGTTTAAAGGGCAGGAAGGAAATCGCACCCGCAAAGGCAAAAAAAAAGGCCGCTATGAGTCTGTTCGATGATGCATATTTCCTTTCCCCGGTTAAAAATTAAAGCGACTAATGCAGAGGCCGAAGACGCACAAGAAGACGCACGCAAGGCTGCGTTCGGATCGGTCTCCTTTAGCCTCTCAACCCTGAGGTAATAACATTGCGTAAAAATTGAGTGGCGCTTGGAGGGCAGGAAGAGGAGGCTTGACATTCACCGTGAATCGCAATACTTTGTGCGAGCGAGCGGGTTCGCCGGGCCAGCGTCACCGGGGGAATCTTTCGCCGGATATTCTGCTCGCTTTCAAATGCTTCGGTAAAAAAAAAAGTGCTGGGAACAACTTGACGAAGATCAGCAAAGGCGGCGTCGTCACTCAGCCAATTGGTCTCACTTACATAATTGTCACGCACCAATCATTAAGAAGTACGCGCAGATCCCTGGTTTTTTTTTTCCTGGTCCGAATAGATTTCGGTGAAGGCTGATTTACCCTGGCAAAGCTTCTTCCTCCAGGGTGAACGCGCCTTAAGGGACGGATTAATTTTCGCAGGAAGAGAGTCAGACAGAGAGAAAAGAGAGGCTACAATTTCAACCCTTTTTTTCTGGCAGGCCTCTCGTGCGCGCGAGGAAGCTTCGGCGGCGTTTCCGAAAGACATTTGGCCTGACATTTTTATTCCTGAGCACGATTTCAGCTGTTCTGAGCTCCCCCAAGGAAATGATAGGGGGATTTCGTGCGGCGGCGCCCACGTACGTATAAGGTGGCAATTTTTGTCTCCTCCAACTTGAGGCGTCCGTGTCATCATTTCTGGTGTTACAACACGCGTGGCGTGAGCTTAAAAATCCGCCCTGGAGGACACCGAGTCTGACGTGTCCCAGATGCACACAGGTCAAGTCTCTTCAAGATAAAGTTGACTCTTTTTTTTTTGCTCTTCTTTTTTTCCAAAAGAAAAAAGAGCGCTGGCCTGACACAAAAAAGCGCGCCCATCAGCGTTCGACAGTTCTGCACGTCCTGTACAAGGAGTGGAAGGTCTTAAAAGCTTATCTCGATCGCCCCATGAAGGTGCTCTATGGGCCGAATAACACCAGCGCGCTCTCGGTAGTCACCGTCCCGTGCGTCATCTCGTCCACCATGTTACTGTTAGGACTGACATGGTCGATGCGCAGAATTGCAGAGTATCTGCCACGCCAGTTCATTTGTCATCCCAGAAGTCAGAGGCAGATGGAGAGAAGAAAAAAATCAGGATGGGGAGGGGGGGGGGGACAGGTTTGGACAAAAACGTGAGTAGCCATTCTTAAGCAGCGATGCGGATGCTGCCGTAAGAGTGCAAAAGAAAATAATGGCTCGCCAAAAGAACTTTTGATTGGTAATGGTTCTGTCACGGTGGGTCAAAAAACCGAAGTAAAGCCCTAATAGTCATCAACGCACGCGTAATTGTCCCTATTATGTTACTTGGCGAGGTTAAAAAAAAATCGCTTATAAATTGCATAAGTGTCTAATGAGATATCTCGACTCACTTTGAAAACTCTGCTCAGGATAACGAATGTCTTGACGACGCTCGCACGCATGCGTACGCACGCAGAAAAGGACTGGTTCTTGTTAGCAGATATAGTACGTATTGCTTTTTTACCTGCCCCCATTCTTCTTCAGCCCAGCCTCGTTGCGAAAATTTGGCCATCGCTCTCTTGCTGGGCCCAGAATCGCAAACGAAGCTTCCTCCTTATGAGCAGCAGCCGCAGCAGCTTCACATGGGTAGTCGAGGTGGTCACCCACTTCTACCCCTCCTTGGAGAAAGTTCGAGGTGGATACGCTGTGTTATTACTGGTGGGGGGGAAGAGGCTGCTCTATACTGGACATAAATGGGGCAACAGCAGCGTGTTCTCGGCCGCCTTCTGCAGGAACCACTCAAAGGGATGGTGCCAGAGTAGCCGCTGGCTTTGTCGTGTCTGCTACACTCCGAGGAGGCAGATAGCACGAGAGGCTATGGCAAAAAATGGCAAATGGCGAAACCTGGATGGCTTCAAAGGTGTGTCTCAAGTAAGGGAGATACCACGAACCACTCGAGGTAGAGATGAATCCGCCGTGCGAGTCAGGAAAAAAAGACAAAATGAAGCATGAGGCTAGTTTCAAAATGTGCTTTTTTTTTGGGGGGGGGGCACCTGGTAAATTTCAACGCACTGTATGGAGTGCACACTTCTCTGGCCATAACTTTAGGCTGAATTGAGCTACAGAAGTGATATACAGCAAGCTGATCTCATAACAGTTAATTTTGCATCGAAAGTACCCTTAAGGAAAAAGTGGGGTGTGGTTGTTTTTTTCCTTCCAAGAAGCACCAAAAGTGAAATTCTAAGTTACTCTTGAGCCTGCCCAAAATGTCCCCTCCCGCGTCCTTCCACATCACGTCCAAGTCCACGCACCGATCACCGAGTGCTCCCTATGTAGTGCGTGCCGGTAAAGTGCTCTTTCTCATTGGCTTTGATAAAGGAGGCCCTGCGTTGTACCCTAGTCGAGATTCCTGTCACCAGGTTTGGAAGTGGGTCGTCCAGGGTCTCCGGGCCTGAGTCCCTCTTTTTTTTTGCGCCGTCATCCCGACAAATTGACAGGTGGTGCGGCGAAAAGAAAAATGACGCAGAAATCGAAGCGCCATCGAATGTTTTGACGCCGAGTTCCTTGTGCTCCGTACAGAACCCAAGCGCGAGAGTTGTGTAGTTGGTGAATTACAAACTGCAGCTGCTGGAGGACTGGGAAAAGTCAAATGTCATCACCGCGCTTTTTTTTTTCTCTTCTTAACGATGAGCTCGGTATTTGCCCTGAATGCGAGAGATACCATGAAACAGCATAAAAAGAGGTGGGGGGGACCGAGTGAAACGAAATAACTCCAAAAGGAATGTTCCTTTGTCGGCTTCTGGTTGTACAGTGTGAGTCAATAAGAGCACATCTTCCTTTTATTTTTTGCCCCATCCATTCAGTGCCCAAGTCACAATGTGTGGCATGCTCATAATGGCTCTGAGTGAGCTGCCCACTTTTCGGGGAGAACCAGACAGGAGATTTTCACAACTGACTCATCCTGCCAGTACTCAGAGCAGACAGGTCTGGATACAACCTCCACTTGGAGAGGAGACGGAGAAATGCCCACCCAGCTCAATTTCCCCCCCCCCCTCTTCACTCTACCTGCGGCGTTTCCCCCCCCCCTCCTGATCAATTAGCAGTGCACATTTTTCACGAAAAGTCCGCCAGATGAAGTTAACTTCCAGTCAGGAATGAGGGAATCGTGATCGAGTGGAAGACCAATGTCAAGAGGCTCTTGAGCAATCACTGTAGATGTCTTTTTGTGGCATTCAGCAGCGGTTTCGACGAAGGCTCCACACGATCTATTTTGGCTTCCGCAACCCGAACCCACAACCCCGAATCAGGTCGGATAACGCTGCGCACGCACTTTTTTTTTTTTAAATGTGCACACACCAGCGGGGGCGCTGGGGGAAAAAGAAAAATAATTGATTGCGACAGAAGAGGCCCCCAATGGATCCTTAATAGGTAAGAGATGAAGAACGTGTAGTACGTGAGCTTGGGCAGTGCAGTGCACACACACACGTTGAAGCTGATCCATCCAAATGCCTCGATTTCACTAGTTTTTGCATACTCCACACCAGTTATCTGTGACTCACCTTCGATCACCGCATTCCTCTTGACTCTTTTGATTAGTCCGCCCTCCGCCACGGCCAAGAAGAGCGCCAAGGTGACCAACGACATGGCCGTGTTGGGACGCCTCCTCTTCCGCCTCTTGCTCTTCCTCTTCTTCCGCACCGAGATCGTCTGCAAGAGCCTGTTCATCAAGGAGTCGAGCACCTGGTGCTGGCGTAGCCGCTGGAGGCCCTGGCAGTGGTTGTTGTTTGCATCTGGAGTCTCCTCGGACTCTTCGCAGGACAGCCTACTCAAGTTTGATGACTGCTGCTGGGTCGTTTCGTCTTCTGAATAGCCCATGATGTGCTAGTATGTCAGCCCTTGACTTTGTGGAGAAGTTCTCGGTGGGCGGGCGGTGGCAGAACGTGATGGGTTCCTCGCTCACGGGGACAGTATTCCTCCAAGCTGGCTGATGACGGAGGCTGCTGGAGGGCCCCTGGAAGAGAAACTTTCTGAATTAGATGATGGCCCTGACTCCGTGATTATTTTCAGACAAGTCTGTGGACGGCAGGATGTAACACTGCTACATGCAGTACGTGCAGGAGAGAGACCGGACACACGTGGGCATGAAATGTTCTGACCCCCTCCTCATCAAATAGCTTTTTCTGACAGCCCACAGGGTCTGGGACGCGCTGATGGACGACTTGCACGACCGGCTCGGCGGGATCGGGGTGAGTTAAGACGCACGTGTACAGTACTCGGTTGAGTCTCAACTGAAGTCTGTGCAGGAGACCCTTTTTTTTCGTCTTCTTCGACACTCCCCCCCCCCCCCCTGCGTGGAAGGGAAGCGCATGTCCTTTTCAATCAAGAGGGCGAGTTTCGCGTGCACATCGGGAACCGCGGGAGGCCCCATAAAACAATAGCCCCAAATTTCCCTCCCCTGTCGTGGTGTGCAAAAAAAAATGTTGGAGGAAGCACGTGTTGGCCCCCAGTGTGTAGTACCGCTGGGAGTGGACGACCTCCAGCTTGTTCTGGTTCGGCTCGGGGTCCTCCGGGTCCTGGTACTCCTTTAATCAAACACCCAGACCCAGCCCTTCTACGAGCTCTTTTGTCTTAGACTGGTGGTGTCTTCAGGCCAGGTTTGGGCCGTGCAGCCCTTAAAAGGAACCGCTTGAAGAATTTCAGGAGATTATTGAGCAATGACAAAAGGAGAGAAAAAATTTGAGGAGGAGGAAAACGGGAAAGGAAGAGGGAGTTAGTTAATCAAGGACGACTGGTTATACTAGAAACTATCGGCGAGAAAGCGAATGGAAACAGGATATCAAAGTGACAAAGTAGCTTCAATTTCAGCCACTTGTTGTTCTAGCAGCTGAACCTGGCATTCATGACGGCAAGGGGGGGATTTGGGCGCTGTCCCCCCCCCCTCCCATACGCACACCCCACCCCGCACGAGCTTATTCGCAATATATGAGTGGCGCAGGAGGTTCGGCATCCCAATTTTAATTTCGAGAACCCCCCGTCACGGGCTATTAATTCGAGCCTTGCTCGTTCCTTTTCCCATTCTTCACGCTTTTCGAGTCCTTTATGGTCTTAATGTAGCCCCCCTCATAGTACACGTTCTCGCTCTCGCTCTCCTGCTTGAGCTCGTACGTGTGTGTGTGTGTGTGTGTGCGTACGAGAGAGAGAGAGAGCGGTGTATGTAGTACTCGTCGCACATAGCGAGCAAAAAAAGCAAGTTGTACGAAGAGGCCAACTTGCGAAATTAAGGCCCCAGGCAGAATAGATGGAACGAGATCCTTTAAACCGAGCTATATACATATGCACGGTTCATACCGATGCGTACTGACAAATATCGTGGGAGAAGCAGGCCCACTCGGCTCAAAGAGGCCTTATTGTGCCGATTTAGGCCTACTTCATGAATGTCCGCTATTGAGGCGAGAAAACGGTCACATGACTTGGGCTCATCTCTGCATCAAGGTTAGTGAAACACTCACACAGTGATAGAAGAAGAAAAAAGAAGTCTGGGCATAAAACATGGGCACCACGTGGGTAGACCCACTGATAAGACGTTTCAACACTTCCATCCATCATTGAATTCTTAATGACATGGGAAAAATAACGCTTGCATGAAAAGAGACCCTCACTTCCATTCTTCACCGGCACCTACGCCCTAAGTAAAGAACGCCAATGCTGGGGGAATTTTTTTCCCCCACCCTGCAAAATCGCCTACTCATGTCGTAGACTCAGACCGCAAGAGATTAATTGACCGGTTCTTTCTTACACCGAGCTTTTATTACTACAGACGATGTTTGGGGCACAGACAGAGCCTAAGAAACAGTTTGCCACTTCACTGTACAATGCAAGTCCCCGCAAAAAAGCCCCCCCCCCCCGCCAGACGGACCCCGTAATTGCACTGCTCACTTCACATCGCCCGGAGATTTTTGCCTAATCACTGCCCAGGGTCCTACGTGTATCCAGTCTGTATGAGCCTTATCGAGATGACCCGAGGCCAATCAAATTACTCTCGCCCGGTGTGCGCGTCATAAGCGGAGCTGATGGGGTGTCAAATTATCCGCGAGAAAGTTCATCTTGAACAGCGGTAGCAGGGGGACTCACGTGTCCGTGGAGGAGGAGGAGGACACCGATCTTTATCCTCATCGGGCACCAACTGCGTGCAATCAGCAGTACTTTCTCTGGAGGCTTCTTTTCTGACATGTTGGCCGTTCAATATATTCCTTTCAACATGACTGCGATCATCATGGTGGTAACTTTAGACTGCTCCGATGGACCTGGAGCATCCAAACACCATTTTACGGCATGTTAGAGAAGGCTTTTGTGGCTAAGATAAAGGAACTTATCGTTGAATGCACGCCACATAGCGAAATGAATCAATGATAATGGTTATCTACCATATACAGAGGTGATCTTATCTAGTGGGACACGTTTAAAGTATGCGGAGCCTCCAGAGGCCATCACAGACGAGGCTAGCACGTCGAGGCCCTTTTTTCTAGAAAATATTTGTACAGATATGACGATGTTGATGTCTTCTGGCCATTCTTGGGACGAAAATATAGAGGCTTTCAGTAGATAAGAACACCAATCAAGAGAGCCTGGAGAGGCCATCATTGGGACGGCCTCATCGAGGCCTAAATCGTCCATTTTTTTTTTTTTGGGGGGGGGGGGGCAGAATCGACAACATGTTTCCTGGCTTGACTCACTGCACTTGGAGCTCGTTACCCACGATCAAACCATGAAAGTGCAGTCATAATGCAAGAAAAACCATTTTTAACCAAGCCCTCCAAGTTTTACAACATGAGGTGAGCACAAAAACAACTTTTAAAACTTTTGACGCTCCAGGGCGAGGGCGAAAACCCTATTTTTGACTGTAGTGCTTTAATGTTACACATGTCCAGTTCAAATATAAGTAACACCACTATGTTCTATGATTGCAAAACTTCAGCTGTTGTGAGGCAAGGCAAAGCTGAGGCAATGTTTTCAATAACGTGTCTTCATCAATTTTTTTTATCTCCAATTGAAACCCCAATTTTCAATCTAGCCTAACATAGATGTATATTATGACAGAGCATTTTTTTAAATCTGTTTCTGCGCGCTACATATTTGTTGCCAACGTCCATTTGGACACAACCTGGATAAATGGAATGAAGAACTTGTCTTGCCGTACAATAGAGTCTCGACTCAACGATATGGTGCGACACCCGAACAATTGTCGTTTAATTGAGAATATCTTTAAGTCGCACAAAAGAACAGCAGTCGAGGAACTCTCGTTGCATCTGTAATTCTGCATTTTCCAAGTAAACTATCTTGTCTTTTCCACTAAGTAAACTATCTTGTCTTTTCTACCAAGTAACATGCATTGTCTTTCCTACTAAGTAAAGTATCCTGTATCTTCCCCTACGTAACATATACTGTGTTTTCTAATAAGTAAAGTGTCCTGTATCTTCCACTCCGTAACATATACTGTCATATAAAGTATCCTGAGTCTTCCACTGCGTACTTGGTACTGTCTTTTCTAATAAGTAAAGTATCCTGTATCTTCCACTACGTCACATATACTGTCATGTAAAGTATCCTGTTTCTTCCACTAAGTAACATATACTGTCTCTTCTACTATGTCAAATACTTCCACTAAGTGAAATACAGTACATAGAAAGGGCTGGGGTCAAAGAGAATATTTGCTCAAAAAGCATTTGACCACTTCTTCTCTATTGGGCTTACCAAAAATGCACTCAGACAAAATTTCCGGTTTTGGGTCTATCCTCATGCCTGTGTTCTGCTGCAGTAGAATGTTGATGTTCTCCTGCCTACTTGACATAGTTTACAAGCGCTTGGCTAGATAAGGTCATCTCTGTAGTAAGTACATGATAGCAAACCGCAGACGCTGGAGCGGAATGAATTTTCCCCGATGCCAAGAGAGACGTCTAGAAAAAGAGAGACGACCTGTCTGGATCACCCTGTAAACGTACTCATAGTACTGAGTAACGGAGCCGCTAATGAATTCACGTGATGAGCGCCCACCAATCAAAGGAAAGGAATGAAGGTGCTTTGCTCGGCCCTGCTGCCTGCATGCGTGCGCTTACCTTTTTTTCCCCCCATAGATTGAACCGGCAATCATCTTGGGGCGGCCCTTACCTGGCTAGACACAGGGCCGAAAACCCCTTCTTCTTATAAGGGTCTTTTCATCGACGGACGGCGCAGTCAGTGTCTCGGGGAATCTTTTTCATCGCTCTCGCGCCGTCTGATGCGTTTCGCATAATGAGGGCTCTTTTTTTTCCCCCTCCGGTGCTCGCATTTTCTACGCAGGCAGTTTCTTTCTAGGAATAAGCCAGCGTTCCTCTTTTTTATCCCCCCCTCTTGCCATCCCATCATTTTTCTGATTAGGGGCTTTTCGCCAGCTCCATCCGTCTCTTTCTGCACGCCGTATTTTCGTGAGCATTCGCATTTTTACACATGTTCATGGAGCAAACGCCTCACGGAGAAAACGCTATGATACATTATCCCTCCGTCAATCCTTCCGCATGCTAGAGCCTCATGTCATGTGTGGGCCACATTAACGGAGGTCCAACAAAGGGGAGCTCAGCTAATGACTTGGGCCTGGCTGTTGCTGCTTGGAAGTGAAGAAAGTCGTGGACTTTCCAGTCACTTTCCGCGAGAAAGGATAGCGACGATGAGAAATTGACTCATTCACGGGTGGGAAAGGATAATTTTTCTCTTCCTCTTCTGTCTTCTTCGTCCAAGGGGATCTCGCAGCGTCCAGAGAAAGAAAAAAAAACGCTGGGGATTCCGCTGGGGAAACGCCAAGAATGAATGAATGAAATTTCCGGGAACAAATCTCTCCCTAATGGAGACTCCGGCCCAAAGAGCGCTGCTAATAATCATAGTAATAATGTGAACAGGGGTGCACGGGTCTGGTCGGACATTCAGTGATTGATTGCGGCAATGGCGAACTTGGGCCAGGGTTTCGAAACTGAGGATTTTTTGGCAAACTGGACCCCAGCCTTGGCACGCCTCTGGCGATCCATTAATGTCTCTCCTCCTCCAGCCATTATTCGCGTATGCACACACGCACCAGGATCAGAGCACGGATACGTACATAACTAATTGGGGGCAGAGCCCGCGTGCGCGGGCGCGCACGCGCCCGGCGCGTGCAATCTTGGGCGGACACGCGAGCACATCCATAATGTTTGTGCTGAACTATGACGCTGCTCAAGTCTCGAACGCTTAAATGACCCATTTGTCAAGTCATAATTGGCATGACCATAAATGAGTATTCATTTCCTCCGCGCCAGACCGCCCGGTCCGGGGCCCCTCTCTGGAGGGAAGCCCCACGTGCGTCGTGATCACCGATTACAGGCTCTAATGTGCGGGAAATCGATTGCTGTGCAAAGAATCCAAGCTAGCATCATCATCTGCGCAACTTATTAGCCCGGCTATAAGAGAGGGATCATTGTATTCACGAGGTAACAGCGTCACGCCCCAAACTGGCCTTAAAAGCCAGCGTAAATTGAAAGGCTGCGCTTTCGTGCCACCACTTCCCGACGGTCAAGCCGGCGGCCGGCGTCATCTGAGGGCGCGTTGACACCTGTGACGACGACGACGTCAAGAGGAGAAAAAGAAGGAAAGGCTTGTGCACATCATTGCACTTTGAAAAGTGAAGGCTGTTCCCTCAATCGCACCAGTGTGTCAATAATCCAGCCACTTGGGGCTGGCCGACGCTCAAAGTGGCGTCACTTGAGGCGTCGTTGCCGCCGTCGTCGTCGTCGCTGCTGCGTCAGAGCTCTCAGGTTTTCCTCGATGGAAGTTCAGGGAAAGAAGAAAGAACAGTGGAGTGGCTGCGTAACACTATACGCAGTATATACGAGTACACCTTGGCTGAAAGTGGCTATTGTTGGGTATGCTACGGCATTTGTGGTCCTGGTGGTGGTTGGGGAGGGGGGGACCTTACACGCATCTTAGTGAAAGAAGAGAGGGAGAAGGGGGAAGTCAGCCAGGTTGAGGCGGTGGAAGGCACCAGCGGCATTGGCCGCGCAGACAGGCTGGGGCCATTGAGTCAGAACTTTCATTTTCACCAACCAGCTGGCCTGGAGGGGGGGGGGGAGTCCGCGCACTCGCGCACGCGTTCAGTTTTCTTATGATGCAGTAGACAAGCCATTTTTTAACGAGATACGCAGGCAGGGGAAGGATCGGGCGATGGCAGAGAAGAAAAGACAGTGAGTGCATCCATTCATGAGACTTCACTGCTGAATCACTACAGAGATCAGGGCCAGATCTCATGCCAAGGCAATATTAACATCAGACGATGATCCTCACTGGCGGGAGCACTTAAGATTTTCATCAGAGTCGCTCGAGAAGTTCCTCCCGGTCGACACCAACGCGCTCAACGTTGTTGGCGACGTCGCCGGCGTGATGCTTTTCTTCCACAGACCGGGGGGGGGGTCCATCGATCCATTTCCCCCCACATTCGTCCACTGAGAAGACCCGATGCATCTTCATTTCAGCGCGATCGTGACTCTGACGTTTTATCTGTCTAGACAAATGACTGAATCGCTCCTTTTTTACTATTGGGGGGGGGGGGGGGGGGGGGGGGGGGGGGGGGGGGGGGGGGGGGGGGGGGGGGGGGGGGGGGGGGGGGGGGGGG
>JAAUXU010075888.1_pt1 | contig 21335 bp, 21 predicted proteins | sample 7278151 | NCBI WGS metagenome assembly JAAUXU01 (sample SAMN14350113, study PRJNA611818) | marine sediment metagenome | isolation source: surface marine sediment (1.8m) | place: French Polynesia: Moorea | collected 2018-08 | reverse complement strand
TGCACGTACGTACTGAGAGAAACAGAGACGTGGCTGACGTAGTCGGATAGGGAGTCTAATGTACCAGGACACACCAGGATCCGTCACTGGCACATTTGTACTTGAACACTGCTTCAAGTTGTTCCCTCATCACATCGAAAGCGAAGGGTTAAAGCTGCATTGATAAAAAAAAAAAGCTGGGACAGACAGGATCTGTTTGAGGCTGGAATGTGTCAAAGGCACCACCTACAGGCAGTGATGAGGTGAAGGTGAATCAATCTTGTCTCGAGGGTCAGTCTTGTTTTTTTCCCTTTTCGTTCCAAGCTCTTCGACATCACAAAAATCACGTAGGGGAAAAAGAACACGCAAAATGCATGACTTGGCAAGCCTTAAAAAAGATCCTCGTATTTGTATAATCCGCTTAGAACGCTGGGAGATCGATTTTCTCTTTTCTTCTTCTTTTGACGGACTGACTGTCTTTTTGCATAGTTTCTCCTTCATTTCGTCGAGGCTGAAACTCCTCTCCTATAGGAGCCATCTTGTGGCGAGAACGAGAAGAGTCAGCAGAAGTGGGAAGGAAGTCTGCGAGGTCGCAGATGCGCCGCCACCAGTGATTGGCTTCTGCACTGGATCTGCAAAGAGAGGAATCAAGTAAAAAGGATACTGTAGTTACAGTAAGATCTCATTTTTCCCCTCCTGCTTTCGCCAGGAGGTGCATTACAGCATGTCTAACCAGCACGAAAATGCAAGAACACAATCAGAAAATAAATTGCTATCATTAGGGAGGAAATAACAAAGAGGAGAGACTTGACTGCAACCAGCAACAACCCTCCTTACACTTACTTGGTGAGAGAGAGAGCAAACTCAAACCAATTTGCTGTCTGAAAGGGGATCCCCATACATGAACAAGACCTAGCCTGTACTTGGAGCACTGTACTGTATCGTTGCATACGTATACATACGTATGCGATACCCAGAGTCCGCACAGCAAACAACACAGAACAGCACTCATGGGTGTGACTGCAGCAGCAGCAGTTGCTATAGCAGTTGGGCTCTTTGCGCTGCGTGCAGTAGAAGTATATGGACTGTACCTACTACTACAATGCCAAGGAGATAGCGGGGAAAAGAAGAAACATTTCCAGTTGATTACAAATGTTAAGACTGTACACGAACGGCCGTCCAATGCTTACACAGCACATGAAAAATCTGCACCGTTCTCCTTATGGACGGGCTAGGCGAGGCAGTGCGTGCGCCCATGGGCTCATGTATCAGCATTACACATGTACGCGCGTAAAAAAATACTGCAGTCACTAACAGAATTAAGACCTGTACGAGCTCATACGAGCATGCGCACACAAAGTCGTTGGAATATTGCTTTTTTTCCCCGCCATTTTGTGCTGATCTGTCGCACTGCTCAATCTCATTTGGAACAAGCGAACCATGTGATAGGAACGAGACAACGAAGGGAGGAGGGATTGAATTGGACTTAAATGGAAATTACGCATGTCACAAGGGGATGGTGACGCCTTTGGCATGCAGAAATCGCTGCCAGCGTTGCTGTACTGCACACAGAACACGCAGCATTCATGTACAGTATGGTACGCATGCACTGCAGTGCCCGCTGCTCCTTATACCTCTTGCGGACAAGTGTAGAGTGTCGACGAGGAAGCAAATTGACGCTACTTTTCACCAAAGCCAGCGGGCAAAGTGGAGAGCTTGATCAACAGAATGCAACTGCTCCCTTAAGCAAACCATCAGTGCGACATTTAGCGAGTCTTGTTTGACTTTCTCAGGTACCCGGAGGGGCTGGGGAGGTGACAGCACCCGAGCGACTCCAAGCTGAGTAAATTCGTGCACGTGCTGACGACGCTTGCTACTTTACTGCACTTTTAAACGGGAGTGAGAGCCTTGGCTGTGACGCTTTCCCCCCCTCCCCCTCCCTCCCCTGTGCCATGTTTTTGTTTGTCACAGATGTACGTACGTAAGTATGTACTAAATTGCACTGCCCTAAACTGCACTGCACGTCCGTGTATGTGTCCCCCGTGGGTGACAGAGTAGATGGGGGCAAGAGACAATGATGAGTCATACATACACACATTGTACACATACGTAGACTCATCCAGCGGCGGGCGGACAGGGAAACAAGAGAAGAAAGTAGGAAAGGTCAGAGAAATCCTCCTCTCGTATGACAGCCGTTCTGTCTCTTTCTCCCCTACTCACCACTTATCAACCCTTGTATGAAGTGTCTAGCGAACCATTGGAGGACAGTGTTTAAACGTACGTATGCATGACGACTATTTTTGTGTGTGCAAGATGCTGTCGTCGCTCACCTGCGCCTTTGGTGGCGAACTTGAACACGGTTCCGTAGTCGTTGTATCCGTAGGCGTTCTTGCTGGCAACCCTGGCCAAGTAGACTGTAGCTGGTCTCAGCTGGGGAAGGGTGAATCCACCAGTGTACGTCTCGCCCTGAAGGTTCACGGCGTTCAACTCCTGCTCTTGCCAAGTCAAGTCCTTCTCCGCGCGGTACTGAATCCTGGAGAGCACGAGCAGTTTGAGCCGCAGCATTGGACAGATGCGCAGTATATTGCGTACAATTACACATAAGTTACTTATAGGTCGCTACACCGACTCACCTGAAATGCGTGATGGGCGTGCTACTTTTTCCAGTCCACTCCAGAAGGTAGCGATCGTAGTTGGAGCCCTTGGGATTGGAGTTGTAGGTCACTTCTCCGGCTTTTCCTGCAGAGTAAAAAGTTATGAGCAAAATTTTGAACCCCCAGGGAGGACTGACAATTTAAAATGTTTGAACCCCCGAGGAGGACTGTTGAAACCTAAAAAAAAAATAAAACGAACGACAAACTTCAAAAGCTTCTTTCTTCCTCAAAGCTCACCCGTGGAAGCAGTGGCTTCACGTTATTTCCTCCCCTTCTTCTAACTCTCTTTATCACCCCAGCCCTGCTGGAAAATGGGTCTTTTCCTTTCAAATCCAAGCTCTGGCAATGAATAACACTTTAAGCATCGGATGGTTCCAATCCAGGAAAGAGCAGCAGGACCAGCATTATGTGTAACGTCACGTCGGTCGTGTGTTATTGTGCCCTTTCATGCTCGAAAGCATTTCACCCTGTCTTCGGAAACTGAGAGTGGAGTCGTAGGCAATGCTGAGATATTTTTTTTTCCTCTCACGTACTACGAGGGGCTGCTCTCTCCTTATTTCCCTTGCCAGCTGAGGAAAAAATCTAGGCCACCCAGCAGAAGTAAGTAGGAAATGGTTCTGGAGGGCCCATTACCTAAGTCTCACTCCTCCTGTACGGGAATTACGCGAGCAAGAAGGGGGCAAACAGGAACGGGAGAGCTACTAACGTTCCTGCAACAACCCCGAAAATCTCTGTACCAATGCATGTAAAGGTGTGGGTAGCAGCAGCTCTTTGGTGTTGGAGATGAGACGTGCAGAATGTCAATGTGACGAGACTGTTCACGTGGGACGCACACGTTAGTAGGTCCGTGCAGTGTCACATGTGAGTGTTCTGACGCACGTCGCGGGGGTGGTGCAACGATCACTCAGGCTGTCATGGTGGGCAACTTTGCTGTTGCTGTTAGTAGAGACTCTTGCATTTTTCCTCACGATGTTACAGCATTTCTGGGATGGATTATCTCACCCGAAACAGTCGTCTTGCCAAAGGTACGCCTCTGAATCACTGCCACGCTTTTCAACAAAGCTCTGTGCGTGTGTGTGGGTGTGGGTGGATGTGTGTGTTATAATCCTCAGGGAAGCCAACGAGCGTGGCTTTGTAGAATGCGAAAAACCGCTCTGCAGTTAATGAAATTCATTCCTTCAAGGCTTGGTGCGACAGAGGTGGTGAAAGACCAAGTCAGAGAAAGCAGCGACAACGTACGTGTAATCAATCATAGTTGCTAACGACCTTATCGACGTAATTACAAGGGGAACACCATTACCCGCCCATCTACAGCAACGGTTACATGTAGTACTGCACTGTACAGATAATGTAATACTAGCACTTTGTCATATCAGCCCGTGATAACATCCGTCTTGGTGAATTTGGGGAACTTTTTTGTCCCGACAATTATGAGTGAAATGAATGTGCGTTGCAAGGCAAGTTCCGCCATTGTTCGAGTCAGTCAGTACCATGCTGAGTCAGGACGAATTACCTGTAATTAGTCGAATTTGAAGAAGGGTGGGTAGTTACAGGGTGTAATAAGCCTGGCTTGTGTCAGAAGTCATGCAGGAGCTCTGGTATCGTACGGAAACTGGGGTATCTGCCATTATCGAACCGACAGTGACTACAGAGTGGAACCTTGACACCTCGGCAATGAGTCTTGTTCATGTCAAAAGTCACGCACAAGCTCTCTCGCATGGTTTGTGTGACAAGTTCTGTTCTTAACCGACTCCTTGTCCGTTCGGGCTGGGTACGATTAGTAGTGCTGGTTCCCGGATGCTGCGACTGAATCGTACCTAAGCTAGCCTAACAATCAGTGCTCTTCACCTGATACTCTGGTTGTCTTGCTGGCTTTTCCGAACTGGTTTGTGGCCTCGCACGTGTAGTCTCCAAAGGACGCTTCTTGGATCTCAGGAATGAGGAGAGTGTGGCGATTGCCGCGGTCGCTGATCGTGTACTCGGACGTGTCTAGGACCTGCGATTGAAAGGAGTACATGAGTACACCCTTAGTTTTCTGCAACTGTTGCTGCTTCCTACCCGTCCATCCTTGTACCAAGTGACTTCGGCCCTTGGAGACGAGTGCACAATGCAGATGACCTCCGTTCTGTCGCCCTCACCGGTGTGGATGAACGTCTCTTCCTGCTCAATCTCTGGGGAATCTGGAAAGACAAAAGTGTTCCTATGTATATAAGTTCTCCTCTAAACTGGTGGACAAATTTTTCTCCGCATTTCCCGCCTGCTAACCCGCACTTTCTCTTGAAGAAATTACTACTGGGGCGTGCACAAAGGATTCAATTTGTCTATGGAGGGAAACAAAAGAAGGTTGGACGCCGACTTAAACATGATCCCCTTACCTCTTCTCTTCGGCGGAGACAAACAAAGAGACAAAGTCTAGGGAGCAGCCACAAATTATCCGTTATCCAATTCAAAGTTTTCAGCCCTTCCCTTAGTCGCTCTTGGTTTCAAGTTTGTATCAACGTACGTACGAATAGATACATTGTGCACCATTTCCGTGCTGTTCGCACAATATACGTCATACCCAGCTTCAGTGCGTTACATGAGGGAGGGTGCAAAAGTGCGACCAGCAGAGATGGATCGAACTTTGGTGAAACAATGCACTCCCTCGAGACATGCCATAATGTACCTACTGCAGCATTTGGGGCACGTACCAATGCCTTCAGTCGGCGTCTTCTCGAGCATTTAACCATGTGCGACCGGACGATGGTTTCGTCGTACTTGACGCCAGCACTGTCAGATTATCCGCATGTACACACGTTGATTGTGTGGCACATGTGCGGGAGCTCTCAGCAGATCCTCCAACCAGCCAGTCAATCAAGCTCTTGAGCTTTTCGCTCAACATCTTTTTTTTTTTTTTGCAGTGACAAAAGCAAGAGGAAATTGAGGGACAGGAACCACGGGAAGAAAACTTTGCTCGGGCCGTCGCAAGAACCCTTAGCCAACTTTGATTGGGTGAGGAGAGAGAGAAAGAATCCTCTACCAAACATGGTGACCAACTTGGTCTCACTCCTCAGTGGCGTGAAAGTGCAGACCTCCTCTCCCTCCTCGCCCATCTGTGACGCCTCCTTCATTCCCTTTTAAACTTCATCGCGCCGCCGAGCCTCTTCGTCCACAGCGGCGTCCACTTCGTGTATATATTCAAAGTCAGTGAGGCGAGATAATCTTGTGCTAGTTGATGGACACTTTGACCAGCGTTTAAAACAGAACCGTAAAGGCTTCACCGGAGCTTTGAATGGAAATGCTGCGCGTACACATCGCACTCGGGCGTCCTGCGTGGACCCAGCAGTGCACTGTGTACTGGCTGAATGCGTGGTCGGTCTCACACAAGTGTGCGCCGTACAAACGCACATGACTACAGACACATGGACGTTACACGTACGTAATCCAATTTACAACTTGCCAAACTTTTATGCGCCACCAAGAACAAACTGCGCCACTGTTGGCTGGAAAACTTGTGCTGCGGGGACTACAGGAGCTTAACCACTCCGGTCTGTTCATGGCCGTGAAAGGCTTTAGATTATCTCAAAGCATCACTACATAGAGTATACGACAAACAGTTGCACCATAAAGTATTCGTAGCACCTCGAGATCCGCACTTTTCAGCAATAACTCCTAAGGTGTAAGAAAAGTTGTAGAAACAACGATTGCAGTGTTTTCGGTGCCACTGAAAAGTCTAGTATGCACAAATGTACAATTGCTTACAGCAAAAATGGTGGTCACAAAAGTGTTTATAACGTTTGGGTGCCTCGCGAGAGACCACTTATGAAGGGTAATCAGTGATCGCTGAGGAAGAAATCTTCACTTGCTTATGACGTCACTCAACGTCCGTCAAACCGTGCGTTAAAGATAATTTTAGAAGGAAATAGCATGAACAGAATAAAAACATGAATCAATAAAACACATACAGAGACGTTGTGGAGGATGCTCACAGCTTCCAATGGCGCATTGATGCCAAAATCAGAAGCGTCCTATGAAGAGTTAAAGACAGAGAGTCGTCGTATACGTTTATAGTGTGAACAATACGTTCACAGCCACCCATAGCACTATTTGTAGTACTGTCATAACGTGTTCAAACTTTGGTGCATTTGTGTTACACACGTTTTGATGGGACCTGGCTCGTACGTGGTTTGTCCGCACATAAATTGCTCCACATACGGTACGTGTACGACTGAAGAGAGAAACTGGGCTGACTTGGGCGGGTCGGTGGGTTTAATTAGTCTGAGGAGAGGAAGTTTGGGGCATTTGTCTGGGCGTTGGCACTGGCGTCGGCGCTGCGTCGGCGTTGGCGTTGGCGTTGGCGTCGGCGTCTCCTGGGAGACCCCAAATTGCACGAAGTTGTGTTGCTCATTTAGTGGACTGACGGGGAAATGCGCGTTTACGCCATGACAAAATGCTGCTTGGTCGCCAGAGCACGAACCTCTCCTTCATATACCAAGGTACGTTGTACTGAATAGGGTGAGGAGTTGCTTTTTTTCTTCCCAAAGTGCCCGCTACTTGAACTTGGTCAACGCGTGGATTCATCGGTGTACTGGGTGCTGCTGTTCGTAGTACGTGCGCGTAAGACTTCGTGAGGCCAGCCAACGTGGTCTGTGTCCGTCCGTGCACGTGGCAGTTGACGATTTGAAAAGTAAAGAATTGCTCCTGAAGTTTTCATCTCTGTAATCGCAGTGTTTGAACTACTTTTTGTATCTGGTGAGGGTAGGGTGGAGCCAAACCTAGATTAATGAGAGCATTAGCAAACGTCCAAAATGAGGAATGTTCTGTTGTGGCAAACCGAGGGGGAAGGAAAAGTGAGGGGGGGGGGGGGAAAGAAGGGGTAGGAAAACAAAGGGTTGAAAAAGGGGGGGGGGACTTTGCCTGAGAGAGGAGCTTTTGCTTCTGCCAATTTTCTAGAGGTACATACGATCTGTTAGCCACTGCGAAATTGGGAAGAAATCTGGCCGCCACTCTAACACAACCTACGCACGCCTAACTGTGCTCCAAGTCCTATGCGTGCACGAGGATATGTACACGCATACTTCTCCATTGCCCTGGCACAAGCCCTTGTACTTGCACTGTAACGTGTGCTGAAGTTGACGTGTCTTGACTGATTTCCCCTGTCTTCAGCTGACCGACCCCAAATTACGGTACTGTACAAGCTAATGAAAAATAGCCTCATGAGCTCTCCTCCCACTGGTGCTGCGCTGCGTCCGCGTGCTTTGTGCCGTGCGCTCCGGGTCATCGCTATCACCGCATCACACGTCCTGGGCGACCGAGTCGTGGCGCAAGCAACGTGGTTTCGGTGTTTTCACGCTCAGGGGACTTCGCAGGTCCCACCGGAAATAATTTTTGCCGCTGTCGGGACGACTAATTCGGCAAAACTCTGGCTGTCACGTCTGTGTCAATTTAGCCTAATGAAAAGTTACGGGCAGCGAAGGGATCGTCCAGGGATCGTCAGGCTTGCCACGATGTATCGTAAAAACTTTTATGGCAGGATAAGTGCGCCGTAAAGAGTAGCCCAGTTGTAGACGAACCATCCATCCATTCATCCATCCAATAATTCTGCCTCCGCCGCCAGGAACAGTCTAGCCAATCTCCGACATGTTGTGCTGTGCTGTATTGCAGCGTACGGGAAAAAAAAGTGGCTCGAAACCTTTGTTGTAGGCACTCGACAAGTTCAGATTGCTTTTTGGCTGGAGCAAAATATGTCTCCGTCCACTGTAAGCGACAGACGCAGCACGTACGAATCTGCAGTAAGAGATGAAACCGATAGCTTTGAGCTGATACTTGTCCAACGCAAAAGCGCCCTTTTCTTTATCTCCGTCCACTGAGACTGCGATTTCACGCCAGTGAGTGACTCATTTTCCATGAATATGAGCTGGCCGCCTTTTTTGCGCTGACTCGTTTTACGTAACAAGCCATAATGCATTGGGACAAAGAGGGTTGTAGAAATCCAAGACTGCTGGAGCGAAGCAGCCACGTATATAAAAAAGGGGGGGGGGGAATTGGAGTGAGGGTGTCGGTGGGTGCAAAGAACGAAAGAACGAACTGTGAAAGCTGATACTCCCAGCGCAGACATCCTTCTTTAATGTCTCGCTAACCTCTTCTCTCTGTGTATCGCAGCCTGCGAATGTGCACGTCCAACGAGGAGGGGTTGGAGCTTAATAACACGACCAACGTGTGAAGCCCGAAAACTCGAGATTAGCACTTTCTTTCCTCCCCCGACTGTTGAAACCGGGCCAGGATATGAAGAAGAAACATAGCGGACCGAAAGTGAGAAACTTTCTTGAGTGACCCCGGCCCTTTTTGTTGGTTCATTTAATCCTACGGGGAATCCTGACGTCCTAAATGGCCTCATATCAACCTTATAGCACAATTTTTGTCGGTCGGAATATGGTCTGGCCGATTTACAGGGGGAATTGAAGGGAGAGAGAACGATCTCTGAGTCACGCACTCACTCAAACTGGTGGGTGCGCACGTCCTGACGTGGTACATGGAGTGGAGTAGATGAAAGACGACGATGACGACGACGAGTAATTTCATTTCAAAATTCAAAAGATATCAAATTCATGGCGCTGTGATTGTCACTAGCACCCCCCCCCCTTTTCTCTTTGGCTCCCGACTTTTTCTTTTCCTCCACTTTTGTAGGGAATGTCAAGTTACATTCTCTTCATTCCCGAGGAATAAAGGATATCAGATTCCCCTACCCAGTCTGACAGTTATACATACGTAAAAAGCGTATGGAAATGCCCATACGTGAGTAGGCTTTAAAAAAAAAGTGGGTCCCCAACAGCCGCTCAGCCCGGATCATACAAGGAAGAACTCACGTTGGACGTCCAGCTTGAGCAAGGTGGTGGACGGCTCGCCGAACCCGTTGTCGGCCTCGCAGATGTAGTTGCCCGAGTGGTGTCTGGTCACAGGTCTGAAGAAGAAGACAAAATGAGTTCTCAATTATATGTACAAATACACACTACGTTGACAAGACGTGAAGGAGCTTCTTCTACCTGTAGGTGAGGCTGTCTCCGCGGATGAACTCCTCCCCGGAAGGAAGCTTCCGATCTCGCCGGCGCCAACGCAGTTCCGGATGGGGACGACCACGAGTGACCTAAGTTGAATGCAACGTCAGTGCTGTGGCTATTCGGTAGATACAATACAGTCCCTGTTACCCCGTACAATCACTGATCTGATGACTGAAAAATTACTGCATAAATGCTTCTATAGGGTCACAAGTCTTCAGAGTGTCCCGCAGTACACTTTGGGGTCACCCGGTCAAGCCCGACTTAACCAAACCAAAATGGGCAAGATCCGTGGATACCGCTAAATGCTTACAAAATATATAACCTTAAAGTATTCTCTGCAGTTTGATATTTATGATAAATCGATAAATAGTGTAAGGACAAGTTTTTTGCCCATTCTTGGCAGCCGAAGGTTCCCTCATATGCGATATAGTCACAATCATTCAATCATTTTATGATGTCACAATTGGGCCGCTGACGGATCATCGCGACTAAATGGAATGACTGCCTACACTTCGCTGGGAGAGTAAGATGAAATACTCGAATTCACTTATGTACAGATAAGTACATTATGGACGAGAAGAGGCCGTCGCCTGCTCATCGGATCAGTCTTGAATATAACCGGTGCATGTCTACACTCAAGCTTAGGATGAATTAAAACTCCATGATGCAGCTTGAGCCATAAAAAAGGCTCGTGCGATCGAGACTTGCCTCTAGCTGCAATCTGCCAATGGTTGTCGGAGTACGCAGATGCACGCAAAGCGAGCAGCTCGGGTTCGTAGTCAAGCTGACCAGAGGTGGTTTGAGTGCTCAGTGCTCAGTCTGACTTACCTCGCAGCGGAGAGTGACGCTCTCGCCAGTCTTGGCCACGATCAGTCCGTTCTCGGGTATGGCTTTTACCTCCGGGCGAACTGAAATATGAAGAAGAGAAAAGAGTTAAGAGTGAATGAGCAACGAAGACGGAACTGTGGGACTTTTGTCAAGAGCCACCATTGCATCCGTCCCCTGGAGTCCACCCATGACCACGAGTCTCCTGCTGCGAAGGAGAATGCGTTCGAGGGGAGGGGGGGGGGGAGAATAAATCGTTGCTTGCTCTGCTCGTGCAAGCAACACAACCAACCTTGTCATTAATAATTGTTTGGCCGATGGCTGTCGAAGCTCGTCCAAGCTCACAGTGATGTTGTTGCAAAGCTCTCCCTTCCATTGCTTTAACCGCTACTCTGCCCTTTGATCTTTGACGTGCGCTGTTGCCACCAAAAGACCCACACGAATTAATGGAGTCATCATGGGGGAAAGAAATTAAGGGGCATAAAGATATGTACACATCGGACTAAGCTTAGTCAAATATACAGAGAATGATCAGTCACTTTCTGTTGGCGTGGCAAAGCCAGGGACTCTTATGTTGCCAGTGAAAGTGGGCACAATAATCACTGAAAAAGCTGTCGGTGTACTGTCAGAGGTCTGCCTGGCATAACTGACTCAGACCAATTTAGTCTCTCTGCCGTTAACGCCAAGAAAATGGGTCTGGGCACGTGTGAGCAAGGGATGGGGGAACCCAAGATTGCCCCACGCCAGCGGTTAAAGAGATCAGAGCCGCCGGTAATGACTTTGGCACGAGACCGATCGAGCGACAGAATCTGTTTCATCTGTGCTGGCTGCGACGTGGTCTACCTGATCACTGATCGGTGATCACGCTGTACAGGACGGGCAGGACGGACGGGGTACACGCACGGGACTGTAGCTGGGGACTGTGAGGACTCCATCAGCCGGAGTGAACGGTTTGTCACGAGTCGCCCCTCGGTTGAGAGGTCAAATGAAGAGGCCAGACAAACAAAAAAGGTCGAGTCTCCCCAAGCAGTGAGGGAATTGGACTCATCTGTCTGGTCTCTCAGTCCAATGTCATGACTTCTGTTGCCCAACTTTTTTTCTCTCTTTTTTTGAAAATTGAAACTGACAGATGACGTGAGGATAAAGGACATTTGCTTAAGAGGAGACATCACCAACGTGTCGGTTTCTTTTGAGGAAACGATCACCCCTCACGCAAGTCTGTTCGTTGGCATGCGTACTTGACTGGAAGGAAGTTATTCATGATTTGTGGCTTTAAGGAGACTTGGAGAAAAAGCCTTTTTGAGCACGGAGTGCACAAGTTTATTTGTCACATTGAAACAGCTTCATTGGCCCCCACACGCAAGCAGAGTGAGAGCGGATGCATGCTTGGGTACGAAGGAGACGGCTGGAATGAGTGGGATGAAAAGAACGCTCATTGGCTATGCTCAAATCTGGGCGTTTTAAGGTGCCAAAACATCTTGAGTGCTAAAATGTGTCATTCCAAAGAACAATTTGAATAATTCCAGCCAAGCGAGAAAGATAAAAAGTTCTCCCAGCGTGAATCAGAGTGTGGGAAGAGGTGAGTGGGGATCAAATGGCTTGACTGACACCAGGAAGGGGTTCAGCGAGGAGTTCGATCGTCAGAACTTACGTCAACAGCAAACTTCTCTCCCTTTTTTTTGCCATCCTAATAATACAAAGTTAACGAGAGGGCGAGGGTGACTGGAAAGAATTTCTTTTTCCTATGTCGTGATGGGTGATCAATTTCAAATAGGAGGAGACCAAAAAAGAGCGATCGTCGCTAATGCTCGTGGAGAAACCTGCTCTTTGGCCTGGCTTCTGCATCGACTTCATGCAGAACGTGCGTGTGCACTGCACAGTAGCATAAGTTATACAGTTTTAATTGGGTCCTTCTCAGTCCTGGTAATTTATGTGTGGTGGCCTGAGTGGGTAGGTTAGTCCATTCTTCCCCTCTCAGTCAATGTGGAACAATTTTCGTATTTATGGGCGGACGGCAAAGTGGAACGTTGGGGGCACCCATTCTTTACTTAGCCACTACAATGAGCAATTCGACGAGCTAAATCTTCACATTGAGAGAGCGCAACGTTTTTGCTTCTTTGCTGATGTACCGCACTGGTGTGCATGCATGGAGACGACTGTACTCTCGAGCAGCCTCGTTCAGCGGCCACGACAGCCTCGAGGCGACCGCAGAATTCCACACAGGCCTGATCACGGTCTCTGTTGCGACAGATCTCGACCAATAATTGACTGCAAGCTCATCAGGTATTCAGTGTCAGAGCAAAACCCGCCGAGATGTTGACGTATGGCAAAATTTCACTTCTCTACCATCGTCGCACCTTTCTTGTTTGGCTCGTCGGCCTCTATTGTTGTCCGTTAACACCTTCGTCACTCGTCTTTGCTGCAGATGCAACTGTTTGCACGCACTGCATTACATCATGGGTTGTTGCAGTCTGCACTGACCAAACGTACGAGCACTTATGGTATTGCGTTTCACGGCGGACGTGCGCAGTAATCGTGTGTGCGCGTGTGGTTGTGTGCGTGTGTACACGAACATACGTGTGTCTCAGGAACCGCTTTCTTAGGAACCGCTGCTGGTCGATCGAAAGCGAGAGTCCACCTCTACCCTAATGGAGTGAGTGAGTGAGTGAGTGAGCTCATGCAATGTAGTGATGTCGTGTAAGACTGCGAGCCATATTTGTACGAGCGTGCATGCCGGGAGGGGGGGAGAGAAGGAGAGAGACTGTGTCAAGTAATGAATATTTTCCTTACCCCCCACCCCCCCGCACCATTGTGTGCCGAACAAATGCATGTACTCATGTGGTGCATAATGCACATTTTCCCCCTGCAAATATCTGCAATTCTTTGGTTCAGTACGTACACGACCGCACGTTTGGAAGCCTACTTGCTTATTATGTAGTGCTAAGTGCCAATGCACTGTGACTTGAGCAGATGGTCCATCTCGAGTTCATCGGTACTTGCAGTGCAAGTAGAGCGTTCATACTGCACTCATGCTCCAGTACTTGGTTCCATTGACTTTGGAATTGGTTCTGGGCGAGCGATTTGCAAGAGTGAGCATAAGGCGGCGGTCTCGCTTGACAAATGTACAGCGACGACGATGTGTTTAGCCCCAAAAGAGTCGTGATGAAGAAAAATGCCCCGTGACGACTACTCCGAATGCAATGACTCTCCGGACGGAGAGAAAATCCTGGCGTGCTCCCGAGGTGCTTGGTTGGGCGAGGGAAAAAAACCCAGACTATTAGTGCAAATGTGCAGTGTAGCAAAGCTTCACAACATAAAGTAGCGTGGAATAAGAGGGGATTTCGGTTAGCAATTTACGATATTGGCCTTTCGTGTAACGTTACTGTGCTGCTCCAGTGCAGGTCTGAGCCCCTTTGTAGGGGGAATTGGACCGGACAACGTCCAGACACCTAAGAAGAAGTAGCTCGCATTGCATCAATGTTGATGAAGGAGAGAATATGATAAAACAAAACTCTGCCCTTACTGACGTGCACGAGAAGAAGCTCTTTGTCCGTCCACTCCCACGCCCGCTCAGTCTTGTCAGCTCATTCAAATGAATGGTGTGAAAGTGGATTGCGCACTTAGGGCGGGCAGTGGGAGGCAGCTGCTTGTGCACACTCATACAGGGTGTAAAAAAGTAGAAATCATAGCTCACCTCTTGCAGCGCAGTCGCTGAGTATGCAAAACATTTCACGTGTAAATGGGCGTGAAATGCTTGATCTGAGGACGTGCAACAGCGGGACGCTGGCGTACGTCATGGACAGGTAGGTAGGCGAACAGACTTACTCCGTGAGGCTGCTCAAAGCGGTCTGGACGACTTAGGCTTTTAGCCTTCGTCTCAAATGGGACCAATGTGAGCGACCAATTGGAGAACAGCACTCATGGACGAGCAGACGTAGAAAATATGTGCGAGTTGTCTGCATCGTGCGTACGTCTACACTGTATAGTGGTGTCAATATGCAGAGTCCGATGGACTTTAGAATGTTATTCCAAGTCCGTTTAAAATTCCTGCCGAAAGAGACTTTGCCTCGGGGGGGGGGGATCCATTTAAAACATGCGCAATAGTGTGCAATAAGTCACAACAAGACGGCTTCAAGACCATCAACCTCAACCACTTCCATGCTCAAAGCTAGCAAAAGTTGAGGAGGAGCAGGTACAAAAGTGCCGTTCTCATGATCAAGGTCCTCAATAGTAGAGAGTCTCCGCTCCTTGCCCAAATTGTTCCTGATGACGTTGAATCCGTCTGTACTGCACCAGATCCAATATCCGTATTGAAAGTCAATCGGGCTCTAGCGTTGGCATATACAGCGGAGTCCCAATGCCGGAGTGAACATAACACCTACGTCCAGTGACTCTTACATGGGGACTCCACTGTACTCTTGGGGGGTGAGGGAGGAGGGGGGGGGGGGCGGACACACACTTATTTCCTCCCCCTCAATAGAGATGAACAATAGCCTGGATTAGTTATTCAGACGGTTCAGCACTTTCCTGCTAATGCCAAGTCGGTCCGGCAAATTGACGAGGGGAGGAAAGTAATTGCATCACATTCATTATCTCTCTTAGCCCTTTTTGGTGATGATTCAAGTCCTCAGCTTCGTTGTGGACATACATACATACAGACAGACAGACGGACAGACGGACTTACATCAGTGCATTAACATACTACAGACCATTTTTTAATCTCTCTGTGTGCTACATTTAGGGCAAGACTCCATTTGAATCCATTCTAGTCAAATGGAATGAAGAAACAACGAGTTTTGGGGTTCCCTCTAGTCCTGCTGTATTTAGTTCTAAAGCTCTTCTTCTTTAGTGTGCAGTTATGTAGTACTGGAGACGTGGAAATGTTCATCAGAGAGGGGGATCAAAAAGAATATTTCTTCAGAAACCATCTGACTGCGTCTCCTCTATTTGACATTAGGTGACAAACCTAAGATGCACTCAGCCAAAGTTTTCATATGAATTCTTTTTCTTCCACCCTGCAACCCCATAGCACGTAAGAAACTGGAGTGCCTGAGAGTTAAGTACAGCTACGTGCTGTGATTGGGGCCTTGCAGATAGGCCCACTTCCTCACCCCACCCGTTCAGAAACTGTCCGGTGCGGCTGGCCACAACCTTTGGCACCAACTACATTGGCTACTCTAGACTGGGATTAAGAAGACTCGGAATGACCTCTCTCCCGGTCGGCCGGCATCTCCTGCCACATGGCTGGCTGACGAGCACGCAGCTTGCGTACGTGCGCCAACGCCCTGGCCGGCAACGAGTTGGTCGGGGCCTTGGTTGACTTCGAAGCTCACCGCAGCGCTCGTGGTGGCGCCAAATTTCAATGACACCCCTGTAACCGTCACGTCGTGCGCTCTGGTCTGGTCGCATGGGGAAAAATCTGTCTCGGCTGTAGCAGTCAAATGGATTCTGCATTGCCTGATGTCGTCGTGCTCCGGGTTCAGTCCCGCAGGAGCGTCAGTGGCACCCTGGAGAAAAATCTCACTTGCTCGGCATAAAATATTGTGGCGCAGAGAGAAAGAAAAGGGGTTGGTTGGCGTGAGGGGGGAGAGGAAGGGGTGTTGGGTGTTTCCCTTGCTAAGAGCGCAATTTTTCTTTTTTTAAAGTGGATTTTATTTCATCTACGTGGCAAAAGACTGCAGACTGCGCAGCCAGCGACACCTTTGCCCGAAATAATGGGGGTAAAACCCCCTAGGAAAAAGAGGAAGAGAAGGGAGGATCTCGGCTAAAGAGGTAGCATTAATCCTGACCCTATTTAGGCAAGCTTTTAATGTTCGCCCACTCTGGAAGCCACATCAGAGCTGAAAAAACTCCAAAAGGTGAGATCAACAACAGCCAAATGCGAAGTCATTTCCCATTTTGTTTCACGTACACAATATCGATCCTACGGCTCATACGTCCATTAATTCGCAATTACACGGTAACGACCACTTTGGGACGAGTGAAATTGATCCCTTCAACTTCTGAGGCGTCTGATATTGTCTCCGCCAATGCTAAATACTGTTAATTTGTGTCGGTCCCTCACAAAATCGTTGTGGACTGTACAAGGTTGAAGATTGGCACCAAGTTTCGAATCCCAAGGAGAGCAATGGGAGTATTTTCCATGGTCTTTGAGGAGAAGAGGTTGAATCAGTGCCTTTTGAGGCGTTCTGTAATTCACTGTTCTTAAAACAACAACTTCTGCCAGGCTCAAAAAGAGAGATGCGCCATCATCGCTCCGGTCGGCAGGCAGGTGGAGGTGGTGAGGACCGTTGAGTACCAAGATGAAGGTTGTCTACAATAACTGTCTGTGGTCCAATGCCCCCGAATGTCCAACACTTTGGGTCTCAAACTCCATGCAAATTTCCATGATGCACCCGGTACTTGGCACGTGTCAGCATTCGCAGCGTTCATGCCAACGTCTGGCAGAGTACGTTCGGAGGAGCAACCTCCATCCTCGGACCTGAGGAAGGACTGAGATCCGGCAAACGTTGTTTCCTCCAGTCTAAACAGTGGGCGCGTTTCGACATCACGCTTGAAGCGCTTCCCTTGCTGCGTTTTCCAGGTTGCAGCTATCAAAAGAGCTTCAATCCTTCCTTCGTACAGAAAAGGCAGGTGTGGACTATTGATTACACCTCTGCTGCCAAACTAATTTACGTGCATGTGACAGCGTTGACGTCGAAACGATCGCCCATTCATTCATTCGTTGGCCGCGTGACGTAAAACAAAAGCGCCATTCTCCACCACCAATGCCCAGAAAGTTGGCACTCGCTGAGTACATCAAGTACTGAAGTACGCACTTCATGACCTAATATGACTTCAGGCATGACATTGGTCTTTCACTCAAGATGACCCAGTTTTAGTGCACAGACGTGTCCGACAGTGGACCTCTATATTCTAACCTTGTTTACCTTTGCTGTAAACCCTGTTTCTTCCTAAAAAGCTAATCCTGCCTGGATGAGACAGAAACAAAATCATTGCGAGTGAAGAAAAATCTTGCCCGTCACTCAGACTTTTTTGATGAGAGTCCGATTTTTTTGCGCTCTCTGTAGTTGGCGTCCTTTTTTTTTTTCTTTCTTTTCCTTCACCTGCAGTTATTTTCATGAATCAAAATTCCTGCTGGAATTGCACGTGGACACGACCGAGGAGGCGAGCACGTGCACAGGAAATCCCTGGCTGCCCACGCGGAAAAGAAATAACGGACAGACCACGCGATAAAGGGTATAAAAGTGACGTTTCCTTATTTCGCCTTGAAGGGTTGCGTGCGACTTGGGGGACATTTCCTCTTTTCCCCCATGTAGGAGAGATTGAACACTCCATAAAAAAGGAGCAGATTTCTAGAGTTGTCAGATGACACCAAAAATATTAATGAAAGGAAAATGAGAAGAGGCTGAATGACGCGAAAACGCTGAGTCACCGACCGGAAAAAAGGAAGTGATATAAAGAAGTGACAGTGTTTTTCTTTCATACTTCAGACTGTTTCGCGTATGTAGAAGAATATAAGTAATAATGAGAGATTCGATTGCATCCACTAAGCGTGAAATTGCTGCAGCCGCCAAAGCTGCGGAAAAGCTCGTCATTTTCAAGTTGTTTGTTGCCTTTCTGTGGAAAAAGTAATTGTCTCCTCTTAGCCCTTCCTACTTGTGAGCAACTCGGAAAAGTCAATATCGTGCAGGCAACGAAACAGTTTGCCCAAAAATGACCCCGCGTGGCTCAATTAAAAGTGTTTTTGAATCGCATTTGATGGAACTAAAGCTGTCACCCGATCAGACTCGATTTTTTCTTCTAAAATTCATACTAAGAGAATTTCTCTCTCGCCATCTCTGTCCGTCTGGTTGTCTGTCTTTTCTATATTATCGCTGCCAGTAGAACTTAAGGTTCCTCTAAATGCTCACTCAGGCATTTTGCGACTTCGAAAGTAGATTTATTCCCCGAATCGAACCCCGAATTATTCCCCGAGTATTTAATAACACAGGTGACAAAAGCCTGGGACACTTTTTTCATCTCTCCCCCCCCCTACGTGTCCATATGAGCGCGCTTTTGTACTCGGTGAAACTCATCTGCGGGAGGAAGGAAGAGCCACACCCAGAGCCTTGTTTGTTGCTCAGTCCACAATTACCTTGGGATTTTTTTTCCTTTATGTCAAGCGCCATAAAAGGCACAAAGCGCGAGGGACCATAAACACTGTTGTCTAACAGCAGGCAGGAAAAGAGGCTCAAAGGCTTCCTCTCCCTGTCCGTGTGCATGTGCACTTGCAGCGCACCCGCGCACGCACGAACATATCCGTCATCGTAATCATCAGGGAGGGGTTGGTGGGTCGGGGCCGTTCAGGGACTGTCCTTGACAGCCACGTCAGCCTGATCCTGACAGCGCAAAGTGAGGAGTCTCGTTGACCAGCGATTGAGGACATTGACGGGCAACTTGGAAGAGATTTCAGAGCTTGTCTTTGCATGCCCGTGCGGCTACAGCTGTGCCCTGAACTGGCGTGAGTAGCAGGCACTTTAATATTTGCAAAAGCTTGTGTGCCCGCCTGCCTTCTCCTCTTTCCAATCTCTCTGTCTGCAGCCGCCAGATATTTCACGGAGATATGCAAATGAGCGCGTCCCAAATTTTTCCGCCCAGTTCGCTGGGCGAGCGCATCTCTCTCGGTCTCCCAACACTACCTCGCCTAATCCGCCCATAGCTGTGCTAAGCAGTACAGGGTGTGCGGAAGATGTCGCAAATTCCCCCCCCCCCCTTCTCTCTGGTTGTGCACTGCGGAGATATCAGCAATTCTTTCTTCACTCAGGGACTCTTGGCTTTCAGCATCCAGATGACTGGTGGAGTTTAGAAAGGCGCTGACAAGAGTTTGTTGAAAGCGTCCGCCATTTTCTTCCAGGTGATGAAGAGTCAGCGGCGACCGAGAGTTACGGACCATGACCATATGCAAATAGCCATAGAAAACCTAAGAGTTTTCAGACATCTGTTGGCAGGGTCAAAATATTACAATGTTGGAATGTGAGCGCCTCTTAGGTTTGCTAACTGATGCCAAGTAGAGAAGATGTCGTCAAATGGCTTTTGGACGAATGCTTTTGCTCGTGATCTTGTCTATGTCTCCCTGTCTTGCGGTGCTAACGATCAGGTCTCTTTAATCCCTGCAGTCGGTCGAGAGGGGACCCAAACAAGGATCATTTCTTCATTCCATTTCACTAGGATGGCTTCAAAGAGATTCTCGCACCAAATATAGCACGCAGAAAGATGTTCAAAAAAAATGACCTAGTCTGGGGGATAGGTTAGGTTAGGCAGAGGAATTGCTGAGGAACTTTGTCGCATCTGCCGGACACCCTGAAGGTGCAGAACACCCGGTAATGGCAGTCGCTGCCCGGGCTGACCTCGCCGGCGTTCACATTGTGCATGAATGCAGTCAGGTCATTGATCCCCAGCTCGTTCTTCTCCGACGGATGACGATCGGAATTTGGTCTCTCTCACCTTCACTTTGTCCATGTGACATCGCGGCCCTTATCTCATCATGAGAATAGAGGAGGGAAGAGGTGAGTGCAGAGAGAGAGAGAGAGAGAGACGGAAAACACTTGCTCAACCGTCACGGCCGCGACGAAGGAGAACGCGTGCGACAGAGCAAGAAAGTCCCATTCCAGCGTGTGACCCGCCTGAAACTGTGAACTGTCGAGGCTGAACTTTGTCATCAGCATCCAGGCAGCTTCCAGAGGTCCTGCTCACATTTCTCAGCACGCACTCGTGCAGACTGAAAGAGGCAAAGGCCGCCCCATTACGCATGGGACAGGAAATTAGGTTTTGGGTGAGTCACTCCTACGAGGTCCTGGAACTCCTCTCATCCCCCTCCACTGATGAGGGGTGGGTCGGTGGGCAAACACAGCTCTTCTCATTGTTGGAAAAGCACTCGTTCTCTAGAGAGGCGCCAGTTTGCCCATTATTTTGCCACGACAGTTCTTACTATGCTTATCAATGTAATTGTTGTCTTTCTTACTTCTTCTTCGTCGTCTCGTCCACCAAGTGGAGGGGGCGTTCGCCATTCTGATCAAGAGTTCTCACTTCTGGAGAGAGTTTGGCTTTTAAATTTATGGCTGCACAACTTGGGTTGTCCTCGAGTCAGACTCCGGCTTGAAGAAGTTTGAATTCGAGTCAAATTGTGCCCATGACTCGAAATAATTCAAACCCCAAATCGACTTGGTTGGACTCAAGAAGTACCACCGATACGATAGAAAAAAAAGTTTTTTTTTCTGTCGTATTGAAGTCTTTTGAATCACCCCAAAACTAGGAGAAAACTGACAAGTGATGAAGACGTCCTCTTTCCAGAATAGGAAAACCATTCAACTTTGTCATCTGGGCTTCATTTTTTGATGACTTTGATGAAAGTCATCACTGGATGGGCACATTTTGCCCATGCTTAGTCATGACTCAACTTGACCCATTTCAGTGCCTTGGATTGAGCCAGAAAATTGTAAAGACAACTCAGTGCACAACGTCGTTCCATGAATGAAAATCTTAGACAATTTTCCGTTAAGCCCTCGTCACGAAGGGTGCGCAAAATGACCATGTAAAATTGTTTGGTTATGCTAAAAGGATGCAAGAAAAAACAGCGAATGTGCAGAGGAAAGTGTCATCATCATCATGAGCTTAAGCACTGGGTTTATCGGCAAAGGTGCACGGGACGTTGACAAACAATTTGGGTGCCTGTTTTTTTTTTGGGGGGGGGGGGGTCGCTTTTATGCTGGCTCATTATTTCTGCTCCTGGTGCGGTTGTTTTTTTCACCCCACCACGTATTACTAACCAAACCTAAATTCCAAAGTGACATAAGACGCC
>JAAUXU010101909.1_pt1 | contig 21337 bp, 31 predicted proteins | sample 7278151 | NCBI WGS metagenome assembly JAAUXU01 (sample SAMN14350113, study PRJNA611818) | marine sediment metagenome | isolation source: surface marine sediment (1.8m) | place: French Polynesia: Moorea | collected 2018-08 | reverse complement strand
GCCCTTCTCCTAGCAAAAAAAAATGCATTTCACTACTGAAAAAGTGACCTCAAAATGCGATTTTTTGTCTCTCAAGCAGGTGTACGCTCACTTTTGCACTGCACTGTATAACACTCTTCAGAAAGGCCGATGGAATGCTTCAATGCCACAAGACTTTCTGTTCCAGACAAGGATGGCGAATAAATATCAGTCAACAGACAATATCTGGAGCCCCTGAGAGACTCCCCATTGGTCATTGGGTGTTTGTGTCATCCTCGAAGATACTTCGAATGACAGCTCCAAGTCCATTTTTTGGCATAGAACGAAAATTGTCTGAGTTGTAGTCATGACTTCAGATTTAAGTAGACCTGTCCAAAAGTGCAGTTTCTTTGGAAAACAATGCATGTGGGGGATTTTGCAACCAGTGGACGATGTCAGAGGGGACAACTTGAAGTCCTGGTGCATTGAATGACATCTGTAAGTGTTTCAGAACGATGCGAGCTTCTTGAACGTCTATGTTTGCGGAACGTTAGAATGTGAAAAGTGCCAGATCTATAAAAATGGAATGAGGTGATGTTACCTCTGAACAGGACTCAAAGTACCGGGTGTCTCTTAAGTCTGAGGGCACTTCTTCAAGCACCCTCAGTGCTCAAGACTTATGGGACACCCGGTCCTTGTCTGTATCACTTTCAATTCCAAGCCTGCTTTGGCGTTGCACGCTCAACTGCGTACGTGTCCGCCTCCAATTACCCACTCCTCATTCCCCCCTCCCGGTACTCATGAGCGATCGATACGTGTGACAGGAGAAAACAGCCCCCAGGGTGGCCAAGGAGGGAGGGGACCAGGCCAGGGGAACGAGGGCAATGAAGGAGTTGTCAGGATTTTCTGCTTGGGGCAAAATTTGCACGTGCAGGATTCTATGTCCAAAAACGCAGCAAACAAGGCCAAACCTTTGACTGTGCTTGAGCAACACATTTTCTTGCCTACATCAAATGTTTAAAATGTAAAAAAAGGGTGGTTTTTTTTTCAAAACGTCAACAAGCTTTAACGTCAACAAACGTTTAACAAGGTGTTCATGTTTGACATGTCCCAGGGCAAAGCTATCGACATTTTTTTCAGTTTCAGTTCACTACAGTGCAGAGAGTAACTAATCAGCTCCAAGTCAAATATTTCATCTAATTCGTAAATATTTGTCGTAAAGTAAAGTTAACTCTACGACATAAAGCAAAGTAACCTAATGTCCTAAGTGAATTAAGTCTAATATCCTTATGCAGTGTGGTCTTAAACCTTGAAGGCAAAAAGGGAACATCAAAACAGGCTAATTTTTCATTTCAAACGGAGTCTTGCAACAAATATAGCACAAAAAAGAGAGATAAAATTTTGGTATAGTAACTATGTTACTATGCCTTATAACTATGTACTCATTGGCTATGCCCAATTGGGTCAGCCCCCAAAGAGGAACATGAGCCACAAGCAGTAGAAAAAGCGACAAAATCATCATCTGACGAAGGTAGGGATCTTGCTGAAGTTTATGCCGGCAGACAGCGATCTGACGTGATTCTGAGTTGGCCCCTCGGTTTGACAGTCATTGAGTGAAGCAGCCACTTCCTGAGCATCAAGAGCATCAAGATCAAGACCATGGATGAGGATGACACGAGGCAAATCAGGGCAAGCAGGGAAGACCGACGTTGAGATATTTTACAGAAACAGTATTCTACATTGTACAGATGTGTACAGTTGAAGCCGCTTATAAGACCACCGGATACAAGAACGCGCCGCATATGAGAACAGAAATCTCAGGAGTCAAAAGAGAACGCTCAAAGCCGATTGATTATAAGAACATTTTTCATCAAAAATTGCATCATTTAACGGGGAAAAAACTCATAATTTTGACATCTTCAAACATGAGTAAGATGAGTTTGGACAAAAGGATTGAAGGCAAAAGCATCATCTTCTTTCACTGGCAAGGCACAATGACTTCATGAGTCTTGTCTCGAGGTTACACGATTGTACTGTTATGTTTGTCCTGTTGTTAATTCTTTAAGTAAGGCCTCTTATAACACCATTTTGTCCTAGAACGAATGGGATTCTTATGAGCGGCTTCTACTGTACAACTGCAGTACTGTGTGTACCCTGTCAAGTGCGAGGAGGGATATATAAGTACACATCCTGAGTCGTTAACGTGCAATTAACTGAAATATTTCATTCTCCAGGGGTTTTTTTTATCCGACGACGAAAAAAAAAATTTTTTTTTTAAGTGCTGTGCAGAAAATTGGCCGCCAAAAGCTTTTGACCAGTGAAGACGTTGCCGGATTCGCGCTATCACCCTCAAAGGAGGAAAACCGCTGATAATGGGCAGGATCAACTTTCAGCAGGTTCGTGCTTAAAATGCAAGTGCAAATCTCTAATTTCGCAAGCACAATATGTCCCTGTTTATGGTACGCGTAGGTTTTGTGCAAAAAAGCACACAGCAGAGCGTGAAAACCGGAACTATTCCGGTAATCGTGCTGTAACTGCATCAATTAGTGCTCGTTACCCATACTTATGTCATTTTCCCCCTTGTATCTGTACTTACGCGCCACAAGGTACATGAATCATGGCAACACATTAAGAAAATTGTACGTTTTAAAGCGATTTAAGCCGAAAAAGGAGGACGAGCGGAGAAGGAAGAACATTTATCGCACAAGAAAACAAGCGGAAATTCTGTCTTGTCAATGTTGGAGCATCCTTAATTGGAGAGACGCGCATGTGTCTGCGTCAGCGAGGTGGACAGAGGGGGACGGACAGACAGACAGACAGGCTCACAGACAAACAGAGACAAAAACCGCTGCCTGCAGTCTCATTCAGCTCATTGAGGGATACCAGAGGAAAGCGTTGGGCAGCTATGATGAGCTGCAGCTGCCAGCACTCGCGCTCCAGATGCGTGCTCTCCCTCTACACGGTCGCCATCTTGTTGGCGGGCGGCAGCGTGAGCTGCGTCCGAGGCCAGGGTTACGTCAACGTCACGTACGACAACTACGACTATGATTACGACAACTACTACGACTACGAGGAGGGAACCATCGACCACTGCAACTTCTACGACAGCGAACACGCCGAGGAGTGCAGGTGAGGGGTCCAGGAATACTCCTGGGTGAGAATACTCCTGGGACCTGACGGGGGGGTCAGGTGTGCAAATTTACAGAGTGTGCAACTTCAGCCCGAACAGAAACGGCGTCGCTGAGTGAGACCATGTGCAAGTTTCAAAGTCTGGCCTCACCTTTTCACCCTCCACTTTGGTCAAGAGGGTCCAGGGCTCCAAGGTCTCGTCACGATATTGCTCCAGAAGCCAAAGTCCTACGTTCTAAGACCCGCGAACAAGTTCAGGACGCTCTCTTTTGCCCAGGGAAGTGAATCAGTTGAATTTCCCGCCCTCTGCTAGAGGTGTAAACTAAACAACAATCCCGAAGAAGTTGCTCCAAGACATGTCGTCGCTGCCTCGAAGCCTGGTGACTCCGACGGCGACCAAGGCCTCCTCCTCCGGTAACTCCGACGCGGACACTTTCCGATCGTTTTTCACCACATACAACGCACTGAGTGAAGATTGCTTCAACGCGTGCGTCTGGGACTTCGGCACCTCAGCCGTCAGGGCCAGAGAAGCCAGGTGCGTGGACAAGTGCGCCTCGAGGATCATGCAAGCAAACAGGAGAATCGGCGACGTCTTCGCCGACACCACCGAGAAGAACATTAAGGAGAAGCAGGCGGCGACACCGCTTACTCAAGTGGATAGTTAGATTATACGTATTATACTTTCCAGACCTCGCCAAAGTTGTTCGTTCATTTATTACCATGATTCAAACACTTAACAGCTACTAAAGGCGCCACAATAGATCCTCAGTTACTGTCCAAAGAGAGAGGAGCGTAAGAAAACTGCACTATGCACGGCAGTATAAATAAGCTACAAGATCACACGCATCTCATCGGTTCAGCATCTTCCTGACTGCCGCCACGATGACCTCGGGGTGCGGCGTCGCGACGTACTCGCAGCTCTTCGCATATGGAATGGGGACGTCCGCGCCGGTCACCCTGACCACTGGGGCGTCGAGGCAGTGGAACGCCGGACCCTCCACCACCTTTGCGCAAATTTCGGAGCCGATACCGTGATGCGGCCATCCGCCTGGAAGAGGACAAAGAAAGACTGAGTGCAGTTGCAACGAACACCCACACACCCTTTCCCGCTGCAAAATTGCATGGGTATACGCATGTTGCCGAGGTTGTGTACGAGCTACTTTCCCCCACCTTCTACTGTAATGAGATGTCCGGTGTTCTTGATGCTCTCGTTGATTGCATCCGTGTCCAACGGCCTGATGCTCCTCAGGTTAATGACTTCAGCACTGATGCCATCTTTGGCCAACTCCTCGGCGGCCGTGATGGCGAAGCCGACGCAAATGGAATGAGCTACGATAGTCACATCTTGGCCCTTACGCATGACTTTGGCCTTGCCCAGGGGGAGAGTGAAGTCCGCTCCCATCACGTCATCCGACACTTCAAAGCTTTGGCCATACATCAGCTCGTTCTCCAGGAACACAACGGGGTCGGGGTCGCGAATGGCGGACTATGGATGAAAGCACATTGATGACCTTGAAAACGCTGAAAATTCAAAACAGCAACTTTCCCCCTACCTTCAGCAACCCTTTGCAGTCTTCTGAATCGTAAGGACTAACAACTTTTAGTCCGGGGCAGTGTCCATACCAAGCAGCGTAGCACTGGGAGTGTTGCGCAGCGACACCCGCGGCGACCCCGTTGGGGCCGCGGAACACAATGGGCACGTTCACGACGCCACCGGACATGGAGAAGGTCTTGGCGGCAGAGTTGATCACCTGGAAAGAAAGAGACCAGACAGGTGCTGATGGCTTGGTAGCTTTGGTCAGCCTTTCTATTAAAGATGCACAATGAAAAGTCAAAACTTTGTAGGTCTCGCCGCAGCTGAAAGGTCAAAGAAAGTCGGATAATTTGCTCACCTGGTCAATGGCCTGCATGGAGAAGTTGAAGGTCATGAATTCCACGATGGGTTTCAGCCCGTGGAAGGCGGCGCCTACACCAAGACCAGCAAAGCCGAGCTCTGTGATGGGTGTGTCAATGACGCGATCGGGCCCATGTTTCTCGAGCAAACCTCGAGAAACCTGATGATAAGAGCAGTCGTCATCGACAGGTTGGGCGCCAACACTTGCTCATCTAAGTCTCTCTCACCTTGTACGCGCCGTCGTACTGCGCCACTTCCTCACCCATGAGGAAGACCTTGCTGTCTCTAGCCAGCTCTTCGTCGAGGGCGGCATTGAGCGCGTCCCTCACCGTCAGGGTCGCCAAGCCGCGGTGGGAAAAACAAGTCTGACGAAGGGCGGTGGCCGCGCCACCACCATTGCTGACGGCGCACTTACGCGCCAGTTGGCGCAATGCGAAAGCCATTATCGGCTGCGGCGGACTTGAAGGAGAAGCCAAAGATGACGTCTGTGATGATGGTGCTGGCCAAATGGACAGCTGACACTTCTGTTGGGGATTCCGTGACCAGTTGTGACCATTTATTTCTGTTATAATGGAATGGACAGAAAGTGTGCATGGATCCAGCTTCTTTTAGGACTTTGGTACAATGAACTCATTAGGAAACACAGCTAATTATTGTTCTTAATGTTCTCTTCGACTTCCTCGTCATGATGATCAGACGCTCATAGCGATCATCAGTTTTCTTTTACTTTCTGTGTGCTTTGGGTGGCTTTAGCGTCAATTTTCACAGCCACACATATGCTAACAACAAGCAACACTTAGAAACTTTGTTCAAGGCACTTGGCGAAAGCTCCGTGATCATGTACTCCTTGCCCTTCTCCCATCGTTGGTCACTGATCAGTGAGTCCTTTACAGACATGCTCAGTTCCCCAGTGCGACGCTTCAGGAGATGTTCAACGACCGAATCCGGACCTGTTGTCCAAATCACGGATACCTCTTCCACGACAACTGCCAAGTAAGGGCACAAGGCTTTTAGCACGTTGGTCGTAATGCACTTGTATCCCTCTTCAAGACCCGCGAACACACGTACCAGAAGAAAGTTTGCGCTCAGCCCCACACTTCCTCCGGCAACCCCGTGCTCAGGACCAAGAGCGTCCACTGCCCAGGCAACTGTCAGGTCCTCGAGCTTGAAAGAACAGACTTTGACATCCTTGAGGGCGGAGCGCTGGTCACCAAGTTGAACGGAGTAAGGAGGGTTTTTTTTTATAAATGTATGCAGTCATTCAATTATAAAGTTACATTATCGATAAAACCCATTCCAACTTTCGTTCTCGCTTAGACGAGCGTGAGCGACTATTGTCTGGCCTACCACTGCACCGGCGATTATCCTCGTCGATGGGGAGTAACGGCCGAGACCTGCGTGTGTCATGACTACGAAGCGGTCAAGCTGACGGCCGAAGGTCTCTTGGGGCCGGTGGAAAAATGCTGTCCGGACACTCTGCAAGTTGCGCATCCAAAAAACAGTCAAGAGGTACCAAGCTTACTCAAATTTTCATTTATCGGCCTTCATTGTCTTGTCCCTAAAGATCATGTGCCCGATCACAGACTCCCGCCTGAGGCTGGAGCGCGAATCCGAGCGCCGCTTCTGCCAAGGCGAGTGGATCAGAGTCCCTGAGAAGGATCTTAAGCTTCGTCACGAAAATGGCGTGAATCTAACTGACTTTAAGATCGGCTCTGTGGCCGTCGTCGGGAAGAGGCTAGATTCCCTCAAGCTGTGTGGAGGAGTCAAGTACGGAGTCGAGGCCAGCTACAAACTCAGTGCCGAGCCTTTCGAGAGAGTATATCTGTACTGTCACGAGCAAAAATGCATGGGCAAAGAGCCTTGCGTGAGGTAAGGAGCAGCCGCAACAGCCGCTGGCAATACTTATGAGCAGTATCGCGATGGAGACTAAATATCAGAATGACTTTATAGGCCGCAAAGCAAGTTGACTGCACGATGAGCTTTTGCTTGTCCAGCACTTGGGACCCTCCCCCAAGTCTATTTCTGTTGGCCAAGTATAACGGACAAGACAGCAAAGCAAGAAGGAGAGGTCAATATCTATCTTCTTAACATACTGTATACGTACATTCTATACAAAAACTTTAAAGGCAGGGAGGGAACTCAAAAGGTCATTATTCTTTCATTCTATTTGACTAGAAGGTCCTCTAGTGAAGTCCTGCTGCAAGTCTAGGACATCGCAAGACATTAAAAATGACTTAGCCAAATATCTACATATATCTACACATATATATAAAGGAAACGTTGATTTTTTGTTACGTTTTCGCGTGATACCTGTAGGACATCAACCCCTAAGACCACATACATTCTTAATCAGCATGACAAGACAAATGTCTTAGGCCCCTTTTCATTGAGGCTCGGGTCCGGGTTCGGGTGCGGGAAAAGTTTTGCCAACCGGTCAGTTGAGGAAGTTTTGATTGTAGAAAAGCAAGCACAATCAACTGTTCTGTGGCATTTTTGAATGTAAACTTCCTCATCCCAATGCAAGTGAGGGACTAAGGAAGCAACCAAACTTGACAGGCGGGATCGGGGCAGGTCTTGTAACCACCCGAGCAATGCCGGGTACGTACCTCTGCTAGTAGTTAATAGGTCCATACTTTTTTGAGTATCTTGTATCGTCCGAAAGCTGATCCACTCCATATTTTCAGTATCGGAGGGATTATCGTTGGAATGATACTTGCAAGTTTAAGGGAATAATCCTGCCATTACAGAAAGTACTCATCCCCTCTTTCTAGTCTGTTCTTCTGCAATGTTCTTTTGACTTCCTGAGAAGCGGAACAGTATTGTCGCGACTTTCATAGAAGTATTATCTCAATGTAACCCAGGTTTGGATCGGTCGATATAAAAAAGTATCGTATCATGATACTTCTCTGAGTCATGTCTATAGCGCGATACAAATGACAAGCATCCTACTATCCCCTGCTCACGAGCTATCGTTTTTCTTTCTTCTGCTACTGTAGGACCTGTTGCGGACCCAATGAGATGTTTAGGACGTGCAAAGCCATGTCTGCTAGTCAGCAACAAAAGTATCTCCAGCTTGAAATGTTCCGAAGCCTCAGTGCGCACAATAACTTGACGGAGGCCAACTTGGAGAAGGCCTCTGAGCGCAGTCGAGGCTCCTGTCCTAGGGGTTTCAAGGTGGGGGGTCTTTTGAGGCCAAGCCAGCGGTGCAATGACAGGTTCGGGTTGGAGAAAAACTCCGCCGGGGAAGTGGAGCTCAGGACAGTGACGGACCAGGTCAGGACGGACTTCTGCCTCTACTTTGAAGAGGGGGGCTCCTTTTCTGCTGAGATCTGCGTGGAGGATGAGCACGTCATGAAGTTCAAGTGATGAGTTAATGTAAAGTATTTCTCCAGAAGCTTCCTGTAACTTAGTGTCTGCCTGCAGGTTCTATCCGTATATTCTGCTAACCTCAAGCGTCGCCTTGCTACTGACCTTGATCGTCTACACGGCCTATCCGAAGCTGCTCAACAACTACACCAGGTGGAAATCTGCGGTAGTTCTCGGTGGAAAATACTTTGATTTCCTTCCTACCACTGCACAGGTTGATGCGTCACTTCATAGTCAACATGTTCTGGGCCTTCGTCATCCTCAGCGTCAACCAACTGGTCTCCCTCGCGGAGGTGTCGCTCATAGTTTGCCAAGTCTCAGGTAACATCACAATTTGCGGCATTTTTACCTTGCCTCAAGCCATTTGTGTCTTTCTCTACGCTGCATTTGTGTAGCATTCCTTCTGCAGTACTTCCTTCTGGCTGGGTTCCACTTCATGACCATCATGAGTGTTGAAATCTCCATGTTGATGAGGTGATTCCAGATTTCAACGACGTTGCAGTGCACACGTATGCAGGACGCTGTAGCCATTGGTCTGTCCCTTTTCAGTGGCAGTCGTAGTAGCAAGAAGCGCTACCGCTGGCAGATGGTGTGCGGCTACGTAGTCCCCATAAGCCTGAGCTTGATCACTGGCCTCGTGGAGGCGTTGGCCCCTAAGTGCTCGCCCATCAGGCCGAGGTTCGGAGAGGAACAGTGCTTCTTCACAGGTAGGAGGTAGTTGAGAGTGTTGCATGCATTGCAGCAATGTTTTTGCACAGACGCCTGGTCCAAGTTGTTGTGGTTCTTCGTCCCCATCGCTGTCATGCTGCTGGTGAACGCTTGCATGTTCGCGGGCTCTGTCAAGGCCTTGGTCAACGTCGAGAGGCAGAAAAGGAGACTTCACGTCATGGAGCCACAGAAGAGGAGCGAAAAGATGGATAAGTAAATGAAATTGCATGAAATCGCAAGGTATCCCACAGCACGAACATCTCTTCTCACATGCACAAAGGTTCCTCATCTACCTGAAGCTGTTTGTGGGGATGGGATTCATCTGGGTTTTTGAAATAGCGGCCGGACTGATCTCATCCAAAGAGTATTTCTGGTAGGTTTTTAAAGGATTTATAATAGAAATTGGACATTCGGCAACTCAGACGAGACGGTTGGCCACGTTGTATCACGAACCATCCGTACTACGTACACGCCGTATGCGCACAGAATGAGGGAGTCTTTTTCCTTAGGTATGTGTCCGACTTCCTGAACATGGGCCAAGGCGTGTTCATCTTCGTGGTGTTCGTCTGCAAGCGGAACGTGATGAACGTGGTCTTCGGGCAAAACACTCCACAGGGAAAGGTGTTGAACCGGGTGAGGCGAAGTATAAGCGGAGCGGGAAAGGGACAAAAGCTCAACAACCTGGAGGCGCAGAGGAGCATCGGCAAGGCCTCGTCCACGCAAGGCACAGTGCTGCCCATGGCCAGCTTCAAGGAGACCTCGAACGCTCATTCCGAAGGATGAAGGCTCTTTTTACGTTTAACACTTTGCGCTTTGGCTTTAGATTCTGCCATACGCATGCATGTATTTATAACTATGCAGCGAAAAAATATACTTTTTTGTATACCTATTGTATTAGAGATTCCGCTGTGCGTCAGTGTCTCTTATCACAGGTGTGTAGAAATATCATCGGTTTGATAGAATTTCTACTTCAGAGTCTTCCTGACTTAGCTTCTTGTATCCATCTGCCTCCCTCCTCTTGAACAGGATGTCCAACAGGTAGAATCCCGCCACCTGCACGCAGGTGCACGCCACGTTCAGGTACCACACTGATAGGGGAGAGACGTGTTGAAACAGCGTCCCAGAGACGGAAGCAGTAATGCTGCCGCCTGTTATGCAGCCTAGCAAGAACAGCGATCCCGCAGAGCCCTAGAGTAATAATAATTTTAATCATAATTTGAGCGACACTGTTGATTTAACCAAAATATCAGGTCATTTGCCCACCACAACGTCCACGTGTTCAGAGATCCAGGAGAAGGCAGCACCGAACTCCCACGAGACCATGAAGCCGAAGGTGAAGGTACTTGCGAACAAAACAAAGGCAGACTCATCTGCCTTCAGTGCCAACACGCACGCCACCAGGAAGCAGCCCGTGGAAGAAATCTGCACCATCCTGCGGGGCGATAGCCATTCCACCAGGAACATCGAGAGAAACCTGTGCAGTCAATAGTGTAGACACATTAGCCATGCATGCTTACAAAAGAGTAAGCGTGTTTTTGTGCGCATCTTCGCTATCCAACAGAAGTCAAATCAAAGGGCCCAGAAGGCCCCAAGTGGGCATAATGTTTCCATGGGTCGCTGGTAGTGGACACGGACTTGGGGGGGTCGGCCCGCTCCTGCCAGCGGGCCTTATAGTGACACAGGTTGCTCAGGTGTACGTAGTGATTCTAAAGTAACTGCACTTCACCTAGTTCGTCTAGCACACTTCTCATGGAGTTACTGTGCTACTGGTACAAGGAGAAGAGGTTGGAGCAACGCATGTCTGACTGGTTAGTGGGTTTTCGCACGCTGACATGTCTCAAAATCAATTTTGCCAAACCTCACCGAAGGCCGGATTTGCCAGGCAAGATAATTTGCCAGCCTGACTGTGTGAATTAAATTTGCAACATTCGTGGTCTTTCTAACTTGTGATTTGATTACTTTCAGCAAGGATCATTTTCTTGCTTCACCTGCCAATCATGAATCCGGTGCTGTAGGACTCGTCTGCGATGACTGCTGTGCTTGGAGGTAGTCCTAAGGGGCCGCACATGCCGAAGATGAACTGCATCGTCTGAACGAGCCGCTCGCTGCCACAGCTGACCGCGTAGAACATGATCACCACGACCACGATGAGAGAGCTGTTGCTTTTGTCGGTCTCCACTTTTGCCGGCTGTGGTTCTGGATCACTGTAAACTGTGGACGGGATCATGAAAGTTGCTATTGGAACAAGATCGGATGAAGAAGAGAATTAACCTTTTTGTACTACGCTGCTGTATCTGGCAATGGAAAGCCTCATAGAACTGGCGGGACTTTATGAGAGTTAAATGTATCATTTCTCAAAGAGAAGCATATAACAAAAATATGACGATAAACAACCTAGTCGACTGATGTAAGACACTCCGTGCTCTCACCTGGCATTTTCCAAGGCAGCTTGATAATGAGCAAATAACAGATCCCGCATATCACATGAGCCACAGCACTGATCCCGAACGGCCAGTACAAGTTGACCTCGTCCTCGTTCAGGTCGGCTTCCACCGAGGACGTGGCGTTCTTTCCCCCAAGTTGGCACGAAGCGTCTTTGTTTGCTCCATCGGGCAGAAACGGGTGAATGATGAGCGGCCCGAGCAAAAACCCGACGGCTATGGTGAAGTGGTGGCCCATCACGAAGGGGCGGCTGTGGATCTGGAACATGAAGAAGCAGGCGAGGGACGTACGTCAGTGCAGCCAGTCGATCAAGATCCTTAGGTGGCTGAAGACAACTTAGCACTGTCCATTCAAGGTTTGTCTCCCTCATTTCTTCAAATGCTACCGTTAAAGGTATGTACCGTATGAGTTAAAAAAAAGGTTCGAAGTCTCTCATGTTCAAAACTCGTTACCTGACGCTGAGACACACGTCACGTTGTTCATCCTGGCATTGAACGTGCGGACCTGCACCCTGTCCCCGTCCAACTTCGTTTCGCCTTTTGTTGTCGGGCGTTTTTCATAACTCATACTGTATGTGCTGACAATACTAACAACCTACAATGCATTATGTGCTATGCGGTAGAATCTACACCTACCGGCCCCATCATGTAGACGAGCATTCCGGCCCCAGCCACTTCCCACGCACAGTTCAGGAAGGACTTCACGCTCGAGATAGCGACGTACAGCCAGAAGGATCGGACAACTGGGACCAAGAACACGACGATGCCCGTGAAAGTGGACGTGGCGAAGAAGGCGAACATCTTGGCAGTGGCGGAGCGCACGTACTGCTTGAACGTGTAGGCCGACACCAAAGTGCCCAACATTGCAGGAACAATGTCTGGAAGAAACGAAGAGATACGACTATCACATCGAGTGGATTACGTACAGCATGCGTGAATAAGTGCCAGCATGAGGAAGAGGAACGCAATCTTTAGAACATTGCTAAGACTAAAACAGTGTTGTGGTAAACACCTCATCCTGCAGTGACACGTTCATACATATTCAGAACGAGCATTTTAACATTCTCTTAGCGCTCACTATATGCGTTAGCTGTGGTGAAAGTGTCAATGGAGACCCCGAGGTTCTTGGCGAGGAAAGGCTGTGCCGGATAGACCATGGAGCCGGATCCGTGCACGCAGCGGTTGACGAAGTCCACCAGGCAGAAGGTCACGGCCCATCGCCACCCGTCGCCATCCTTGTACGACTGCTCGAGTTCTGCAATATTCGGATAGGATGCGTCATATTAAGTCGTACGCAAGTTGGACGTCTAACCCAGGTTCACCCAAACCCCCAGAACATAGTTTTGGGTTTAACCCGTGAGTAGCCCGGATTACGCCGGACCTGTTGTCACTCCTTGACTTGTGTAGCGATCACTTTCTACTTTATAAGTGGAACCCACTGTACTACGTTCTTGGTGCGGGAGCTCATAATAACGACACCCAGTTTGCAATTCTATTCACATTTCTCACACAATTCTCCTTTAACCTTAAGACCTTAAGCTGTGCAGAGCATTGCTCTAACTACAACTGCTCAACGTAACCTCTGTCACAGCCTCGATATGATAACGGAAGCTGCCCCATACATGTGTGATGTCCTCATCCTCCGGTCCTTGACCTTGGTGATGAAGGACCATGTGACCGTGTGGACCATGTGAATGTGCTGTGCGCGTCTACTGATACTGTCTACGTACTTTGCGCGGGTACTATGAGAGTGATGCCAGGAGGAATGGAGGTCCTTTCCTCATCTGCCTGTACTTGGAGTACAACAATTAAGGCTAAGAACCAAGCTCAGCATTCTCTAGTGGACCTTCATGGGCACAACATCCCCAACTCCTCCTCCTACACCTCTCCTACAGCAGACTGGTTTGAACCAACAAGGTTTGACTGTTAGATATGTGTATGTTTCTTCATATGTCGCCAGTTACTTATAACATACCTGAAATTTAACCCTAACCCTACACTGATCACTCTTCAATACTCCTCGTGTCCAGTGATCTGACCCGCAGAGAAAGTAAGAGTTACAGCTGCATTGGAACATACGAGCACACCTGGTAAAAGATATTTTTTGCAAAGCAACTGATTTTTCTTCTTATCACCTTGCTGTAGTACTGACAAAGTTGTTCAAAAACTAGACCTCGAGCTGCATTCAATACTAAGTTTCTGATGAATTGATGCTAAAACCTTAATAATCCGCTTATGGACGCGCCAGCTCAGACACTTTTTGGAGCTAATTTGAACGCACTTTGAGAAAACACCATGCACAGCAACTGTATGTGTCTGGTGAGAGCAATATTTGGTGCAATGCGGGCAGGGAACGTACCGGTGCTACTGTACCGCAACTGTGAGTACTGCGCGTAGTCCATCGACTGCTCACCAGCTCCCACCTTCCACTCCCGCACCCTGGAGTGCCCAATAAAACAGTCTCGTCGCTGGTAACCCCAGAGAGACTCCAAGCCGCAATCTTGTCAAATGGCCCCGACTCAGATCCTCCATTCGTTTTCTACACTTTTTGCCACGATACCTTCCAGGTCAAGCGGCTCCACGTCTTCATCTTCGTGAAGAAGCCCCTCACCCTTCACTCCATGTGCTTCGTCGCCTGACATAGTCACCAGCTCATTGTGTCTGATGGTGCCAACAGCGCGCCTGCTGCCAGTATCTTATTTTTCAAGTGTGGTGTATTTTTCAGCTGGTGGCCCAGCTGACAGAGCGGGTTCTGGGGTCCCGGAGAAGAACCTTGAGCGGATCTGTGACTGAACAGCAGCTTCTCTTCCTCTGTCGCAGTGCGTGCGATTGCGTGAGACCACAAAATTTCCTTCCTTTATGGTGAGACAGATCCAGTGAGCTGTTAGTAAGACTATTTTGCAGCTGTTAATTCTTAAAGTCGATTTGATTTTTTTGAGTTTAAATAAAGAAAAAGACTTTTTGTTGTGATTTTGATGCCTTAAATGTTTCCCCACTCCTTCCAGTTGCCGAGTAATAAGCGTTTAAAACAGGCGGGGGACTCTGGAGCAGTTATAGCAATCTAGGACATCTGTGCATCACACACAAAATGGAACACGTTGACTTGGAGGTATCGCTTACATATCGCTCGCACTTACACACGTGTAAAATTACCTACAGTATGATTCAGAAAAATTGACGAAAGCCTCTTTACTCATGTCCGGCGCTCTATGGTTTCAATGGTTGACGATGAGTGATGTCAGATGCACTAGCTTTACAGCCCCGTGTAGACTATCAAAATCACAACAAAAATTCTTTTTCTTTATTTAAACTCAATAAAATCAAATCCGCTTTAAGAATTAACAGCTGCAAAATAGTCATCTATGCAGTGCCACAAGAACGCCGGCGCCGGCCTGGTCGTCATTGTAAGAGTCGGCACTGAGGGCGTCGTCCAACACGTCGTGCTTTTTGCCTACGCAGCAGAGAGAGAGCGTTGTACAGTGGCCGCCAGCCAGTTACGAGCTATTTGGTCAATATAAGCGGCTGGGCGCTATATCCGACTTCTTCACTCAGACATTGAGAAGCATCCAAGGGGTTGCCGACTTACGCAGAAGGCAGGGATACCAGACTTCACCAAGACTTTTGCCAATCTTCACTCACATTTACTCACAGTCGTAAAATTATCTAAGGATGTGACGACTTCATGGATTGGAAAATGTCAGTCCTTGTTTTAACTGGGCGCTATGTCCGGCTTTGGGGGCGTTATGTCCGACCCGATGAAGCTGTTCTTTCTATGAGTAGTTGGGACACAGCCCAAATGGGTGCTATAAGCGGCTGATCGCTTTATTCGGCGCCCACTGCAGTGACGATATTGTTGTCGATGTCTTTGATGTACAAAAAACGAAGTATCGAGATTCAGTGCTGAAAATCGACCTGATTCCTTTTTGCTATCAAAGAAAAGAAGAAACGGAAGGGAAGAAAAGAAAATTCGACGTTTTTGCGGTGATTTTGTTGCCTGTAATATTCTTCAACTCTTTTCGTGAGGCAAAGGGTTTTTTCTCAACTCCTCATTTTGTTCCGTGCGTTCACTTTTCCGTAGGTCAGCAAACCATGTGCAAAAGTCCTCTTTTCCTCTCGCATTCGTCATGTCAACAGATGTCAAACTGTCCAAAAGACAGAAAAACCTTCTACCGCAGTACTCTAATCCCCTGCATGTCCACGCATCATAGTGCAGTACTCAAATCCCCCCTGGTTCTCGTGCACGCTGGACGCTCTTGTCCCGTATGCGCTTGCTGCGGCATCAATGGCTGTGGCCCGCCCCACAACCCTTCCGCAGTGGGGCCAAGATTTATCCACCACTTAAAAATATCATTGAAAATTCATGTGTACTGTGCAGTTATTCATTACAATCTGTGGCCTTTCTTTGCATGGACTCTGCTTGCACTGACTTTCAGCTTCTAGTGCAACCTGAGATAAAAAAGCATCTTCGTCTGAGTCAAACACATCTTCTGAGGACCCACTTTTGGCCACCAAATGTGACATCTTCAGCAGCTGAGGCTCAGACTTGTCCAAGTATTTGTTAGCTGTTTTTGCAGTACTCCATCCAAAAAATCGCATTAAGTCAGTACTGGTGGCTCCTTCATCTGCTGCAGCTCGGGTTGAAGTTTGACAGAATGTGTGTCCTGAAATGAAAAAGTTCCATAAATTCAAAGTGAAATAAGAATTCATGCTAAAACAGTTATTGCCAGTATATTCTTTGGGATTTGCTAAGTCCAACTCTTCAGTAATACCCTTCCCAATGTTCCCAATCATGTTGATGCCGAGTGGTTGATTTTGGAACGTCTTTCCATCCTTCCCACGAAATAGATCACATTCCTTCTTACCAAGTCCGATTCTACTGTAGATAGGTAAGTCTCCACAATCACCCCAAATAGGGGTATTCCTTCTAAAATATTGTATGGGATGAAGTAGCAGCTTTCTGTTGTTTCTCTTTGTTGCTTTGCCTGCAAAAATGACACCCTCCACACTTGGTCATTTGGCAGGTACACAACATCATTGAAGGATAACTTTCTCAGCTCACAATTTCAATGTCTGCCAAAAAGACTGAAAATAGCAACTGCCTTCCTGACCAGCCAGCACCATGAGTTCAAACTTGCATTGCCTGACATTGATTTAGTTGGATCATGTAATTCGACATACGTGGTTGTAACACATACATAAGTGTAAACTTACCATTGAAGCAAAAAAGATCTTTGGTGTCACACGATGTGGCACATTTTCTTTGACAACCACATTCATATGCTTTCAACTGTTCCACTAATCTTGGCCATTGCTTCAGACTTCTCCCAGATTTCTTGCACAGTTTAGAACTCAGCATGGAGTAGATCGACCAGAGTGTTGGTGCCTTAAAATTCTTTTAAGAACTTAGAGTAGTTGCCAAAATCAATCTCCTCAAAGTTCTTTTCGTTTCCAGCATGATCCTTGAAACATCTCCATGCATCTTCATATTTTTTTTCAGACTTAGCAGGACCACAAGACTCAATTATTTTATCCATTTTACTCGGACTTGGGGAAAAACCCTTTGCCTTGCAAAAAATATCGTGTGTTTCTGATGGTTTCGAATTTCGTGGGAGGTTATCAGTTTTCTTCATGACAAGGGAGCAAAAATGTGACTGGACCCCAGTGAAGAGCAAGTACAAGTGAACAGAAGGCAACGAGTACTTCGCACTCGTTGCTTTTGTCGATTGGAGTGACATCAATATTCTACTTTCCAATGGCAGACGAAGAACAACCTTTAAAGCTTCTTGATCTCATTTAAGGCATACAGTATTCTTGATCTTCGAAATAAATACCACATCCACCAATTCCTTGTGTTGGATGCACGATTGGCATTCATTACGTCAAACCAGTCATTGATTGTCTGGACAACCTCGGCTTTTTTGTCTTTAGATTGTCATAGCTTTGGCTGTTGTTCAAAGGAGTTGCACTGCCAGGAAGATCGTTGCAGTGTCGAACCTTTGCAGTCACCCTTTGTAACTTTCCCTTAGTAATGCTAAGCTCTTGGCTGTCAGCAGCTTCTTGTCCTCCTTGTTGACCTGCACGTCCTCTCCAGCAATTTTGTAGTGAAGACCATCATCATTGATGCGATTTCGTATTAGTTTTATCATTTGTGGAATATTGGGAAAAACAGATTTTCCTGGTTTGATCTGCAGGATTTGGGAAGGAGGACTGCGTAGCTTTAAATTCTAGCTCCCTTACCACTGACTGGTTTCCTAAGTCAAATGTCTCTTTGCCAACATGGACCCCAATGTGTCCTTGGTCATGATGGAATCATTCACGAGAAATTGCGCATTTCCACGGATGGGCCAACCCACAGACAATGACCACCTGCATCTTGCTGACTGGACCATAAATCTCTTTGTCACAATGATCCAGTTGGTACTTCTTCTTGATGGCCATCTCTTCAAAATATAGCTGTCAGAGTTTTTCCAAAGGAGATGAAGCTTCAGCAATATTCATCGGAATCACCTCCAAACGGCACTTTGACAGCCACTGACAATTGAACTCCTTTAACCACTGATGCTGGTGACGTCGACTGTGAAAAGTAATAAGTTTTTGCTGCCTGACACATCCAAATGCTTCTGAAGACATACTCCATAGCTCAAGTGCTTCGACAACATTCTCTCTGAAGTATCTTTTGACTCATTTTCGTTGTCCTCCATTCTTAAGAAGTCTGACATGAGCATTCTCGAAGTTTTTCAGGAGAAAAGAGTTATTAAGCTTCATTTTCAGACTCCAAAGTTCTGATCCTTTTGCAACTGCTGCTGACCTTTCATCTTGTCTGGCCTTCAGCCGCTTGTTGGATTTCAAAGTCTGGTTATGAGGACCTTTTTAGACCCTCACACTTTTCTTTTTGAGGCTTTTGTTGATTCCGGAGGAGTTTACGAGAGATTCCGCGATCGCTTTGCTCCACGTTGGCGGTGCTGGTGTCCCTGTCAAACTGTAGCGCATCCCCTGATCCATCTGTCAGGTCAGGGGACATCCAAACTGTCCCCAGACTTGTAGCGCATTCCTCACTTGGCTCAAAGTCTGCAAGAGGTGATCTTCAATCATTTGGCTCATAGGTAGTAGGTAAGTAGGTCTGACATAGGTGACATAAGTAGGTCTTGTAAAACATCCTCTTGATGCCTTCTGGCAGCAGGCCTGTCTCACTCTGGGGGTATTCCTAGCTGGAACAGATCCTTGTCTCAGTCCTTTTTGCAGCTCTTCCTTTAAGTTCCATTTTAATCTTGCTCCTTCAGTGGTTCTGGATTGACTTAATCGATAAAACTTGAGTGGGAACAACTGACAGAGTTCACAATTAACATATTTGACTTCCTGACATCTCTCCTGGAGGCATCAGCCCAGGCAGTTTGCAATGCTGGAGTCTTTGGAGACCGACACTGCATGGCACGTTGAAGATATGGGCACATGGCCACAGCAGAGACTTCCTTCTTTCTCTCTGGTAGAATTACAGTTGGTATTTAGTATTTTGTGACTCTTGTTTCCTTATATTCAACCTTACCTGACAATTGAGGTGCTCCATTTGAATCATTGTTTAAGTTGTTGGTAATCATAGTAGCAAGAGTCCAAGGCCTCGTCTTAAGGACTTATTCAAGCAGTTGGACTCTTCGTCCGCTAGCCCGGTTTCGCCCCCGAGTCGTTTTGACTTAGCAATCTTGTAAACGTTGCTCGTGCGATCGCCGATTCCGATCCCGGTCGCAATCCTTCGTATGACTTCTTGCCAGCCACGTGACGTCACTCAGAAGATGAGCCAACCAAGAATAGAGATACATCGAATGTACGAAAATCACGAATGCTTAAAGCTATGTTCAGCCAGTCCAACCCGACCCGAGCTCGAAAAAATGCTAGCCCAACTCATGAGACCTTAAGTGGCGTGTTCAGCGCCGGCTCAGACGCCGACGAGCCGGCGTTTGATCGTCTCAGAGCCTGCTCCAACGTATACCTGCGCTTCTCCGAGCTGCGGTGATCCAAGGTGCAGCCGCAGGCGCTGGCGGCGTACAAGGAGTACCACGAAAACAAGTTGCGAGCAACCATGAGTTGCACAGCGTTGGCACTTGTCAAGCCGCAGTCCTGGGAGAACATTTTGCTTTTTTCTCTTAAGTTGCTTTAAGCTACGTCTGCGTTCAGTTCTGAAGTTCAAGGTCCTTCATTTCATCCAGGGAAGCCCCGAGATTCCTCGAATCTTGTGCCTGAGGACTATTTTGATAAGTTCTTACCACAAGCTTCTGTAGAAGTGTCACCAATCTCTGCTACAACAGATACGTCACACAGAGTTGTAACTATTTATTCATACTTTTTGATGCATGGATGTGGCCCTAATTACTTTTTCCCTCCCTTCTTTTTCCTGCCCTTGCCCTTGCCCTTCTTGTCCTTGCCCTCCCAGAAGAAGCCTCTGTAGAAAAGCAAATCCTGCAAAAAAACCACCAACTTTCAGAAAAAGGTCAAGTGTCCAAACACAAACTTTGTGTCAACCTGAACGTTGTGGCAAATGTTGTGTGCGTTCTCCATGGCGGCTGCATCCAGGACGTTGACGGCTGCGGTCTTGGCCTTCTCGTCGTTCCAGTCCGATTTGGCCGTCTTGGCCTTCTTGGCCGTCTTCTCTTTGCCAACTTTCTTTTTGTCGTTGCCAGCCATAACATTGAGTTGAAGGTTTATTGATCAAACAGCGAATGCATTGCAGGATCCTACCCACCATGAACTACAGCAACGCCCTGAGATCAGGGTGAGAGAGTATTTTTGGCGCCAAAGAGAGGAAAACGTTAGAGTAACTTAAAACCTTGTTTCCTGGGCTCTCCCAGATGCTGAAGAGCATGGACTTGGGAGGCCACCATGGGAGAAGGGAGTATCCACAGATACTAACTGCTGGACAACCAAAATCCACATTGCACTGGAATAGTTTTTGTGGCTCTTTTCAATGCCATGTAATTCTGGCTCAGCTTGCATTTTTCTTTCTTTTTTGGTAAAACAATCTCAAGACAATGAATCTTGACTCACCCAACTCTGGCTTATTAGAGAAGCGTGGATTCACTGAAACTACTTTCTAGTGCATCAGTGATGACAATGGTTGCCGAAGCTCATGAGCCAGCTCAAGCGTTAAGAATTCAGCTTGAAACCATCCCCAACCTAGAGAAACTCAGGTGCAGAATAGAGAGCTTCATGGGCGCCCAGAACAAGAAAGTCTCACCATACTTTATCAAAAAGCAGTGGCAGGAGCGTAGATAAATTGATCTCTGACAAAGAGCATCCTTCTGGTTATACACTAACTTTAGCCAATTAGGAGCCATCCTGTAGGGATGGCTCCCAAGCTGCTTGCGGGAAGGTGAACTTCAACAGAAATATAATACAGCACATTAATGTTTCAGACTAAAATCTATTGCCTACATTTTGTTTAAGTTACGCACGCTTACTCTGAACGTCTTTCACTTGCTGTTCTGATCTTCCCGTCGTCTGATAGCTCTGAAAATGTCCAGTGCTAAATCCTGTTGCACAAAGCTATGGCAGAAGAAAGCAGTGTCCTAAAGAGAATGAAGGCCCCACTCATCATTAACATCAGTCAACTTGCACCAGCATCAAGACGAGGGATTGGCCTCTATTAAATCTATAACGTCCTCCACGCAATGTGACCTCCAAGTCAGTGGAGCGATCACAGCGTTGGCTCTCTTCACTTTATTGATGAACTCCCGTTCTCTATATACAGTCCTTGGCGTAAAGATCAGCCATGGGCATGATTACACCTCATGCACTACACTGAGACATTTTCAGTAGGGATTTTGAGGTGGAACACGTAGATATGATACTC
>JAAUXU010093870.1_pt1 | contig 21349 bp, 21 predicted proteins | sample 7278151 | NCBI WGS metagenome assembly JAAUXU01 (sample SAMN14350113, study PRJNA611818) | marine sediment metagenome | isolation source: surface marine sediment (1.8m) | place: French Polynesia: Moorea | collected 2018-08 | reverse complement strand
ATTGGTCACTCTCGGGCCTCAGGCCTAAGCCCATCATAGGCTCATAGGCCTACGACACCCTTAGCGGTCAGGCATATCCTCGAGGAGGCAGAAAGTGACCCCCACAAGAAGCTGGTTGCACAGAACTAAAAATGTTGTGACAAAAGTGCTGCTGCTCTTTGTCTAGCTCAATATGGTCACCACCTCTGATCGTTTTTGGAGGCCAAATTCATTGCTTTCATGAACGTAGAGTTCAAAGCTTTAAAATGAAGCAGAAATGAGGTCCCTTCGTGCTCAGGAGTAATAGAATTTTCAAATGTAACATTGCACAAAAGTCACCCTGTAGATACAAAGAAAATAATGAACGCTGCTCTTTTTGTACATGCAGTTTAGTATTCGTGTGGTGAGGATGTTAAAGAACGACTCTGCGCAGACTTCCTCTCACAGTAGAAATTGTTCAAGTTTGGAAAGTTTCCCGATTTAGTTTCCACCGTTTTGAATTGTGCTGCACATTTCATGCGCTTCTTTAAAGAAAAAGAAGGTCGACACCACTGTGTGTAACAAGTCGAAGAATCTCACTACTCTTTCTTGCTTGGGATTGTGGCAGATGATCCACAAGAATAGAAGGCCTTACATTCCTTGTCCCTGATAAGGTTTGTCGTCACTTTAACAGATCGGGTTCAAGCAGCCGCCATCTCTGCACCTGTATGAAGAAGGCACCGACACCGTTAATACTCGGTACTCTTTCAGGGTAGGACGGATTTAAGGATCACTTTGGGACTGGTGACAGTGATCCTGATCCTTGTATCCGACGAGACTGGATGTGGTGTCTCCAGCACACCAAGAGCCTTTTTTCCCCCGCATTGACCAAGTAAAAGTAGCTACTTCAGCTTCAGAGACGAACGAATCCCGTTTGATTTGGGCTTCCAAATTATTGGCCATTGTTTCTTCGCTTTGGAAATGTTCTCATAAAGACCTGTGTAGTACCCTGAGTGTATTGTTTATATACTCTGTTGTCATGACATTATTTCCTTCAAAGTCCCCCGCTACCGGGCTCACTTGAATTGAGTGCTCATTGCTCATTGCCATTGTGCGTTGAATTGAAAGTCTTATAAAATGAACACAAACGTGGACCTCCGTGCACACTCAAGGCAGGTCTCGAATTAACATCTCAATGGTTCATTAGAGACCTATTTTGCTTCCTTCCTTTTTTGCATTGCTGATCCGGACAAATTCTTGCAATGAAGAGATTTTCAATGTTTGCTCGCCTAACATTTTTTGGCCGGAGTAACCTCTGCTTGCATCCCAGACCCATTGTACAGAGTACGACAAGAAAAAAAAACCTTCTTAAGGGGGGTCAGGGTGCCGTGCAAGACACCGTTGTTGCCACAGTCTGTTGCTCTACTTCAGTAGAGAAGGTCTCAATTGCATTACATCTTGAAAGTCTGGCACCAGGCAACTCTGCTCCCTATTCTACACACTTGTTAAAAAGTAAACAGCCCTTCAGTGTCACACCAGGGTTGACTACACAAACTCTTCATAACTGTATTGTAGTACCAAACGTTTGTGCCCCAAATTGTGTGACGAAAAGGGTAGGATCCACTAGTTTTGGCAATGCTTTTGTTGGTGATTCTTTTCTGGACGTAGTGAAGTTCGAGATTCCTTTCCTCTCGAGGTCAAGATCTGATGATTAGTTGAACAAGAACTTCTTCTCTCCTCTCCTATTGGCTCAATGCCTCCCACTCGAATGTAGAGATGCATTCCAGTCGGGCCCGAGCCAACAGGCTCACCAGGGAGACCTTGCCAAACAAGTTCCTATCCGAGTCACTTGAACAGCTGCAGACCTACAGGTCTCCTCTAACTCTGGACGTTTCTTTGCAAAAAAGTTACGATTCCATGGCTGTTACTTGCTATCACTGACAAATTTCTGGACTTTAGCAGCAGGCTGGAGGCGCTGTTAAGGAGTGGAGGCCTTTGTATGGAGCAGGCAACAGTTATCCAGGTCAAAAACAATTTCACTTACCAGCATGTCTTTCTATGCCTTTCTAGGAGAAGACTCGCCAACCACATTTTTCCAAAAAAGAGCTCTGCAGAATCTTATTAAGTGCCTCCAGCAGGTAGAAGATTTGCAAATTTTGGCTGATGCCACTCTGCTTGATCCCCGCGTAAGAAATAGGAGCTTTCTTGTAGACAAAAAGGGGAAATATGGACTTGGTCTGCTGCTCAGAGAGATAAAGGAGGCTGTGTGGCAGTCAGGATGTGCCAGCCATGTCCAGCAAGCCAAGGTCATCCAGTTTGAGGAACTCATTTGACCCGAAGGTCCTGTCAGAGTTTCGAACATTTGCCCTTCGCTGTCTGTCACACGACCCTTTTGACCGGAGGCTCTGTGAGTGGAGAAGGAGGAGGTGTTTTCTGCTCTTCACCTTGGTCACGAAGTATCTTTCGATGTGTCTGCACCATCAGAAAGAGTTTTTCTGGAGACACCGTTTCCAAGACGAAAATGAGAAAGAATCAAGGATAAAGATGCCAGCTTTCAAGTCTAACTGCATGTCAATCTGAAATAAGTGACATTTATCAAGCTCTTAAATTCTTGCTGTGATGTGAATAATGCATTGATACATTGCACTTGTATGCAGATTTGCTTAGCTTGTAGTGGGCAAGTTTGTGCAGAAACTCCATTATTCACATAATTGGTGAGCAAATTTTACTGCTGTTCACGAGAATAACACTAAATTAGGACAAAAAAGTCCGGAAACTTTTTTGTGTGTAGGGGTGGTGGTCGATCCAGCCCGACCCGAACCCGTAGAAGAGTCAGTCCGACGCATCCCTTGCCCCAATTGCCAGCCCAAGGTTGGAGGGGGTGATGGGCAGTTGTCAGAGGAGCTGGTCTATCTCCGGCCAAGTCTTCCTCAGTCCAACGCAGCCCCGGGCCGATATATTTGTGGGCCCACCTTTAGTTCCACCACTTGTTCCACATGGAGAACAATTCTTCCCGTCCGATCTTCCAGTCTTGACAAAGTACCTTTTGCTGTTGCTTGAGTCGACCATTTGTTCACCAGCTCAAGTGACTCAATGTGCAAAATATACAAGCTGTTCCCAAAAATGGATGGATTTGCGTCTTTTGGACTGCTCTGATCATCAGTGAAGAGTAGTAGTTACAGCAGCTGAACGAGAATGTGCGAAAAAACAGTTCTACGTAGCGAGCAACTTCTCCGAAGAGATCTCCGTCTCTATCCTTTCTATGAATTACACTCGAACTTGGTTTTTGGAACGTCAGCTCAGTCGAAACACCAGGATTGGTTTTTGAATTTTCTGCTAGCCACATATTTACTGAATAAAGAGTCACCTCTAGGATCGGAGTGAGCCTGGATCCAGCTTGACATGCGTCAAATACTTTTGTATACTCTCCTGCCAATATACGAGCGGGTTTATTTTTACCTGTATATAAAGCGGTGCCAAGAACCGAAAGTTTTGGAATTTTGCTGAGTGCATCTGAGGTTTGTTCCCTAATACCAAATGGTGAAGATGTAGTCCAGTGGTTTTTAAAAGAAAGCTTTTTGACTCGAGCAAAGAAGTTTTACTACATAAGTTCAGTACGATGACGAGGTGTTCAGACTTGGCAGGCAAAGCTAAGCACACTTTGTTTTCAGTTTCATTTGACTACAGTGCTGCATCAAGAAAGCAACTAAGCAGGCCCACTTCAAATCTGTAATGTTGATCAAACACCCTTTTGTACTGTGTCAACAAAACTTTGAAGACAGTGAGGCAAACACCGATTAGTTCTTCATTTCATTTGACTAGAATCGATTCAAACAGTGTCTTGCACCAAATGTAGCACAAAGAAAGAGATAGAAAATTTTTTAGTCCAGCCACTAGCATAATTTTTAAGAATCGGAGTTTCTGTTACTTGAGCAAGTTGCGCAACGCCGCCAGAGCCAGTGTGATGATCGCACAGAGCGAATGTTCAATATCTGTGTGAGAAGGAGAGAAATAGACTGAGACTGCCAGAATGCTGGTTCACAGTGAAATGCTGTTGAGCCACTGAAGTGAAATATTTTCCCTTAGTTATGGGTCTCAAGTCAAGTCTGAAGTTCGACTGTGTTTGACCCACCTCATCTTCGAAGTTGACAAGCGCAAAAAGCATGTTTCCATAGCATCCTGGCAAGGGTCTCCAGCCAAGCTGATCCTGAGAGACACTTGAAAGTCTTTTCTCCCGAGTTCGAAAGCTCATCTAATCAGCACTAATCCCCTCCATAATCCCAGCTCCGCTCTGCATTATGATATGCAAGGGGGAGGGGAAGATCTGGAAAGTAGTGTCGAAAACAGATCGGGGGAAGAAAAATGAAACCACTTTCCAACCCTTGCGCGACTTTTCCAACAAAAAAAAAGGAGGGAGAAAAAGACAAATAACCGATCTCTTAGATGGAGAGAGAGAAAGAAGCGAATCAACTTTGGTGGTTCCTATGGTTTCTGCTAGACGAATCTTTTGGATTTTCATCTCTTGGATTGTTTACGTCACGCGGAGACTCCAACTTTTTGACTATTTTTTTCATCGTGAAGGAGACACAGTGGAGAAGAAGGCAACACAAAAAATACCTAAGAACCAATGGTTGCTTTTGCTATTGTATACTACTTGGGTGCAGTGATTTCGTTGCAGATTAGGCCCACCTTCCAAGAAGAAGGCCCAATTAACCGAGACCTGACTGTGTGAGTCAAAAGAAGCCTAGATCTGTTTCAGCCTCCCCTTCTTAAGATTAAGCAATGTCTGCTTGACGCTCACACTTTCATGACTCCGACTGTAGATGATCAAGGAAATAGCGCAGATCCTCCGGCGTCTTTTCCTGCTAAGGTACGTGTGTCTCTCTGTATGTGCGTATCTATATTCTTGGAGGGACCAATGAACAGATCATACGCGAACATCCCTCCATCACCATGAATGTTTTATTAAGCCCAGATGGAGTGACCTCAGGGTCAAGAGAGCCTTTCATGTGACTGTTCGGTACAGCAGCACCAGTGCTACCAACTTCTCCACGACAAAGTTGTGAGAGACCTTAAAAAAACATTCCTAAGTAAAAAAAAAACCCTGCTGTGTGCAGCATCGACTTGATTGCCTGTTTCTTTTACTTTCAAAGCCAGAATAGTTGTGAAGTTTTGACGCAATTGTGCCTCTTCTGCCCCGAGGAGAGCAGGAAATGTATGTGTAAGAGCGAAAGATTCATACCCTTGGGCCCAGCACAAAAGTTTGCGACTGAAGTTAGTCAAGGCAAGAGAAATCTTGTCATAATGAGAGAGGCGACGACCACGCATGAAGCAAAGCAGAAGAACACTGACAGGTGGCAAAGTTCACTCGCTGCCAGGAGCTAGAACAAGCGGTACAGTGGGAGCCGCATATCTCCAACAAGATCGTCACCCGATAACTGGATTAATCCAGTGCTGACTGACCTCCAGTGTAGAAAACAGCCATTGAGTTGACGTTGCTCAATGATCGGACGTCGAGTGGCGCTGACGAGAAATGTCAAGTCATCGAGTGTCTATTTATTGTACTTTGCTTTCTCTTACCAACAAGTCAACAAAGACTCATGTGCGACAAGCCACAGGGTGCGGAGATCTGCAACTCGTCGTCAGCGAATCTCCTTGGACCACCCTGTTCACTCAAGGGGGGGGGGGGAGAATGAACAAATCGAGTTGCAGAATGACGAACCGCTCACTGGGATGCCTAGAGAGAAAGAACGGGACAGAAAAGCAGGCTCAAAGTGTGAGCAACCTCTTGTGCATGGATCTGCAGTAAGCGACAGTTACAGGAGTTGCCAGAGTAGCTAGGGGCCAGAAATATCAAATTTGCCTCTTTTTGGAATATCTGACCATTTTTCTTTCTTTCTTTCTTTCTTTCTTTTTTTTGAGATTCCTATTTTGCGATCTAGCCATATTATGTTGCTGTTTTGCCATTTTGGTTACCGGTTGTCTGGCAACATCGTGCAGTGCTATCAGCCCCATACCTTCTCTGGCTTTTCGATCTTGTACTTGTGTTAAGTGTCTTCGGATAACCCAAAATTGGTATCATTCGTAGAGGTTTCTGGCCTCCATTTCGTCACTGCCACGTGGCCAAGAACCAGCTGCACCGTGGTTGAAATGCATATCACAAGGAGTGTCGGCCAGACTTTGCTCATGAGGCCGGAGCAGGAGTGGTCCTTGAAACTGAAGCTGTGGGGCGGAAGCTTTGGCGTCTTGGAACAATTTCAGCGGATTCCCCATCTCTGGCATGCAGGAACAGCTAGTAGTGGAGAAAATGGCTCTCACGTGTGCGTTTTGATGGCCATTTAAGGGTATGACTAGAGTACTTAGAGACAAAAGTCTTTAGGTACTCTAAGTCTTTTGTCGACGCTTAATCACTACGTAAGCCAATCATACGCAAGCATTTGTGTTCTCAATGAGTATGGGAAGAAAGCAGCCTTTTAGACATAGCGCGTGGCCTTAAAAGCCGAATTATTTTTAGGATGGGAAAGTTGGGAGTTAGAAGTGGTGGCCCTATAAGCAGAGTGTTACAACAGTAGACAATGTATGCAACAGCCGTATAAGAGGCGTGCACTGTATCTCCTAGTAGGTATATTGTGTTTGTTCCTCGGATAAGCGCAATTTCGGCAAATTGCAATTTTCTGTACAGGGGAAACAGATATTCACGGCAAAAAACGTGACAAATGTAATTTTTGAATTTGCAACTTTTCAGTTCAGTTGATCATGATTTTGTTCTATGATGTCCCTGGAGTCAGGTCCAAACCTGAAACTAATGCATCTCGGTAACTATTGCATCTAGAACCGTACTTCTGGTCTCATTTGGTATAGGACATTCATGACATTCTTCTCATAGCTCATTGCATTCATGAAGATCACAAATCAGAGCAGCACAGAAGCCAAAATGAATTGCTATGTTGGAGCACTTTTTTCATAGTTTCTGAGATGCATCAGTTAAAAGTTTAGAACCTGACTTCAGGGACACCCTGTACTATATTCTTTGATTGTGTTCCGCTGCTCTTGAGCTGCAATCCTTGTCAACGAATTTCAAAAAGAGTCAGCAAATCTGTCCGCGTTCTGCTTTCCGCCGGACCATAAAAAATAATATTCAAAACATTCAAAAAGACGTATTGTTCAGGGTGCTTGGTTGGGTTCGGAAAAAAACTAGACTTATTAGACCCACTTGATGTGATCCTGACTATCTTGGTGGCATTTGGAAGCCATTTGAATACAATTTTATGTTCATGAAACCTACGGCGATACCTTATTGTACAACTTCTGAACAATGATGCAAATATTTACTGGAGATCTCGTGCAGTTTTATGAGCACGTTTTATGCATGCAAACTTTGTTTTTCAAGTCGCAGCCAACACAAGTGTTCTACAGCCCTTAGGTGAGTAAATTGTTGCGATTTTGTCGCAGTTATGGTCGCTGTTTTCGTCAAACGGTGCTGGAAGTGGCCGCCACAAGTTTCATCATGTGCTCATTCTACTGCACAAAAAATGTAGCGAATATTTGCGTGAGAGACAGGATGACTGAGGCAGGTACTTATTTTTTATTAATCAAGTTCTGCTTCAAAGAACTTAAAGGCTTTAACCTGTTCAAAATTATTCACGCTCTTTGGGAAAGATGGGATTTTGTTAAAAAGCAGTTCCAACGCTTTTCTCAGCGTTTGATGAGGAAGCCAATGCTAGAAAATCATTCAATGGATTGAAGACGGGAGAGCTCAGCGAGGGTAGAGGGGATTGTCCCTCAGGGGACTCTGGTAAGGCTCACGACTACAAGCCAGGAACTTCCTGGAGAAGGTCAAGGAGTACCATACTGTGCCTGATCTCAAGAAGAGGGGCAGGAAGACCAAGATCTCCCCGCAGTCGGACCACAGCCTCATGCAATTTGTCCACAGCTGCCCCGGGCTTATGTCCGAAGACATGCTCCCATGACTTTGGTGAGTGTGATGCAGTTGTGTTATGGTCAGGGCTCCAAAGAGTTCCTCTGGATCACAGTCCTCATGGCCTTGGGCTACCCTTGGGTCTTAAATGTAAAAGAAACATGTAAGGTAACCAAATATCTGGATGGCTGGTCCTTTCGTAGTATGTGGCGATATCATTTTTACTTATGAAAGGATTCATATAAAGTTTTTTTTCAGTGCTTGAAGCAAAGGGCATGAAACAGATCCTCCTTTACTTTTTTTTCGCCATGTCTTTTTAACCTTACCCTTCAGTACTTGATACCTTTGGGCTGGCTCATAAGCCAAGGACTGTTGCGGACCAGACCTTAACCTCATAATTTCAGAATTAGGTGCAAAAATCCAGAATTTCGAAGGAGTGCAAATAATTTCGGGCTTGACTGCACCGTTAAGTCGCTACTAATAGCCGTTTTGTTACTAGCAGCAGCTTTCAGTGCGGTTCTATCTCGAGGGTGGTTATTTTCCTACAACTTACGACTGGGGCATTCGTTTAAATCTTGTTCTTTTCTCGGACCTTTTTCAAAGGACAAGTAGACTTTTCGAAACTATTTCTAACATGAGACGCTGTTGATGTTGGTCATGTCTACTTTAGGCTGATGATGTTTTCAATGACTTAAAAGAGGCATTCACTGAGTGTAAAAGGGCCATGAAGACCTCCCAGATCCAGAGGGAAAGCAAAGTGGAGAGCAGCTGTGCTTTTCAATTGCCTGCAGATGGTCCAGCTAAGTTAATATGCATATGATTCAGACTGATATCGTTGAGGGACTATTAGTTACAGGGTTTTTTGCGTAGTCACAAGTCTAGACACGGGCAAGTTCTCCGTGCTCATCGAAAAAATTACTCCTCAAGTTGCGAAACAGTAAAGTCAAATGAGATTTAGGCTTCCACAAGTGCCTTTTTTTGCAAATTGAACTGACTTGGAACATGTCAGTCAAGAGCAACTGAAGTCAGCTGAACAGGAAACGTTATCCTCGGAGCCTACAGAGAGCCATAGAGCTGCATTTGAACTCCGGACGACAAAAAATCTTTATTAAAAAAATGGCGTCAGAGCTTGTGACGAACGAATCATTAGGCCACATGGTTATCATTCAAACTTTTGGCCATGGTCAATATGGCGTGGAACTCGACTCTCTCGAGGAGTTCGACTGTCTTGTCTTGACCCAAATGGTACGAGACTTGCCAAATGGACCAAACGCGTCACATTTGCTCTTCCCACTTTGCAGCCTGCGGTGAACAAGTGCGCGTTGACGCATTTTGTCTGCTGAAATCCATCGCATTCGCCACTCATTTGACTGACTTCCTTGTCTGAAAGCAGCACCGTCAATGGTCTCCACTGCACCTGAAAGCGAAAGTTGCTGCATTCTTGCCCCACATAGCAGCAGGAATGACATGACTTCAGAGGGAGGCCGCACCTCTGTCACGGTGCTGCAGAAAAAGGGATCCAACGAGGAAATTGGCACTCCGATGACAAGGCAGAAAAGTGCTCTTTTCTTTTCTGCCAAGAATTCTTCTTCAGAAATGACTCGAAAATTGCCAAGGCTCAGCAGGGGAAAATGGCCCTTGAGCACAGCATAATCCAGATGAATTATTACGGACGACGAAATTCCGTCGTTTTCGGTCGCAGGGTACCCAGATGAGTGAGGCAGCTTGGCGCAGCCATGTTCATGTGACTCGACAAGGAGAGGGTGTTGTGTTGCCGTGTGTGTAGATGTCGCCACAGTCAAGCCCGGAGTGGACGGAGACCTCCTGACTGGTGCTGCCACGGAGGCGAAACTTTCCCAGGTGGCTTTCCAGAGTCACCCCAGAAGTCTTTAACGTCAATCGTGATAAAGACAAAGAGACTGCTTTTTGTCTCGTACGAGAGAAGCAATGAAAAGAGGACATCAAAGGCGTACAAATGAAAGAATCGTCGTACAACAGAGGAAAGTACGTAATGGACGTAGCAGGGAGCAACGCAATACGCGCAGTGAGCTACCAAAGTTAGCATGAAGAGTAACTTTGTGACGGACACACCCATGCGCGTATGCATGACCGTGACAGAACATAAGGCCGTACGTCGTTGTATGCACACGCCCGAAATAACCCGGATGCGTCCATGGGTCGGCAGTGCAAAATTAGGTTCATTCATGGTGGAACGACGGTGATGCAAATTTATTGGGCCGCCATTGCCCAGCCTATGGGTAAAAGATAAGAATTTGATACTGTTAGAAGTCCCTCGACTTTGCTCGAATTGATCCAAAGGTTAAAAGTTCATTCTCTGAAGGGGGGGGGGGGGCACTTGGTGCTGCACAGTCAGAGCGTCCCGCACTCTCCGCCGACTTGAACCGCAAATTCTGAGCTCAGTGCTTCACTAGTTTTTGCGAATTTCCCAAATGGGTGTGCCAATTAAGGCATGAGAGCGTGATTAACACTGCAGGCTGCACTGACTGTGAATGGCAGACAGAGACGGACAGTTAAAGTTCGGATATGGGCACCAGTCGTGGTTTTAAGTGTTGCTTGGAACTAGCCAGAGTACTATGTCTCCGGATTCAAGCCATTCTCCGTCTATTCAGTGAAAGGACGTGATACAGCAAAAGATTCTTTTCAGGCTGAGATAGTTGGAGAATCCGAGCAACAACTTCACGGTTCAAGCTTCCACAAAAACTCCTCTAGAGCTTTTGTAATAACCAGATACTGGAACTATGAGTCGTCCGTAAATGCCAAAATGCCACTGTACAACACCAATGAATTCAATACCTTTAGCAACGTGGCCTCCGTAAGTTATGTGGTTACAACGAAAGTTGGAGGGAAGGTACATGATTATTATCCCTAAGCACTTAATTGGATGAACGAACGAATGGGTAAGAGCAGCTGCAGCAGTCCGATCCTCATTCAGCTCACCGTGAAGCGGATGTAGGGATAACTTTAGGACCAGTAAAATGAGCCCCATGGGGAATTTGGACTTCGCATCCATGAGCAACTAAATAACATAATTGTCGTTGAGGCCGAAAGTCTGCACAATCTGCTCAGTTCCAATCCCCCCCCCCCTCCTTCGTCAGTTTCGCGCCCTTGCTCACCCCTACCTGCATTGTTTGATCTTTATAAAAGAAGCATCGTATGTAATAAGTCTGCTTCTCTGAAAAGCGGACGTCAGGATCACTTTGGTACCAATGAAGTTGATCCTCATACGCGTCTGATCGGCCGATGCTGAATCCCGTTAACTTGTACTGGTTCTTCAGAAAATGATCCTTATGAGCGTCTTGCTTTTACATCCAAAGTTCCTTCGCACCTTGAAAGCTACGCAGGTGTTGCGCAAAGTACGTCACAACTTGTACTTGTAAAGTACGATGCCTGAGGCAGAATTGAGTGACACTTACCGTACATCGTATAATCTCTCATAAAGGCAACACCCAATATGAGCAACACTGCATCCCGGAGGGTTACTTCTAGTAAAAGCAACAATGCCAATTTTCGAGCCAAATCGTATCAAGCCGGTGCTGCTTTTATTGGAGATTATGCATTTCGGTATCCAGCCTTCAGCATGAAGCAGTTATACAATGTGTCGACTAACACTGATGGATGATAACTTGACTTTCTATTCCCGCCGTCAGGAAGAATTTGCAGACAGTCCTAATCAGTTTGACGAGGGAAATTGATTCAATGGTGCGCTGATGACATTGAAAGTGTCAACGAGATGCATGATGAGACCTTTTTTTGATCCTCTGGTACCCGAAGTACTGACGGTACTTCCTAAAGTGGTGACGGCTTCAGTACTTGAGGTCACAAATGAGGTCTGTCAAATCATGGGGAAAGCTCTGTATACACCTGAATTTCTCTCTTTCTCTCTCCCTCTTCTTTTACCGCGTCAAAGGGCGCGCACATCCTCTCTATCTCTCTGTATGTGTGTGTTCGTCTTCCCGCTCTCTTCTGGGGCGTCACACCGAAAACGAGACCATTTTCAGGCTGCCTTTGTCGGGCTGCGGGAGTTGCCTAATCTCTCGTGAGTGTGTGTCAAGATGTATGGGCCGCCCCTGGTGAAGAAGATCACCAACAGCAGCGGGCCTAAGTCCGCCCTCAGCCAGTTCTTTTCCAAATCCCTGTGAGTATTGTGCAGTTGAACAGTTATATACGCGCTGGATCAAGAAGTCTTCGACACGGTGACAAAGAGGAACTGGGGTGGGTGGGCGGGTTGTTCTGATTTCCCCAGTGGTGATCCACAGATGCCGTCCCTTTTTCCCCCGCTGCTTTTTGGCATCAGACACTTTTATCCGCGGGTCGTGTTTGGGACATCAGCAGAGTTGCTGCTCCATATGGAAGCGACGCGCTGACCCCAACAAATCGCATGAGGCAGACCGATTCCGCAATGTTGCCGCCAACTGTTGGAATCTGCCAGGCCAACAGTGGGCGACATTCGCAAACTATTCAGGGGTGGCAAAAAAAGGACCAGCACCACGAGTTATGATCAGATTTGTTGACCACACGATTTGTTGCTCCCTTTAACAGCCCCTGTGGACAGGTGCAAAAAATTGAGGCTTTCGTGCACAAGGCTGTTGGTAAAAGTTAATATCGAGGTCAGCACTTGTAGAACGAGGTGTTCTCTCACAGAAGGAGCAAGTCAGTCTAAATGCTGCTTTTTGCATGGGTACGCGGCAGTGTCAGAAGCAATCACTCAAAGTGGCCGCCAATTTCCACCTATCACCTACATGCTGGGGCCTTAAACGGGAGCTGGAGCTGACCTTGTGCAAATGTGCCATGGCCTCTGTGATGAAGCTCTTGAGGTTGTTGATGTTGAGCTGACCATTGGACTGGCTGAAAATGCTTTCTTATCATGTTCATTGCTTAAGCGCTGAGGCATTGAAAACAATGGTGCAAAATTAGGCTGGGTGGACATGGCTTTAAGCACGCGAAGCAATCATTATAATCAATTGCAGTCGAATTCCGCATAAGTTGCAAGAACCGCTTATGCAGACAAAACCCTTACGCGGCCCAGAACTCTTTTTTTGATGTTATGAAATAACTGAAGTTTTTCCTGAAACACGTGACTTGATATGATACGTAAGGTTACCCCACGAAACGTTGAACTTGCACAAACATTGTGCTGGTTATTATGTTGGCAACATATCAGTCACTCGCTCAAAAATGGAGAAAGAGACCAATCAACCGCAGACTTCTCCCACCTCAGCATCCATTTTTAGTTCAGGAGACAAGAGAAACCCCTGATGACGACCTCTGACGCATGGACACTGCTTATGCGGACTCGACTGTTACTCTAGATGCACTGGAACACACTCACAGGGGATGCATTCGTCTCGACTATTTTTGATTCTCATGGGCATCTGTTTCTTTACTCAGTGGTATAGAAAAAAAGACGTGTACAGTGTGCTTAAAACAGCACCACTTGCCACTTTGAGTGAACCTAACAGTGGGTCAAAGAGTCCGTTCACTCGAGGAACAATATGGGTGGCCAGAAGGAGTCTGTGCTTAAGTCGCATGACGTTTTGAAGCGACATTTGACAAATTTGGTGCATAACTTTGGAGCCCGCAAAATGGCACTTGGTGTAGCTGAATTGGGAAATGTCCAATTTTACTCCGCGTGCAATCCTTCAAACTGATACCAAACAAATTGAGGCTGAAATAAAAGATCAATCAGTGTTTCGCGACGGAAGGCTGAAAAATAGATAAAAAGTAAAAGTATTTTTGGCCGTTTGCTCGCTTATGAGCATAAGACTACCGAGTGCACCATAGGCCGTTGCACATATGTTTGCCTCCGCGAAAATGCTTGCGGCAGTGTTCTGGTCAAAGTTAGGCGTGGGGTTATTAAAGGTCCTTAATTAATTTTCTAATATTTTCTGGTTTGAGCTCTCTATGACGACTGAGGCAATGTCTGTGGCTACATAAAGGTGGACTGCGGTGCTCTCAGTGGTGGTGCCAATCTTGAGGGTGCTGTCGGGCACCTGTGAAAATATGCTGAAAAACTCTCGAAGGAGTGTGCAGAGAGCAGATGTTACTTTTGCCAACGTTTTGAGGGTAGAAAGTGAGATATTTGGTGTCCATTTTGATGAATCTTAAATGTGACCTAAGGGACGAAAATCCCATCATCACACTGCATAACCTACCAAAATTTGCACAAGGCTTTACCAGAGCTGAGACATCTCGCTGTGACTTTGCTCATACTAACACTGGAAAGCCACGCTGTAGTGTAAGTTAAAGCCTACAGTGGACTCAATATCAAGAATTTGCCTCCGTGCTCTTACAGCTGGCAGAATTATCCTAAAAATACCTGAAAAATATGCACGACGACTTAAGACGCACCCGGTAGGATCTGATCCTTCTCAAAACTGTAAGCGTTTAACGATGTAAACGGTCGATTTGATTCGGTTCCTGGTCTGTCGCTTCTCATAACCCGTTGTCTCTTTCATCCAATGTTCGCTGTGAGCTTCAATAAGGCTGCTCAAAGTTTGTCCACATTTCCACCCAAAAACCTGAAAAAAAGGGAGGAGGAAGAAGAGGATGATTTGAAAGCCCCAAAATGAAATTGGCCGTCAATTATCTCTGTCTTTCTGCGTGCGTGCAGTGAGTACAACATTGCCTGCTTCGCCCTTTGAGCCAGAAGGGCTGATTGGCTACAGTTCTGCCCTCGCCAACAACTGGCGCCAGAGGAAAAAGTTTCACTCTGTCCTCACCACTAATAAGAGCCGCTTATTTCGCACGCTATTTCCACAGGGATTAAAAATAAAAACCTTCAAACTTCACATTCGTTACTGCGGGATTGAGCGGGAGTGAAAAACTAGACCTTGAGGCTGACTCGAGTTATGTCACGATGACGAAGGACCTGTTTGAGAGGTGATTCGACCTCTGCAAGTCAACGCTTCTTGCAGATTACGTGAAACGTGCAGACTCTGGTCCCGAACCGTGTCAAGATTGTACGGGCTTTTGGTCAAGAAATCAACGTCTGAAGCCTTAAAACTGATCCTCAATGAGGAGACACCCCAATGATGGCCTCTGACTCACGTTTGGGTAAGGTGACTTATGCAAACTGGAGCAGAATGTGGATGAATTCTTACTTCTTGGATGTATTTTGTGGCCCTTGGAGGCTCTTCTTTCGGCACGGACCCGATTCAGCTGCACTTACAACTTATTTATCTATGTGTCAGAAATACTGTCAAAGTTGAGGAGCAAAAGCACAAAAGAAAATGGAGAAAACCGCCATCGCCACCTAACCGAGCCAAATCCGTTAGAGAACGTGCTCAACATCAACAAAGACTCTTGCGTTCTTGGCACTACCGGGTGTTCAAAACAAAAGCCGAGATCAGTGCAGACTTGCCACGGCATTGCCAAGCGTCGTGTCAAGTTTGGTGACTAGAAAGACGCATATCTTTCCATCCCTCAGATAGGTTTAGGCGAGCACAAACAGCTGTTGATCTTGGTCAGAAAGTCCATGGTCATCACCTCTGATGCCGTGACCCCGCAGGTCACCATCCCCAAGGCAGTGACCCCTGTTGGAGCCACCATCCCTTTAATAAAACACTCTCCATCCACCAGACATGAAGAACTTGAGCTCGCTACTTTCTCAACAACTTGTTCTTGATGAGATTTAATGCGTGGTTGGGCCCGTAGTGCAGTTGGAGAAATGCTAGATGAATTGCGGCTACATTTTGAACACCCTGTACGTGTGGAAGAAAAATGTCCCGGCGTATCCGCACCCTTTGTCAGCAAACGCAGTCCTTGTCTTATTGACAGTTCCCTCAGTGCTAAAGGGTTTTCCCTCTGTGAAATGTACTCAGCACAGGGACGAAGAGTAAAGTTAAGTTTGATAAACCGAGACAGCCCCAGCTTGAGATTGTTTTCTCCCGCGAGGCTTTTCTGTGATGTCGCCTATTCAATCGGGAAAGACTGTTGATGGCATCAAAGGATTCAAAGTTTTTTTTTCTTTTTCTCCCAATTCGATACCCGATTCAGATACTGAGTTGAACTGAACTACCATGCCACGCACACACAGAGACCGCAATACAAACACGTACGCACACACACAGACTGGGAGTACGTAGCGCAAGAAGTTGAGTCATACGTTATCGTAGGCAGCAACATCGACCCTCTTCATAACTTGGGATGAACCCGACAAGACCAATGTTATCTAGGTTAAGAGGTAAAAATGTTCAAGCTGCTGTCCAGAACGTGGCCGAGATGTCACAGTTTCCTTGCTCTATCCAATTTTTGCCACCCGCATGGTACGCAGTGCGTACTCCACAGTAGGTATATCTTGTGATTGGCAGCAGAGTGGACGCCGCGTATAACGACTGCAGACGTCAGGACAGAGTCCTGGGGAGCCAAAAGCAATTTTTTTTTAGCAAAATCCGTCCACTTCTTTTTCCTTTTCAGACCTGATCAAACTCGTGGGGGGAAGCTTGAAAGAGTTCTTCACACCGGTCTTTGAGACAGTTGATAAATTTTTGTCACCTGCGACGAAGCTCAGTGATGGACATTAAAGCTTATGAGGGTAGGCTTTTTCCTCCAAGGCCCCGAGGGTGCCGTCATAAGCGGCCTCCAATGTAGTCCGTTTGTCAGACAGGTACAGTTGAAGGAACGGTTGAATCAGCGGGTCGCAACGAACATATCACAATTTCAGGAGGAAGGGCGAGAAAGACGCACACTCTAACATATACACCAGCTTTTTACCAAATACAGTGTAATAACATATACACCAGCTCGGTACCACATACGTGGCGACAGCAGAATCAAATGCCACTGGACCAGGCGATGTTGTACTACAGGAGGTCGGTCATGCGGCATGCAGGTGCTTGACACCTTTAGTAACAAATTTGGTATAGTAGGGTTGACTTCTGACTGGATACACTTGGCTAATGCGGCCAGATTTATGCATGCTTACTTGCGATCACCAACACTTTTTGCCAAAAAATGGAATTATGCATGTGCCCAAAACTTCGTGGGTGACCTGGCCCAGGTTGACCGGGGCACCATCAAGAACTTGTTGAGGCCACTCATGCAGACAAAGCCTGGAGGCAGGGCCAAATCTACCGCATCGTTGCCGGTATCAAGGCTGGCGGGGACACCTCTGACAAGAGCCACGAAAATGCCAAGAGCAAGGAATGCAGAGACAATGCGGCGCAGGCCCTATACACCTTCGTGGCGGAGGACAGTGTGTAACAGTGGCGGACATCTACAGGACCTTTGACATCTCACACCACCTGGGCTGTGCTGGATAAAGCCTTGGGCTTGGTAAAGAGGGCCACAAATTAGGTGCCAAAGCAGCTTACTGAAGTCTATTACGAGGAGAGAGTTTGCTGCACCAGAGTATTCCTTAATGCCAACTTCTACTGCAGTAAGACTTTCCTCAAGTCCATCATCACCATGGATGAGAGCAATGTGCCCTTCCACATCCCTGAGATGAAGGAGGCAAGCAAGCAGTGGTTTCCCGAGGGTGCTAGGTTATCCAGGAATTTCAAGACCCAAGACAGTAGGCACATATAAATGGTTGTACCCTTCTTTGACATCAACAGCCTCATCTAGCAGAACTACATTCCCATGAAGACTCAGGTCAATTCAAAGTACTTCGTGAACGTCTCCTAGATGTTGCTCAGGAGAGAGAGGCCAGCAATGTGGCATCCCCACATGGACAACTACAGCAACCACACTGCTGGAGTGCCAAGGAGTTCATCGTTGCCAAATCCATCACATTGGTGAATCTCAAATTTGGCATTAGGGGACTTCTTCCTGTTTCATAAAGTGAAGAGAGGCATCTCGGGCACATCCGTCTAGGGCAAACCCGGCATGAAGGTGTGGAAGGGGGACTGCAACTATCTCACCCAGGAGGAACTTCCCAATGCTGCAAGAAGTGGGAGCTGGACAGAGAGAGAGAGACAGACAGACAGACAGAGAGGGAGATTACCTTGAAAAATGAGAGTCAAATAATTTTTTGTGCTTCCCGTCGTATGACTTGTCCTGGTCCATTCGCATTTGACCCTCCTCGCGCCACCCACTACCACATCCACCAGCTCTTTTCCAGACACTGACACATAACACAAGCTCTGCATGACACTCTGGCGCACACAGAAGAAACTCTCCAAGGGCAGCTTGAAAGATCGATTCGTGCTTCTTGAAAGTTTTTCGTGGCGCCCATTAAACGTCGTACTAGAACTTCCCGGATGCCATTTCTCTTATTCCCTGTGAAAGACAGGAGAGAAAAGGACTGAAACGGACGGAAATTAATTTCGTCCCTCGAAGAACTTTCGAAAAAATTCTTCTTTTTCCGCTTTCAAGTCTTAAAAAAACCTTGTGGTTTGTTGCTACCCCTCGAATTTCGAAAATGTGAATGAAGACGACCATTTTCGTCCGCTTGATGAAACTTTCCAGATTACTCCACCGAGCATATAAAAGTGCAGCATCCCCAGAGCTGTGAACTTTTTTCTTCTACCAGCACTTGCTCGATACCACGGGCTGCCTTCATGCGAAATTTCTGCAGCGCACCCGCCTCAGTTGTCTCGCGGAGTTGTAAAGAGCACTAAGACGTTTAAGTAAGATGAGCTTACTACAAGATCCTTTCCATCTCAGTCGCTTTTTTTTGTCTCCTTCATCTCATTCATGCGAAAAATCTGCTTCATTACAGAGCCCACCTAGAGTAAGTAATAGAATATTGTGTTTTTCGATGTCGTTCCTATACCTTTGGTGCGTTGATGTGTGAAGTGACCTGGGTAAGAGTCAAACATCCATCGCATTTTTGAAGGCGATGTCCAATTTTGTTTGCTTCCATCTTATTGTGCTTTTCTTGCCGTGCGCTGACACTGAGCGTGTCACACATGATGGTCAAACTGTGTTGTTGTATGTCAAACTATTGTTTTCGTCCATGAGACATGAATGGAAATTTGGGAGGGGGAGCACTGAAACATGTGTCCAAAACCTGTGTGACAAATTCGCCCCCCCCCCCCCCCAACTTTGTCCTTGTCGACCTGGGGAGGAATGCCAGGCAACCAAAAACATGTGTGACACATCCGTCGGTGTCATCGCAACCTCTGGCGCGCGTGTACCCACATTATGATTGAGTGGACCGTGCTGTCTATCTATCCATCTACGAGGACAGTCTCAGATAAACCCCAGACTTAGCTGTATCTGTGTTAGTATATTAAGCATGAGAGAATTACTAAGTCCCCTTCCAACTCTCAATACACTTGTTCAGTCTCTTCGACCACAACTTCTCTTCCCGTCTTTGGGCTGTCGTGGTACAGCTATCCATCGAAAGCACCCCTCCACTGCCCGGGCAAGGCATTCTCCCCGTAAGTCTTCACCAACAGCTTGTAGGCCACGGAGGGCCTCTTCTTGGCCTTGGCATATCTCTTGAGCAGCGCCCTCTGGGTGTTGTGAGTCTCTGAAACCCCAGTTGTTGTTGCCTTGCTAAGTTCATGCCTGTGCTGTGGAGGGTTTGAGCTGTGTCTTTGGCATCCTGCTACTGATCAGTGCTTGTGAGTTTCGTCGGATGCCTCGGATAAAAGTGACCACGATAGGCTTTAATTTTGCTGGCAACCTCGAGATATTTCGGTGCCTTCAGAACCACTTGCTAGTTATGCATTCATCCATACCATATAGCAAACTTTCTGATTTATAAGAGACGTCCCTCGTATCTAGCGTCATCTGTCATTCTGTTAACGCACGATTTTCGGGAATATTTCCCCGATTTTTTTTTACTCCCGGGAGGGGATACATCCTCGCACCATATGTCCCGGTGGGGCGCCTCCACAGGGACATACTGTGAATCCCAACTTGGTATTTCACCTTTTTCAATTTGTTTTGAAACGGAGACATACCGATATCCCGAGCATCCTGCATTACTTTACAAATTAACAACGCACATTGTAGTACTTTCTGCGTCGATAACATGTAGTTGGAACAGACACAGAATAAACAAAAAATAAAGCATGGTCATACGGCCTGCATTTGTCAATGTCATGCCGACCAGAGAGGTGACAGCGCATGTAACTTTTCTTGGACTTTGTGCACAGGCTAGCTATTGTGCAGATTTTCCTTCCCCCTAATGTTGAGCAGTAACCAACCATTCTGTCTGAGCCATGACAGCGCAGTTCTCTTCCGTAGAAGGAAGGGCCTTAACTGAGACAATATTTCTTTCTCCTCTTGTTCCATTTTGCAGCGGATGCACGAAAATCTTATTAGATTAGCATCGCAAAAGTATAATGGAAAGGAAGAGGAAGATTCTTCAGTAGATGGAGATGGAAAAACCGGAGAAGTCTTAACTCGTACCAGAAAGAAGCTCTAGAGCAAAACAAGGAATCAGGGCTCACCTGTGTCCACCTGAATGGGGAGGAGGAGATTACCTATCTCCATCAGTCTCTTTTGTCAAGCTGACGTGCATATGTATGCTATGGGCAATTCTTTTTACCCTTTCAGACGCCTCCATGAGCTTCTACCCTATCATGACAGTCTCATCGCAGCGGTTTTGATTGCCTTCAGTTGCAGCGTTGCCAGATTTATGAGAGCAGAAAGCCGCTGTCATGCAGTGAAAATTTGTTACGCGAGACAAATACTATATGGTAAGGTATCCGGAGAAGAAAGTACAGCCCTAAATCCTACTTTTTAGTCATTTAATTGTCCGACAACTGCAGCATGCAGATGGAGGCTCGCGATGGCAGCGAGTACTTAACGAAAGGACAACCTAAAGTAAGGAAGGTCCTTTTCCCTTCTCGAGGATAACACAAACAGCTACCTGTGCTCAGAAAGGGCAGGGTCGGCTGTGATCTAACCAGATAAACCTGACTTGTCCTAACGCTGCTCAGGCGGCAGCTGTTTGCTGTGTCCTCTTTCTCCTTACATCAGCCCTTCCTTGCATCCCTTCAAAAGGCTGCACCAGAGATAACTAACAGGATGTTGTATAGAGAACTAGCTGGCTTGCCCGTTCCCAGGGGCGGGAATGAAGGAAATTAAACCTGTTCTGTCCTTGTTGCATGCCGAGTGTTCTGTCCTCATCACTGACTTGGTGTCTGAGAGATATGTGGCTCAACTCGACTCAGCTCAAAATGTTCAGTTGAGTTTTTGAGCTTTTTCAAGCCAGTCCGATACCCTGACCTCACGCATTTGTTTTTGAATGACAATGTTGACTTGACTCGAAACTGGTAATGTCAACTCAACTTCAGCTGGAAAATAACTGGCTTGACACAGCCCTATTCTGGCCATCACTCTGACTCGGCATTGCTGCTCTGGTTCTTAACTTGTTGCTCTTAACCTGATTTTCATACTGATTCTTGCTCACCCTTCAACAAGCTATGACATGCCAAAAATTGAGGTGATTTTGAAGCCCTAGTGACCTCGGAGGTCACTGAATTTTACTTCAGCAGTAGTCCTCAATGCCCTCTTGGCGGGGGGCGGCCCCCCCCGCCCCCCGCCGCGAGGGGT
>JAAUXU010011956.1_pt1 | contig 21354 bp, 17 predicted proteins | sample 7278151 | NCBI WGS metagenome assembly JAAUXU01 (sample SAMN14350113, study PRJNA611818) | marine sediment metagenome | isolation source: surface marine sediment (1.8m) | place: French Polynesia: Moorea | collected 2018-08 | reverse complement strand
GGGCCGTCACCTTCTTCTGCTCCCCTTACAAAAAGGGGAAGTGCTGCACAAAGAACCAAAATTCTCATTTTTCCCTCCATCTTCTCACTTACAATGAATGTTTCGGGTGCGGGTAAAAACTTACTGGCAGGACAGCTCTTGCATCGATTGTCACGTCATATCTTGTAGAACAAAGCTTGACTCACCTTTCAGAGATTAGAAGTATATTTATTGCTGGCTAGAGGTGGGTTGAAACATTCAGCCATATTATTGGGGTAGACATTGGGTGTGCGTGGGGTACACGTGGGTACACATTGAATGGGCAAATTGAGTTGAAACCAGAGCAAAGAGTCTGATGGTGGAACAGGGTAAGGAAACCAAATTGTTTTTGACAGTCAAGCAGCGTTAAGAGAAATTGGCCAGAAAGAGTCCAACATCAAGCTGGCAGAGAAATGCAGCCACTCGCAAGTTGTAAAAATTATTGGACAATTCCGAATATTGGCTTGAAGTTAGTTATGGTTGTGATAGTTGGGGTAGGTGTGCTAATAAAGGTTTTCCATTATGACTAACTTTCATTTTTTGTCATCGTATTTTCCTATGCTGCATGCATTTTGTAAGCAGATTCATTGCTATTTTTCAATGTTGTAGTCGTTGCACTAAATACCACAGCACCTGGCAGAGCAAATGCACTGGATATTGCTCCTGTACCCAGCAAAAATACCACACCTCCACAGTTCTTATGTACTTAACAGTTTTACTTTTCTGATCAGAACTACAGCGCCAAGCAAAACAAGACATAGTGCTTAGCACTACTGCAGCACAGCAAACAGTACCCTGCGCTACTTGGTGGGGTAGAATAGGTGCGACAATTTTTCGGCACTCTCTAAGACTACGACGAATTTTACGCTCCAACTTGGGTCGGTCGTGTTTGATCTTTCCACAACAACTGGCTAAGTTTCAGCCGTTTGCCACCACGGGAGACCCGAGTGACATATCAGACGTTCACAAACAAGTCATGTAGCTCATGGAGGCTGGAGACAAAGCCACGGATATTGCTGACCGGTTCAAGGGCCCTGTAAGTACCTTCAGGAGTACCTGGCCTTTGGTGTCACTGCAAACCTCAAGAATACTGGACGGCACTGTGAGGCACAGACAAAGGATGCCCTTGACGCTGTGGCCAGGTCCATCAAGAAGAACCCATCCACTTCCATGCCAGGAAGCACGGGTTGGAAGAGACCGCATTGGTGAATAATGACCTGGGTCTCATGAGCCTCTCCAAGATGCCAGTACTAGCCTTGATCGAAGGAATTACACTCTATTTGAACATGGAACATATTTGAACAAGAAAGATCATCAGCCTCCTAAATCCCAGCCTGAAGAACAGAGCGCTGTCCTTTTCTGATGTAGAAAACTTTGTCATCAACAAGGTTGTGAACAGCAGGATTGACAGACATTGCCATCTCCATCAATCCGGTGAAGCGGTGGTTCATTGGGGAGCCCCAGCACCCCCAGAAGGCATCCATGTTGGGCATAGTCATGTCTTCTGGACAACCACTTGCGCTGGTCCATGGTACCCCGGAACCATAGACCAGGTGAAGTACAAGAACTACCTTGTCCACAAAGTGTTCTCTGCCTTCAACACCATGTATGGGCATAGCAGGTACATCTGGGTCCATGATGGGAACCCTGTGCACACATCAAACATCATCCAGAAGAAGCTCCGAAATCGCCGTAGGTTTATATAAGTGACCATCATCATCCTCAGCCAATCTGAACTCCTTGCAACTGGAACAATGTTGCAAAGAAGGCCCGTGCCAACCATCAAAGCAATGTTGGCACCCGCACTGCCTCTGTTGAGGCAGAGTGGCCTGCCATGGACTGCAACTATGTGGAGAAGTGCTTCGACATCTTCAGGAGGAGGGCTGAGGCTACAGTTGCTGCTTCGAGGAGTTTTTGAGAAATTGTAAATTTTTGGTTGAGTTTGGGCGTGCTTCTTGAAAACTAATGATTAACAGCGTCAAAATCCTTCAAGAGTGTGGGTTTTTTTTGCATTAGACAGTCTATACAGCAGGTCCTTGCGGACAACAGGTCGACAATGGTACAATAATGTAGTATATGTATTGCCAAAAGATTTTTATTTCGGTCCTACTGCCTGAAGATCTGGAACAACACGACTGTTAACTTGCCGCACTGTACACAGTATTCAGCAGTTCTGTAGTACTCAGCAGAACGGCAGCTCCACTGTCCTACAGACAGAGCTACAATAACATTAATGCAAGTGACTGCGCACCGCTTCGGCTGTCCCCATTGGCGGCTTCCATTGTATCTGCAGCTGAATGATGAAGTCTAAACGTGGCTTTTGTTGTAAATCTTGCCCTAAAATTCCGCTGCGTCGTCATCAGCGCCTCTTGACGCTTCAGGCCTGGAGGGGAAAGAGAAGAAACCTCCGAAGCAGCTCGGCTTCTCCAGCAATTTTGTCGTGATCCCCTCATCATTGCACTGGCGGCTGTCACTGCTTGGGCGAACTTTCAGGGTTGCGCAATTAATTGAGGAAGTCATCGTCATAATTCTCCTGCGCTATGCAAATACCACGATCTCGCTGTACCAAAGTAGCGGCAGCCACTGGAGAAGGCGGAATTTGAGGTGAACACGACAAAGGGGTCGCACCTGATGGAGGTTGACGGACCTGCGCACGTCAGAGGTGGGAGAAACTGCAACAATCCATGATTCTGCACTGGCGCATTATTTTGCTTTGGCAACTAAAATTCCGGCCAATCTGCCATAATTCCCTCCTTCCTCGCTCGTTCAGTTGGAGGCGGGCGTTCAAGGGGTGAACACGAAGAAGAGGAAGAAGAAGAAATTCAAGCCAGGGAGTAAAAAAAACTATCATTAATCACGGATGAAAATTGTCTGGAGAGGCAAATAAAAAATTAAGTGAAGATGTCCCAAAGTGTGGGAGGCAGTGGTGGAAAAAAATGGAGCTTCTTAGGCGTTGACGAGGTCTTTTTCTTGGACGTGGCAATTTGAAGGGGGGAAAAATGCGTCGATTTGGCGAAGAGGACTTGGTGAGGTCCGACGAGCCCTACGCCTACCGCTCCAGGGCGGCCCAGGTCGCTCTGGAGAGGGAGGGCAAGAGCAAGAACCTGAGGGGACGAAGCGAGTGCCAAAATTTGGCAAATGACACGCTGACCAGAGGACTGCAGCAGCAGCAGCAACTTCCTCTGCCTCAGCTTGGACTGTCGAGGTCTTGGGTCAGGGCAGGTAAGGAACAAGTACTTGGCCAATCTGCATTATAACCGTGATTAGTTGTTTCTGGCCAATGCTAATTACAGAGTGGACAAAAAGTGTAACGAGAGACTCGTTGCTCAAGCTGTGTCTGACGTGCAGAAGTGCAACTGGGCCTCTTCTAATGAGGAGATCCGAAATTTCCATTTGGACGAAGAGTTTTGCAAAGTTTGACCAAGAGCAGAAAATCTCTTAGTTGAGCGCCATTTTTCTCAATATTGGGACCAAAACTTGTGTGGATGACTTGGTCAAGGCCCAATTTGTGGGCCTTGGCCCACAAATTGGCCCATTGAAAAGAAGAGAGTCAACACGTTTATTTGCAAAGTGATGGAGTGGACCACAAAACTAGCCAGTTTTTTCTGGCATCTTGAATTTTAAGCCTCTCACTGTATGCACATTGGTCAGTGCTTGAGTTTTGCAATGCCAGAATTGCATCATTTCCAGTCCAAGTTCCCAAACTCTTGTTGCCGATAAAAGTGTCGACACACTTGTTTTCACTGGGCCCACTCGTGGGAAAAGGCCCAGTCTGAGCAGTTGGGCCCTGTTAATGTCATCGAGATGAGTTTTGGTGGGTTGGGAAATAGGAGGAATAACAACACTTAACTTTGAGAGACCAGAACTTGCTCGTCCCGGGTGGAAATTTGCAAAACTCTTCTCCCGAATGGAAATTTTGAATATTTTTTTTTTTCAAATGCACTCAGTTTCACCTCTGAGACTCTGCTGAAGGGTGAGCAGCGAACCTCTTTTTATCCACCCTGTACGGAGGTGTTATTGCAAAATTATTTCTTGCCAAACTGAACTCTGGCGGATACTCTGATCAGTTGAAAAGGCCATCAGAGTCATGAATGAGATCAGAATTCGCGACTGTGGGAGAGAAAAGCAAAAAAATGGGGGATGGGAAAACAACCGATAATTACAGTTTCTTTCTTACTTTTTTTTTCTTTTTTCTACGCATGCGCACATGTGACTTTCGTTTCTTCGTCGTCAGTTGCTTCAAGTAATGAGTGTCTCGACCAGACAATATTAGCCGTTCAAGAGTCACCAGGCTCTTCTTCTCCTGTTCTTTGTCAACCACAGATCACAGGGTGGAACACGCAACTCTGCACCGAGTTTGACTGCTTGGAGAACAAAACAGTCTGCCAATAGGAGAACTTTCATCGCTTGACCAAGTACGCAGGACCTGAGACATGTTGGTGACTTTGTCGTAGCCCAGAGTCTTCACCATCTCCACGTCCATGTCGACCGGAGCCACCATGAAATGGTGAAACTGACCTCTCCTTAGGGTTGTCAGACTTGATGCAAATGTACGTGGCCACCCTGAACTGGAGCTCATCAAAGAAGGAGGTGTGCATAACTTACAGTGGAAGCCCTGTAAAAGCATCAGCCTGGACTCTCACTGTGAGGTCATTTGTGTAGACCTAAAACGACCAGTTTCATGCTGATGGGGAGGTTATTCTTACCCTTTATAAAAAAAGCAGCCTGGAGAAGTATTTCATTCTCATAGTGACGTCACTCCTATAATCCATATTTTACAGGAAATGATGCTTTAATTTTTATGTGTGATGCATCAGTGGTCACTTTCGAGGATAAAGAATAATCACTCATAGGTGTGTTGGTTCTTTCACCGAGGATCCTTTTTTACGGAGCTTCCACTGTATTCAGTTGAGCAGAGTTCTCTGTCTGATGGAGTTGCCAGCTGATGTTGCCACAAGCGTCCGCAGGCTTTTCTCCGTTATACATTTTTTGAATGTCTGCAGGAATCTGGGAAAGAAAAGGATGTAAAAATTGGATTTTCTTCTTTTTAATTCGGTGCTTCAGACAAGCACCCTAAATCATTGGGAGGAGACAACTAACGGTTATCGACTTGGAACTGCAAGTGAGCGTGAAGGAAATGAAAAAGACAGTGCTGTTTGGCAGAGAAATCTCGGCCAGTGGCAAACCTGCTTTATTTGAGTGTGATTTCACTCGCTCTCTCTGCGCAAATTATTCAAGTCCATACACACATGCACAAGTGAGTGAGCGTCTGGCCGAGGATCAAAAGTTTTGGCTCTTCGTCCTGCAGAGGGACTGTTGCATGTGCGTCGTCATTGCCGAACTTGGCCCTGATGAATTCGGACATGCCAAGCGGTCTTTCTTCATCTCATTAAAGGGTTGCTCCTCCCGATTTTTTGCCATATATAAGACAGTGTTTGAAAATATATGTGTGTAGGTGGGTGATCTATGTGAGAGAAAGGGGTGTGTGCGACTCCAATAAAGGAGGAATTTTTAGAAATCCTGAGAAAAGACAGGTGGCTTCATGAGAATAATCTAAGGCAGTTTCACTCTAGCATGTGTGTGTGTGTGTGTGTGTGTGTGTGTGTGTGTGAGCGTTATCACCTAATCACCAGACAAAATGATCTTTAAGAGGAGAGAGCGAGAATTTTCTCCACCTTTCAACGATCTAAATGGGAGATGGAGGAGTACAAAGTGGGCACGAGCACCTGGGACCACCTCAGGACTTCCCAGATCCTTGTCAAGTCTCACCTGTGGCCGATCTCTGAGGTGAGACAACGTCACATTTATACTTATCTCCTCCACTGACGATTCGCACTTGGTCACCAGTGACTCATTGTACAGTTGAAAGCTGGGCTTTATCAAAAGTTTCGACTAAGGGTGACCCAAATTTCCAAAATGAGGCTTCCAGATGAGTAAACAGACTTATCACAGTGTTTTCAAACAATGGAGAAAGAACAGTTCAATTCATTCTTAAATCATTCAAATGTTGCTCAACTGTGATTTTTCCTTGTTTCTTATCTTCTGTCCACTGACATCGCGGTGATCGAGGCCTCGTCAGCCAGTGGAAGGAACTTCGGAGACTTCTTGGATTTGAACACTTTGGTTCTGTTCTTCTTTGATGCCATTTTGACTGGCTTTTTACGGTTTCTTACATAGCAAAAGTTCTGAAATTGACTTGAATTTAGAGTTTTTTACCTGGTGAAGCTTCTGCCAATTGACTAAATCAAGAGCTGTTCAACTTGACTTGCATTGCCACTAAGCAGAGACATCTTGACTAAGTGGGGAGCTCCCAAACAAGCACAACTTTTGATCTGTTGAAGTCATCAGATTTCAGTGTTAGGAATCAGTTTGTTCCACTTGTGTTTTCGTCACTCTAAGCAAGTCTTGTGCAAATATTTGAAGTCATTGGGCAAAAGTTTGCAAGAAGAAGCTCCAAGTTTGTCTCACATAAAGGTATTTTCTCCCCCAGTCAGTACATACAAGTTTTTCTGGCCTTTTTTTTTCAACGAATCATATAAATTCTGCTAGGGTTTATATATGGATCTCGTATTTTGCTGGCTGTCTCACTGAAGATTTATCCGTTTGCAGAACCTCCCAAACTGTGCCGACGATTTCTCTAGGGCTCAGCTGAGTCTTTGAGATATTCCAGATGTGACTAAAAGTTTGCAATAATTATGCGAATAAGCCACAAATCTCACTCGTACGAAGGCATTTCGATACTTTCTACCACAGTTGTTTATGCAGTAAAAACACTGGGATGAGACTCAACCAAAAGAGGTGCAAGCGGAATCCACTGTAACATTTCCCTAAGGCCTTTTATGCCTGTGTCATCTTCCCTACAAATCGTTTTCCTCTTTGCCGGCTCGACTCACTTCTTCAAGCCGGCATCAGCCGGGAGTTGACCTGCTCGTGTCAACTCCCCTACAAATTCGGCCTAAAATTGTTCCCGTCGTGCAGTTTTCCCCCCGCAGGTACACTTTCCCAGGCAGGGCCTGAATGCCTGGGCCCAGGCTGTGAGAGGGCAAGTTAGGCCTCCGTTAGGCCTTTTTGGGTACGGCAAGAAAAGAATCAATTAGGGGGGAGAATGCGCGAAAAGACGGGGGAGTCGATCCGTGGAAGCGGATTTCTGTTCAATCATTGCACGGAGAAAAAAGGCTCTCCCACGTGTGTGGAGGAGATGGACTTTCACTACTTACGCAAAAAAAAGACTCCGCTCTGGGGTTCTAATTTTGCATCATGACTTAAAAAAGTCAACCCACACGCGCGGTGATGCAAATCTCGGACGGGAGAAATCCGCAAACCAATATCTGCAGATTTGCTGGAAATTTATCTACTGACTCCGTCGTCGCTGGCGCACTGCAACGGGGTGGGGGCCGTTACAAGGTACAGGGTGACCCACATTGGGTGCGGTTTGATCACGCTGACACCTTGGGAGGGGTGGACAACTCAGGCGCAGCGTTGGCCAAGCTGCCAGCCTCACAATCAAGCATGTCAGGGTCAATGAGGTCAGCTGTTGACACCTGTGCTGGTGCTCGAAAGAAGCTCATCCAAGTTGACCGTGACGACTCCAGTGATCTCTGTGTTTCATGGTCAGAGTTGCCAAACATCTCGTGATGACACTGTCAGCATCAAGGGACTCCATGAAGTTCTGTAACAACGTTTTTGGGTGATTCATCTTTATAAACATGTTGACCATTTACATAACGGCGCAGCACTTGAAGACACTTCTGCGTAGGAGAGATGGAATCTCTTCACCCTGGAGAACATTTAAGCTGGTTCACAACGCTGTTGATGAATGAGTCTCTGTCTATGACTTCACAGAAGAGTAGCTCTCATCCTCTGTCCAGACCTCAACATGTCCTAAAACTGTGTGTTTTTAACACTTCTGGTTCAGCTGACACAAAGTCGCTGGAAAGATCATTCAGCCCATGTTTCGTCACATGATACAAAAGAACTTTTGTGGGCCTTTTCTGAAAAGTCACTTAGGCCTGTTTGCCGAGTGGAGGCCCTCGAGAGGCCTGCTGAAGTGGCTGAGGCAACCCAACTGTTGCTCCCCAGCTGAGAGGGCGTCAGCGGGACAAAAGCTGCTCAAACGTTCGTGCATCCAGCAGAGACAAAACCCAAGAAGATCCCCAACTTGCACTTCCAGCACCGCGCGCGCACGCGCGCGTGGGTGTCCTGCATACAAAATATGGGCAGGGGTCATGCGCGCGCAGCCTTTTTTGGCAAACCAGACTTGTGCGGCAAATGAAGAAGAGTTGGGCAATAATTTATTCCCTGCATTTTTGATGCGGGATTTATTTTTTATAAATCTCCTCAGACGTCACAGTGGGGTTTTTTTCCCTTGAAACAAAAAGGGTGTTTGAAGGAACAGTTTAGAATGTTCCTACTGCTGTTTCAGTAGAGAAGACAGAAATGGTGCTGAGACGCCCGAAGGAGGACTCGGACTCGAAGGCCGCGTCCTCGGCGACGTTGCCAAGGTCGTTGATCTGGCCAGCGTCGGGGGAGGCGCGCGTACAAGAGGAATGACCAAAACTGTTGAGTCGAACGCTCGCACGAGGGTTTGTTGAGGAAGCAGCACTGGATACTTTCGTAGATGTGTGCAAGAACATTATGATTCATAAAAGAAAAGTAAACTTGACTTTTTTTGCCACACTTCAGAACAGTTAAATGTTCATTTGGTCAGCAGCAACAAAGCTGAGCAATACAACTCGTGAAGTTGAAGTTGAGTCGTGAGTGCCAGAAAGAGTTGACGCAATTTGTGAGGTGAATAGCAGAGACCATAACACTAGAGGGCGGCCGGCCCGGCCCGGCCCGGCGGCCCGAAGACTGCGCAGCCCGGTCCATCACCAATACTTGGCTGCCTCTGGAGCCTGACTTGCAGCATCATGGTTCTGGCGTCTCCTACAGTGATGTTGGCATCGACGGGAAATTTGCCGCAAATTTGACTCAAATTTGAGTCAAAAGTCACCTCTTGGCACGATGAAGAAGGAACAAGAAGAAATGCTGCTACTTCACTCAGGTGCGTGAGGTCGACAAAGCAGCGCGGTCGCCAGTGCCGTCACCTTAAAGACACTGCCAAAGTCACTTAGTAAAAAGAAACGCTTGGCTTGAACTGCATTTGTGCTGCACTATGAATTCGCAGCTTCAGTGACTTAGAACGACAGCACATGGATGAGGAACCTCAGCAGTCCAGGAGGAGGTCTTCTTCTACTTGCTGCTGAAGTCGATCTGGCTGCCGAGGTACACGTTTCGTCCTGGCTGTTCACAAGAAGTACAACCTTTTTTGGAGGCTCGCACTGTACTCGGGCTTTTAGGCCATCCCGGCCCCGGACGTTGGCCGCGGCGTTGGCGGTGAGAACGCAGAAGACGTCGTTTCCCTCACTTCTTTTCCCACAATTTCAATATTCCAATCGTCGTCAGAAGGGGGGGAAAAAAGGGTTGAGCCCGACAAAGCAAACAAGTGCAGACAACTAACGGAAATGAAATCACTCGGACCAAAAAACTGTCTAAATACATAAAACACTTGAGTCCCTCAAGGGTCGTCATTCCCGGCGATTTTTCTTATCAAATCGCGCGCTTCCTTGTTTCAAACTGCGGCTTAAGGCGCGTTTGCACTGGCCGGAAACTTGGTCCTGACCCAGGAGGGGAGCGACGAGAAGGCCCGGAAGAAGGAGAAGAAGGAGGGGGCAAAAAAAACCGCTGCGGCAAACGCGCCCTTAGTCAGACCTTAGAGATAAGAGGAAGAAGCCCCGAGCGTTTAAAAGCGCCAATTTGCCTTTGGCAAAGCTTTGTGCAGAAGAGGCCTTTAAAGTAGGCCTCAGTAGGCCTGTTTGCTCATGAATTTCAGCAGCTCGGAGAATGCTTTGGCCAGCTATTATAAAAATACTGCCAATTCGCGCGCTTATTTAGGGTTTTTTTCATCTTTTTTCCTGCAGGGGTTAGACTACTGCAAGGGGGGGGGGTGAGGGGTAACTAGTCGGAGGTTCTCCCGCTCTTCCTCCTCCTCCCCCCCGGCCCCCTCTCTGTTTATGTATGGGCAGTCTCGAGGGTGAAATGCATTGTATAATTCAGGGCACGCCCGATTTAATGTCTGTCCGCCTCGTTAGCCAAATTGTCTGCAAAAAAAATAAAATGAAATAAAAAGTGGCCTTGTTTCACTTCCCATTTTTTTCTTCGCGCGCAGAGAAGTTAAATAAAAAAGGTACCAGGACGCATATGGCATCCGTAAATAATAAAAGAGTTTTATTGGCCAAAATTGTTGGTTTTGGCTTCACTTTCACGGTTTCTTTGGCCCTGGAACCCCCCCCCCCCCCGAAACGTGTCAACAGATGTTCTTTCGATGGGTTCTTTATGTGGGAAGAAGTCTGACACGATTCCGGGAAGCTTCTTCTTCTTCTCGTTGTTCCAGCCCACGAACGCTTCCACCTCCTCCGTCGTCCCCACGCCCAACTTGGGGGAGTCCGACAGATTGGAAAATAATAAAATTTTCCCAAATGGCGCGCATTGGAAGCCTTTGCGCAAGCCAGAAAAAAATGAGGAAGAAGAAGCTGTTAATGAAGTGGAGGAGGAGTCGACTTTTTCCAGTCTGTCTGTCCGTCTGTCTGTCTGTCTGTCTGTGTCAGTGCCTGCATCTCTACATAGGAGAGAGCGAAGCATTTGTGCCATATGATCAGCCTTTTCTCTCAGTGTGTGTCTCATTTATTCTCCACACGCCTCCTTGACAACGATTGCGTAAGGCCAAGGCAAGGGAGGCCCACCTAGGTAGGCCTGGTGCAAGCTTCGGCCTGACAGAGGAAAAAGAGGAGGGAAAAAGTGTGAAATGAACGTCGCGTTATCCGGGGTTGCCTCCCCCACGCCCTCCCTTGTTATCGACTTGTCACTACTCTTCTGCCCCGTGTACAGGTTGTCTCAGTCTGCTTTGTCAGCCCCGATCAGCTGTGGAGAGATTGTGACGAAACGCGGCAAAATATATTGTTTTAAGCCAGATGTCAGTGTGTGAGCTGTCACGGACTGGAGCTGGGCCTACAATGTCTGACTCTAGGCCGTTTAAGGCCTTTTCCACAACTGTTACGAGTCTCGTTAGAGGGTGAAGAGACTGAGAGTCAATGTTTGGGTGACCACACTTGTAAGTTGTGCACCAATCTTGTAGGCACAGCTCGTACAATGAAGCAAGGATCTAAAATGTAGAGCCATTTAGATTAAGGAAATGTTTTCTAAACACAGAATATAGTCTGTGTACGGTGCCCTAGTAAATATTAGAGTTGGGCATGATATCCATCAATGAAGCAACTAGATTGGACAACAGAAGCACAAGTTGTTCCAACACTCAGTTGTCTCCACACGACAAATATGGCCAAGGTTGCAGTTGAGCTGAGACAACCTGTACGCAGCATTGAGACACTCTTCCATCCATCCATCCATTCATCCATCCATCCATCCATCCGACAGAAAAAAAGGGGGAGAGATACCGCTATACTACAATTTCCCACACGTTTAGAAACAAGCAGAAATAAGAAGCAGAACAAGGGGAGACTCTGTTCAAAGGTCTGCGTCTCAGGAGATCCTCTGGAGTGTTCAAGGTCTGCTTTTGGCATTGCCAAATTCTGTCACAACTTTGTCGTGGAGAAGAAGAACCAGAAGAAGGAGAACCGTGACTGTTCATGCTCGGGTGGAGCAAGTTCGTCAGCTCAGACAGTAACGTCAATGTTGTTGCATGTTTCTCGCAATTTTTTCGGAAAAAAAAAGACTTTATGCGAAAAGAAACCGCGAGAGAAAAGTAGGAGAACAGTTTACTGTTAGTCTTTTTTGTCAGCAATCCGGCCCAGTTGCTTTATGAAGTGGGAGTGGAGGAGACTAAAAATGAATGGAGACACTGCGCAGAACGCAGTTTCCCGAAAAAAGGCTTCGGTCTGCATCAGCTGAACGTTTCGTTTTCCCCTTTGTGGTTTCTTGATCAGTGGCAGAGCTTCGCACTCCTTTTTTGCGGCTCAGACTGCAGAGGCAAAGTGGTTGTAGAGGAAGAAGGAGGGGGGGGGGCGTGCCGGGAGGGCGAACGGGAATTCGTGACAGTCACTTTCCAGACAGGCATTTTCAAGACAAATCTCTAAGGTCACTTTTTTTCCCTCTCTCTTTCTTTCCTTTTCCACGATCAGCATTCCCAACACAACCTCCATAGCTGTCATTTTCAGGACAGGAACATCTTCATGGGAGGGAAAATCGACTGGGAGCACCTAACAATTATCAATGTTGCATATACACATTTGCACGTGCATTCAACAAGCAGTGCCAAGTTAGTTGAGACTGTGTTCTCAATGGGGCCGCCAATGCCAGGCCTATGGGGCCCGGGGCCATTTTGCAGACTGAAGACACGGGCATGGATGGATTTCCAGCCTTGGCTTGAAGAGGATCTGGCTACAAATGACCATCCCTGGAGGCAAACAAGGTCAGAAGTTTGACAGCTCACACAGATAAAGTTTGGCAGCGGACAGAGTTCACACGTGGAAAAAAAAGGCTTGATCAGGCGAAGCGAGGACGCCAGACAGTAGAACCTCGACTTTGTCGACTTTTCACTTCTGACCTAACTTTTACTGCATAAGAACTATCGTCAAGAGTCGGCCTTGATCAGCTCCGCTCCCACTGTTTTTATGTTGTTTTTTGAAGCTTCGGCAATAAATATTTTGGGCAGAAATCCTGCAGAGGGATTAACCAGCTAATCTGAGGTGGACTCAGCTGATTTCTGGCCACCATCTTGGCTACAGCTGTCGATTGCGAATCAAGTTGGCTTAAAGTGTCTGACAGTTTAGCACTTGGGTGAACGTGCAGAAGTCTGCGGCAAATGATCCAGTTGCTCCAGCTCTCATACCAGGTGGACGTGGACTTGTTGCACCTCTTACTCGAGACATGAGAGCTGGAGTTTCAAGAGACCAAGAGCACAGACTCCAGACAATAAGTCTGAGACAATAATGATTAAGCCCGTTTCAGCGTCAGTTATCGATCTGTGATATCCTCACCACTCCTTCTTTGTTTCGTCCCCAACGGTGAGGAAACGCACAACGTTTTGGTGCCTCCAAGCTGACCAATTTGAGGTTGTACTGTACTTGAGGCAACATTGTAGCCCTTCTTCGGTGAAGAAGTCCGTGCATGCAGGTGAAATGGCCACAAAGGAAACAAAAACCAACAAAAACATCTCAGGAAGTGTCCGTCCTCGGGGGATGTCTGCAAAAGTCAACATCCCGTAGGACTTCCTCGTCACGTCTTGTCTGGCAAACTGCTCGGCCTGTCCTTGTCAGACTCTGCGTCAAACAGTTCAGCTCTTAATCGTGTCTGTAAAGTCACCATTGGGAGGTCGTGTTCAGCGGACATTCTGGCTAGGTTAGATCTGGTTCTACTGCCAGTTCTGCTTCAGGTTCGGTAAGGTCAGGTCTGGTTCTGTTTTGGTGCGATTCAGCCATGTTAGGGCAGGTCAGGTCTAGCTTGGGTCTGGTTCTCTTCAGTTAGGTTAGGTCAGGTTCCGTTTTGATCATGGTTCTGGTCAGGTCATGGTCCTTGCTTGATCAAGGTTGAGGTTGGGCTGGGTGTTTCGGCTGTGTCTGGGCTCTGGTTCAGGTTTAAGCTATGCCACGTTGATGCCATGCAACGGTTGTGTTATCTCAGTCTGTCTGTCTGCAAAAGTCCGTCTGTCAAGAGTCCTCCAGCGATTTTCGCGCGTCTGACAACGCTCCTAACCTGCGAGGCGGCATCTGATAATTACGGTCATTTCGTCCTCCCAGCCGAGAAATAAGGTAAAAGATATGATGTCGGCGTCAGCTGTGTGGGGTTTCTGTTAACAAACGGACGCGCGCACACGCACGCACGCACGCACGCAGAGAGAGAGAGAGAAGATGAGCACATATGGCGAAGAAACATGGGTTCGTAACAATGCTTTACTAGGTTATCGTGTCAGCACGGACCGCTCTGGGCCGGACTGGGCGGACTCTGCGGGTGTTCACCACTCACCCGTCCCAGTGAGATGAACGGAATCTTGCTTCTTGGGGGAGGGGGGCAGATAAAGTCTTACCCATTGGTCCATTTGTGAGAAATAAAGTACTTTATCTGCCAGGACTTGTTGAGGGACGTAGGCCTGCCTGGTCAGGGCATCGGGGTGCCTTCCCCGCTCAAAGTCCATCTTGTAGCAACACCCTGTGTCGTGCGGGCTCCGCAACAGGGTGGACAGACAGTACAGACTCCACCGTAGTCAGAAGTCAAAAAGTGCTGCTATTGCAAAGCACCTTAAAACACTATCTGAAGCTGATCTGGGCCATGAGGCGCCGCTAATTTCGCAGCAAGTACAGGCACTTCAAGGCATGACAAACAGATTGAGGTGAAAGTAGAGACTGGACACGTCACTCGTATGAACGGTTTTGAGTGATGCACTTAAAAAAAAGTATTGCTTAAAAGGCAGTTAAAATGTCAGTGCAACCGCTTAATTTTGGGGCTTGCAGCCTCTCATTTCATGCCCAGTGCTTATTTTACAGGAAAATCAGAGTGCAACTGATTCATCTCCTCATCTTGCAACCTCACTGAAGTCGAGATTCCTTTCGCAAGAGCAGAAGAATTTTGAACACTTTACTTGGCCTAACTTCTCTGACAACACAGATGCAAAGTGTGTCTTAGACAACCATAGCAACTAAACTTGCCTTCACTCGATGCCATCATTCGTGTGTAAAATGCTTGGTGCAGCTGTGTGTTCTGCTATTGTCATCATACTATCATATATTTGTTCTATTATTGCACAATTAGTGCACCTGCGTGTTCATTTCCAGTGTAGGCCACTTCAGACGCCACCGGTGCGTACAGGAAAAAAGTGTCCTTGAGATATTGGGAAAATCGGTCCCCTGTCCGGGTCCACCAATAGCAAATGTCTGCGGAGCTGTGGGCGACAACGCCCTGCCTGGGGTCCTCCGTCTTGTCCTGGTCGTCGGTGATCCTGGGGTGTTTCTTGGTCCTGTCCACGTCGCCCTCTCAATTCTGACTCATTTCACTTCACCAAGTAGGCATGGTGATGAAGGGCCCAGCCACTGAAGGCCCTTCCCCCCGCCCCTGGTCACAAATGTCTTCACAAGGCTGTGGGATATTAAAAAGAAGAAAAACAGTGGCGTCAAAGTGCAAGATCCCCTCCTTTAAAGTGCCTTAATTGCCCCTCGACCGAGCTTGATGGCCCAGGGGCAGTTTGATTGCCCTGGGTTGTGCCTCAGGAAAGCCAATCTGCCCTCGTGCCATCGATATCATCAACCTCCATCTCGGGGCAGTGAAGTCCTTTTTTTCCAGAAGGAAATGTATAATTAGTACTGCACTGCACAGCACTGCGCTGCACTGCTCTACACTGTGCTGCACTGCCCTACACTGTGCTGCACTGCACTGTGATGCAATGCACTGTCCTGTGGCATTCCCTTCTCGCACCTCATCTGTGTGAGTCTGAAGTCATGCATGAAATTGTAGCTGTAAAAGAAATCAATGTCTCTGTGCTGCATAATCTTGATGGCAAGAATGAAGCCTCTGACAGATCAAGGTCTCCGGGGGGTCTTTGACACGCAAAAAGAAAATGTTGGGAAGTGAAGTAGTCGCATTTTGTCTTCCAGGCCTAATTAAGCCCTTACAAGGGCGCATAATTAGAGCCAGAAAAAACATCGAGATCCCCAAGGATAAGCGGGGGAAATTGACTTCAAGCCATTTTTTCATGTGGTGTCTTTGTAAGGCCTTGTCTGAGGTGCCCATTTCAATCAATGTGCATGCCCAAAATAGTCCCGCCTGCACTGCTCTGATCTCTTTTGGGCGCCCTTCAACCCAGATGTGATCAGCTCCGCTCACACATGAATTAGCCTCAGGTTCAAAGGGTTTAATGAATTCTCTGCTCATATAAAAAAAAGCGAGTGAAATATGAGGAAATATCTGAAAAAGGGAAGGGGGGGGAGGGAATAATGTTACGAGTTATGACGACGTTTGTTTGTTTGTCTGTCTGTCTGTCTGTCCGTGCGATCGAGCATCGCCCACCAGCCCATTGGACCATTTTAGACTGAACTTGGCACGGTGATGGCAGTAGTAGGGGGTCCGTCTTGGGGTGTGCGCGTGTGAAAGACGAATCTTGTCCCCCCTGCCACGAACAATGGACGGGGACCCCCCCAAAATTGAGTTTCTTCCAGCGCTTTCCAAACTTTCAGGTCAAGTACGTCCGTCGAGGCACTGCAAATAAGAACTAAGGCAATACTGATATCCGTACAAGGGGGAGGGGGGGGGGTTACCTAGAGGGTTGACCCCGAGAACCGAGCAAGGTGCAATTTCACAAGATCGACTGCCTGACGAGGAGACCCTGTAGTGGGGCCTGTCAGGCCCAATAATAGCAGTGACGCAATTTGCATTTGACCAAATTCTGGCTGGAGATATCGTTCAATCCTTTTCTTATCTGCAGTATACACACAAGACGCACGCTGCGCACGCACGCACGCACGCACGCACGGACACCTGCCTCTAGAGAGACAGGAAGAGATCAACCTTGAGGCTTATGACACGCACGCACACACACAGAAAATGGTCAGCCCCAAAAGCACGCTCGTATGGGCACGCACAAACTATCGTTCCCTCTTTCTCTCTCTGGAGTAATTTATTATTCGAACGAGGATTTCCTCCCCCCCCTCCTTCAACGCCATTTATTCGGACATAAATTTTGCCAAGTCAAGGCTCGTCTGACGTCATTGGGCCTACTATTTTCTCTGGGCCTTAACTGTGGACAACATTATCATATCACATCTGATCGACTTTTATGGCAAATGTCACGATTCCAGAGAATTGGCGTAAAGGTGTCTTGGGCAGGCTGCCAGTTTGATTGGAGTGTGAAATTAGTGCTACACATGTTAAGAGAGGAAAGGGTGTGGAAAGCGATAAAGGCCTGGCTGCTGCCGGGCCTGGCTGCCGGGCCTGCTGGAAGGCCTCCTTCACTCACACCTCGCCTCCCAGATAAATGGGGTGTAATGGGGGCCTAAGGGGGTGACGACGACGAGGGGGGGGGACGCGCGCGCACGCCGGCACACATGCCCAAAACATTCCTTTTGGGCTAAAGGTCACCACCGGTTCACAGGGGGAAGCGAGAGAGGCCTGATTTAGGCCTAGAAGACCCCTCTTTGACGCTTTGATTATTGAAGTGCAGGAAGAACGTCTTTGCGAGGTAGAAAGACACGACTGCTCTTCGCATTTCGTGAATAAGTAATATTTGGCCCAGCAATATTTCAGAAAAAGTATTTTAAAAGCAATATATTTTACTTCTTCTCCAGTCAAAAGTTTACCAATCTGCTTGTAGTTTATAACTCATTACACACTCGCAAGGTTGAACTCTAAAATTAATGCCTGGGGGTTCTCAAGAGTCCTCAAATTTCAGGTTTCATTTTGCAAATTGCCTCCAGGTAAGGATGGCAAAAAGCCTTTTAAATGGAGGTTCATTTTTTTTTTTTGCAAAAACGACTGGACTCTATATAACTCTTTTCATTTCAGTCAACCTCCCCAATTTTGTCACTTGTTATACCCTGCTCAAGGGCGGCCGGAATTGGCGGCTTCTTTCTAGCCCTCCCAAGTGCTTAACAATCACGTGCCCACCTTTTTAATCCGACTTTAGAAAGATCTTAGCACTAAAAGATGCAGCTCCAAAAGTGTCCTGAATTTTTTTTCCCACCGAATATTCTTTAGAGCTTTCATCGAATCAATCAACTGATCGAAATCAGATGCGTTCCTTTATCATTAGAGGACAAGGAAGTAACTGAAAACCCAGCAGACCCATACAGCCTCACCGGGAGGGGGTCGAGGGACGTTTATCCCCTCTGACATTCACGCTGAAATTCACCCCTCCCCCCCCCCTCCCTCTCTCATCATCTCGTCTTGAGTGACTCTGCATGATTGTTTGTGCCAGAACCCATGTTTATGCATTGCACACTATTTGTGTGTGTGTGTGTGTGTGTGTGTGTGTGTGTATGTGGGTGTGCGTGCGCGTGTGTGCGCGCGCGCAACAATCAAGATGTTGCCAATTCCTCCTCTGCTATATCCTGCAGTCGTTCAAATTGTGCCCAATCGATCAATTCTCTCTCTCTCGTATGCCCATAAGATGAGTGGACTCATTTTGAGCCTTGAAAAATAAGTTGCCCATAATAAATAGGCAACTCAAGCCCCTCGCAAACGATTCCGCCAGGACGCACAAAACAAAAAATATGAAAAGTCTCTCTCTGACATGGCTTTTTTTTCAAGTGTTGACACATTCTGAAAACCAACACGTCGCCCTTGGCTTTTTTTTTTTGGCACCCGCCAGATGTCGCCAACGAATGTGGTGTTCCGAACGGCGCTTCGCTCGTCTGTTCGCCGTTCGTTCGATCGCTTTTGCGCGCTCACGCGCGCGCACAAGCGCGCGTGGCGCTCGGGCACACCTTTTTGGCAGTCGTCAGTGGGATTTGGCACGGTGCAGAACTCGGTCGAGAAGAAGAAGGAGAAGAAGAAGGAGAAGAAGAAGGCCCCCCCGATGTCTCCGCTCATTTGACGCATGAAAATGACGCCTGGCGATGGACAAGACGCAGCAGCAGCAGCAACAACAACCGCAACCGTTGTTGCTCAGTGCAGTCCGCAGGAGCCGCAACAGCCACAACAGCAGAAGCGGATGAGTCCTGGATCTCACGCTCTAGTCAAGACAGGTACAGCAACGTCTCCGGGGCTCCAGAGGGTCTTCATAGATCGACTTTTAGACCTCTTAGTTGTTGTCGATTTCGCTATTACCCCTGTCAGGGTCAGACACTCCGGATCCCCTCGGGGGCCCCCTGATCAAAAGATTGATTGAAACTTTACTTTGTAATATTTAATAACATCTTGATGCAGAATCTGTCTCATACTTGATAATTTGGGTGATTACGGCCAAAAAACAGAGTCTGCAAAGGAGATCATCATGCTGTAGCTGGAAAAAGCTGACAAAGGTTGTTAGTTTGACTTTATATCCAGATTATATCACACCAGGTGTTGAAGATCGCCAATCCTTTGGATGGGCACAAAGCGGAGGCTTCTGCTCAAAATGCTGCTCATTTCTTTCAAGCTGAGTCAACATCCCTCTAAGTGTTGTGCGAGGGGAGGAAAAAATACTGTGTGAGCAAACAAAATTGGGCATTGACACCGAAAGCAAAGGCTGGAGTCACGAAGAAAAGAGCTGCTTCTTGGCTCACACTGCAACAATTGATGTACTTTGCAACTTACACAATTCTATCGTGAGCTTTCTCATATATTTTCAAGACATTTTTCTCGCTTTTTTCTTCTCCCCCTCTTTGTATCATTAGTTGTGCACCTCCAATCAACTTTTGCACACAGGGAGAAAGTGCAAAAGTCAAGCTAATTTTTTGCAAATGTGACTGCGCCTTTAGAAGGCCCGAACACTGCATGAAAACGTTGTTTCCGCCGCTTAAGGAGGAGGAAATAAAAGTTTAAAGAGCTACGATTTCCCGTCTTTTTAGGCCTCCTCATTGCAGGAAGAAGTTTGCAAACACTGACAGACTTAATTTGAGCCCGAATCGTTGCTCAAGGATGCAAAAGCGACCTCGAAAACCTCGATGTGTTTTTTACCCCTTTAGGATAACTACAATAATCTTGTTTGCGAATGACAATGAAAATGCTTTGAATGCTCATGAGGCAGCCTCAGACACATTTCTTCTTGATAAAACGTGCACGTGGTGGATGAGCCATAAAGAATGAGGCAGCAGCACCAGAGCTGTGCAGAATGTGCACTTCTTTATGGCGCACGGAGTAAAAAGTGTCACTGCTTGCACACGTAGCTGAAATGACAAATTGTCCTCCCCTAAAACTCCATTGAAAAAAAAAAGAAACGACTAAGGTCATGGGGCCCATGGGCCCATGGGCCCACTCGGGAGGGACGACTGAAAATGAGAATGACTTTGCAGGAAAAAAAATTTGGTCAATAAATGTGCGTGAGCGAGCGAGCAAGAGCGGAAATTAAGATTCTCCTGCGAGCTGCGAGTGCGTTAAATGAAGGTTCTGGATCATCCTATTAAAGCATGGAATTGAGAAATGCAATATTAAGGCACTTAAAAGGCTAATTCACTCTGACCCTTGACAGACATAAACATCAGCAGCTGAAACCAAATTTGTCAGTTTTGTGCTTCAAAAGTCACCTCATATTGGCGCCCCAACCCCCTTCTCCTGAAAGGTTGCACCTTTCAACGGGGTCTAAGTAGGCCTAAGTGAGATCTTGGCACAAAGTGAGACTCCAGATTTGGCACAAATCTGCCCTCTAAGTGACAATTGCTTTAAGGGCCCAAAATATGATCTCACTAGCACATTTTTCTCATGATCAGCACAGTCAGGGTCAACCCTTGGGTTGACCTCCCACCCCACACTTGGAAATTTCTCGTCCCCCTCGAGTTCATCAGTCAGTGCCATTGTCGTTGTTGCTGCACTGCTGAGGTTGGGAGTCCTCATCACAACAGGATTAAGCATTCAGCCTATGTATATCAAAAGAGCTTCCACACACACTCAATGCAGCACCTTGATGAGCTGTGTCAAGGTCTTCTTCTTCTCCCTCGCCACTTTCCTCTGCCACCTCTTCTTCCTCAACAACAAGCAAGCGGGAAGGAAGAAGAGATCAGAGGGAGAGGGGGAAAAAACAGGGGATTCCCAGCCCAGAAATCGACACTTTCGCCCGCAAAAGCTTTTAAACTGCAATAGACAAGATGTAACCTTGCGATGTGAGAAATGAGGCTTAAAGTGCACCTGTCGAAGAGCATTTACCTGGCACTTATTCTTCTGGTCGTGATCACCTCCGTACTCGACTCCCGCTTCCCAGAGGGTTTTTTTTCCATGCCTCTTCTCGTCCTCATCGGTCGTGACCTCATTGGGGGGCTCAGATCTCCCCCCCCCCTTCCCGCCATCGTGCCCGGCTCGATTGAGCCTCTCTAAGGTCATAATTAGTAGCGTAAGACCAGACCAAAGTGGATTTTTTCCTGGATGCAAAAAGGGTTGGGGTTTTTGTTGTTGTTGCTGCTCATCTTCCAGCGGAGTCACTGGGCTTAAAGTTTCAGAAAAAAAGGTCAAAGCACAATGATACAGGGTGGGCAAAAACGCAGGCAGCCCGTAAAGAGAATCAGTTCATAATGGGCAAGGCCTGGATGCGCTGTGCTGGCAATGAAATTATACGGGACGATGCAACTTTTAGGCAGTGTCATTTACCAAAGGTCTCAGTGTTGAAGTCACCTTCACTACAGAATCGAGCCGAAGTAAAGTAGTTCTAATGGATGATGTGTTTTC
>JAAUXU010143616.1_pt1 | contig 21359 bp, 21 predicted proteins | sample 7278151 | NCBI WGS metagenome assembly JAAUXU01 (sample SAMN14350113, study PRJNA611818) | marine sediment metagenome | isolation source: surface marine sediment (1.8m) | place: French Polynesia: Moorea | collected 2018-08 | reverse complement strand
CGCTCGTCGTAGAGACATGTTCTATGTTTTGATGGACCACCACGACAGCTGACATTTCGCCTCAGTTCAACGGCTTCGTTCACCTTCTCCCTCCTTTATTTTCTTTGGTCTACGCTCACAGCTCAGCAACAGCACCAAAAGAGTTAACGCATCTTTTAGCCGTTCAGACTGGTCCGCAACCTCCCGTGCCTTGACGTCACTGGCAGACAGGCTGCCTAAACAGGATGTAATGTTTAAAGCAAATACTTAGAGATCACATCTAGCATAAGAGTGAACGTACCTTAGCATGAAAATTGACCTATTCGTTTGAGGCCACATAACCCTTGTGGATCTCAATGACATCAGGATCCCTTTTTGGGAGAGAATGTTCGGCGCAGATCCATTTGCAAACCTCATTCCTTAATCTGGTTTAAGGCTCCAGTTGGTCTTCCAAATGAACTCCAAAGCCACTTGACAACCTGCTATTTGCCACATCAGAGCAGTTGTTGATCGTCACCATTGCCTTTGACTGAACTCTCCTTGGTTCACCCCAGACGTTACTCTTGTCAATGCCACTGCAGCTCTTTCAGACAAGGTAGGAGCAGCCGTATAAACCCGTTGCATTGAATTTCCCTTTGGATTGAAGTGACAAGGAGTTCGTGGGTGGAAAATTTTTAGTTCTACTAAATCGCAATCCAGAAACTCCTGAAAGTGAGCTTTATGCAAGGAGAAAATCCACCTCCACCATCTGGAACTTCAACTTCATTCTTTGCCATCCAACACGTATTTTGGAATAGTTCGAGAAAATCATCCCTTGGCTGTCATGAGTTGCTGACTGCCTTTGTCACATGTGAGAGCAACAATCTTGACCCAAGTGTTTCAAGTGACAAGATGACATGTAGGAGGAGAGCTTTCGTCATTGCTGTAGCAATATCATAATAACTGCTGGTTTCCATTGTGACACCCATCCTCGTTCTATCATAGTCTGCAGCTTCTCGGCCCGACACAGGTTCTTTGGAAGGATCACGCTCATACTTGCCGTTGACCTCCATTTCGGCGAAGTCACACAGGACACAAATCGCTGATCCGTTGCTGCTGGGTCCATCACCTTGGTAGAGCAGTGGGATTCTTGCCCTGCAGGGAGTCCAAATACTGGCTACTGATGGATTAAAAAAACTAGTGCTGTTGAAACATCATCCTTTCTGTAGATTTTTATCCTTTTTATCAGATGGATGGATGAGCTAATGAATCTGCAATAAAAATAAATCTACAAGCTCCAATGACAAGTACAAGACCCAAAAGTACTACGTGGCCAGATAAAGCAAGCGTCTGTCTCCCACCTGTGGACCGATCGTCCCCAAACTTGCCACCCACGTGCTTACGATCGCTATGAGTTCGGTCACCCTCATCATGCTTCGCGCTGTCCACGTACTTCATACTGGCCACACGCTTCACACAGGCATCTGTGACTGTAGACGTACCTGCGACCGCAGACGTAGCTGTGGTTGTTGAAGTGGCTGCGGCTGTAAAAGTTGCTGTGGTCGACGTAGCTCTCGTAGCTGTAGCCCTGGTAGCTGTAGCTCTTGTATAAACGTGGCTATTGGCCGACGTAGCTCACGGGTTGTGACACTGGATCCACTCCCTCAACGTCATTTCTGAAACTGGATGATCCGAGGTGGTGACCTTTTGAGGTGGCTCAAATGCCCTTTACTCACCTCTCTTTTTGTTTGTACAGTTGGCTCTCGATATAACGGTTCTCAATATAACATATTCTCGATATAGCGTACTTTCTCATGATCAAATTTTTACTACAAAGGGGATCTCGATATAATGTTTTTATGACATTGCTGGGTCTCGATATAACATACCAGTGTGATACACACCTTGGTCATGGGTGACCATTACCAAAAAAACAAACACGTACATCTGCAGAGAAGTGACTCTGGTACATGAATTGCATATTTTAAAGTGAAAATGCACCCGTTTTGTCTTTAAAAAGGCCTAAAGGCTAAGAGGAAGGCCTCTACAGTCCAAGAGAAGGTTGCTCTCATCGAGGAAGTCATGAAATCGGGTGCTAAACAAGTGAGTGTTGCACAAAAGCATAGCATAAAAGCCTTGACTTTGGGAGGCTTTATGAGAGACAAGACTAAGATCCTGGCGGCAGCTACTTCCCTCAAGAAGTACAAGAGGATTTCCAAGGGAAAGGAGCATGATTTGGAAGAGCAACTCTATGCCTGATTCCTCAAGATGAGAAGCCAATGCCTCCTTTTGGACAGGCCCGTCTTGAGGAAGAAGGCAGAGGAGATGGCCAAGGATATGGACAGCCAGCTGTCATTCTCCAAGGGCTGACTGTGGAGATGGCGGTGCCATTATAGCATCCAATTCAAGTGTGTGCATAGAGAACAGCAAAGTGCGGATCCAGAGGGAGGCAGGAAATGGGTGGCAGAAGTTTTGCCTGGGCTGCTTGCGCTCTGTGACCCAAAAGACATCTTTAACAGCAAGAAGATGGGTCTTTTCTGCCATGGAATGGCTGGATCAGGCCTTGTAGCATCAGGAGAGAAGCCCTTAGGGCAAAAAAGGTCAAGGACAGACTGACAGTGCTCGTTACTGTCAATATGGATAGCACTGAAAAGAAGAAGCTCCTAGTGGTTGGGAAAAGTGCTCACCGGAGGGGTTTTCCCAGGGATTTCACCACTCTCCCTGTTCAATATGAGTCCACAAAGAAGGCATGGATGACAGGCACCCTTTGGGACAAGATCCTGTGCCAGTGGAACCGAGAATTCTGTCTCCAGAGCCGCAAGATTCTGCTCATTGTGGATAATGCACCACGTCACCCAGAAGTTACAGATCTCTCCAACATCCGAGTGGAATTCTTACCAGAAAACACTACTCCCTTCATTCAGCCAATAGACGCAGGCATCATCAAGAGCATCAAAGGTCAGTCTGTCATGTAAAACATTAGGCTTTAAATTGTGTTTTTTCAGGATACTACTGATCTCAGTTCACCCACTGGATCCTGGCCACTCTAGAGACATGTGATGGCATGGCAGTTGCTGTCGGCAAGAAGGTGACCACCTTGGATGCCATCCACATGCTGGTAGATGCATGGAAGGAGGTCAACCAGGCCACAGTCAAATACTGCTTCAGCAAAGCATTCTCTTACCCTGATGGGGCCAGGGAAGAACGGGGTGTCCTTGTGAATCTGTCCCCTACAACATAACGAGGGAGGCCTTTGAAGCGTTCGTGGAGGAGGATGTGACTTAGGGGAACATTGGAGAGGATGAAAGTGTTGAGGATGATGACAAGGCTGAGGAAGGAGATGAGATAGAGGAAGAAGAAGAGGTAATCGAGGCAAAAGTGGGACTGGCGGCACTTGCTAAGGTGTGGGCCTACTGCCAGCAGAGGAATTTCCCTCCCTCAGTGTACGAGAGCCTCAAAAGAGTAGAGAATGATCTTGCAGCTGAGTGCGGCCAATGAGGGAAATGTCCAGAAACGAGTCACGGACTTCTTCAAGTAAATGATCCCATGCACTTCATGAAATAAATAGTGACTTTCACCCTGAGAAACCACTTTTTTGCCAGGGTAAACTTAGTTTTCCCCATTTTTTCCAATCTCAATGTAACGTTGGGTCTCAATATAATGTTGCTCTCCCTGCTGACAGAAAAAAAAACCGTTATATCGAGAGCCGACTGTATGAGGTCCCAAAGAAGATAAAGGATGAGAAGGTGAACGAGGCCGTTGAACTACGGCACAATTGTCAGCTGTCGTGGTGGTCCCTCAGTAAATAGAATGTTGTGGAACCCCGTGTTTTGATTATACCCAGTGAGCAAGATCCTCACTCTTAAGTTTTCATTGAGTAAGAAAAAAAGACCACCACGACAGCTGACTCTTCACCTCAAAATCCTCGGAGCGAGCGTGGATAACGTTCACCTTCTCCCCCTTCATCTTCCTTGGGGTGATCTCACACACAAGTCCAGTGCTCACTGTGACGATGGCAGTAGACCATCAGTCCTCAGGTCGAGCCACAGTATAACTTGTTGGACTTACCAGGCTCACTGCCCATTCCAACTGACTTTTTCTCTATTGCTCTCACCCATAAATGTCTCACCCTAGATAACTACTGATAATACTCAGCTATTCCTAGTGGGCTTAGAACCTCTTGGCATAGCTATCTATGACTAATATAGAAAATACCGCTTAAGACCTCGATTTTGGCCTTAAAACATCCTCAGACGTGAAGCACAACGTAAGTGCTTGAGAAGTCGTGAGAAGCAGCACCTGCTGACCTAGTTTGGTGACAATAGCTACAGCAGTTGGGGTGCCCATGATGTGACGGGCAGACACTCAAACAGACAGACAGACAGCAATCCCTTAACAATCCTTTTCCTGCTGTTGCACGGGATCCATTTTTTGTTCTTGCAAGTTTTATTGATATCCAACTTTAGCACTTTTTCTCTGAAGACTTGTTCATCCCTTCGAGAGATTTCACCGACATCACTGATATTCTTGTGTAGATTCTTCTCAGGGCTGCTATTGAAGCAATTAACGTACTACTGCGAGGCAGATATGGCATTAAATTCTTCTGGAGGAGCTCCAGGAAGTGATTCCTCTGTCAGAGTGCGAACTTTTAAGGTGATGTTGCCACCGGCGACAACATTCTTCCCAATTCGACTTTGACTGAAATGCCTTTCCTGGCAGGTTGACGCTTGGAACTGCATGTCTTTTCAGGATTGGAGGCCTTTTTTGGAGGAAGATTCAACGTCCACCGGGGAAGTCTCTTGGAAAATCGTTTGGTTGGAAATGTTTGCCACAAACCTCCACTGTTCCTCTATTAAACTTATCAAGCCTCCTAGAAACACGAATCCAAGAAGTACAGACACTTTTAGATTGAGAAAGCGATGATAGCTCTGGTCAGGTGGAATTCTACAATTTGCAACAGTGCACACTGACTGGCATCATCTTCGAACATTCTTTGACTTGATTTCAGTTGGTTTGTCTCTCTCAACATCCATTGCTAGTTTGAAGAAGAGCTTATAGGAAAACAATAAACATATCGTAGTTTGTACACATCCATCCCACTGTTGCTAATAGCTTTCATAAGATATACCCATATTAGGCTAGGTCAAAAAGGGGTCAACTTTGGAAATTCACTGATGGTGTCTGTGGTTTGTTACATGGGCTCAAAAGATGAAAATGTAGTCAAATAGTTTTGAAAAAAAATGTTTACCTATGCCCAACTTGATTTGAAATTTATGTAGTAAGCCACTGTAGTAAATTTACTATGAAAGTAAATTTCAGCTCAGGTGGCTGTCAGAAGCTGCCAAACTGGGTGAAAATCACTGACCAAAATGCTGATGTGCTCAAGTTTGTCAGAAAAATATTTTACAGCAAGTCCTGATGAATTTTTTTTATCTTATTTTATAGTATCATGCAACTTTAAATGCATTTGAAACCCATGGGAAATTCCAATTGGTGACCCAGCCTAACCCGTATGTATGCTGCTACTGCAAAGCCTGTCTGCCAGTGACGTCATCAAGCCACGGGAGGTTGCAGACCCACCTGAACGGTAAAAGATGCGTTAGCTCCCGCCTTGACTCAGCACTGAAGCACACCACAAGCAGTTGTGGACCGCGATGAAGTCAGACTATAGAAGCCTTTTAGATGGCGCATTCCAGGGGAGCTGCTAATGCCGCTTTTGTATGGGGACGACACAAGCGCCCCCATACGGAAGCAAAGCCGAAGTCCTACTGTTCTACAGGTAGGCCATGGAACCAAATCGCATTAACGTATACAGTTGAAGCAGAAAACCTTGGCTTGGATCAAGTTACAGTGGATTTTTGATATAATGATACACAAAACTATCGTTAAATCAAGAATCTATCTATCTACACAAAGTCTGTCATGTTTGGGTGGGGGTGTTGGCACCCCCACAGCTAGACCAGTGGATCCCAAACTTGGTCAGCAGACACTTTTATTTTCGTGAACCGTTGCTGGGGGGAGGTCAATTGTGAGGCTGTTTTGAGGATGAAATCAAGGTCCAAACTTTCATTGTAATGAAGTAATGAATCGTGTCTACATGTCTTTGCAACAAAAACTTTCAAAAAATGCAACTTGGCAACAGGGCAAAGAGTTTGCTGACCATGTTTGAGCACGGGTGGGAGCGCCAACCACGCGACAAACAATAGCACTTTTTAAGCCGAAGTTCCAGTACATTTTCTGCCTCAAATTTGCATGTTAATGCCATTTGGTTCCATGGCCTCCCCGTTGAACTGTAGGTCTCAGGCTTCGCTTCCGCATGGGGGCGCTGCTGTCGCACCCGGCGCTAGCAGCTCCTCTGGAATGCGCCATCCAAAAGGGTCAGATTACCCCTACACTTGCTTTGACCAGGCCGGGAGAAGGACGGCAGCAGCGGAAAGCCTCCTAGGGTTGCCACGTGCATGGACGGAAAGAGTGGAAGGACTACACCGGGGACATGAAAAACTCGTTCCTGAGGGTGACCACAGCCTAGAAGTCATGTCCGCAATGTTATTTGCACATTTGACTTTCGTGACTTTTTTTCTTCTTTCTCTTATATTTGCTCTGATATGCACCACATAGGTCGACGAGAACAGCTGCCACGTTCACTTTGTATAGCTTCAGACCAATCTCGGTCGAATCTGTAAACAGAGATTGAGTCAAGTACTAATATTAGCGCAAGATCAGGAAAAAATTTCTGAGCACGATCATCACATGGATTTAAGCCTCACATGACTTCAGGTCCGTCTGTCATGACTCGATGACAACAAAGATTGATGATGAATTTGTTGATCTCTCTGCTTAGGTGCTATGATACCATGGCTCCTGGTGGTTACCTGAGCCGTTTGAAAAGACCTCATTCACACTAAAAGGTCAATCTCTTGGCATCGCTCTTGGGCGTGAGTTGGTCAAAATATCACTGATGACATGTGGACCACTGAACCTGACCTCTTGGTAGAGATGGGCACTATGACTACTGAGGAATACTAAGAAAGAGAACGCTCATGTGGGAGAAGGTATTTTCACCAAGCAGTGATGTTGACGAAATGTTCACTTACCCCTGGACCTTGTCTAAACGCTGCCACCGCTCACTGCACTATTCACCTTGTACCAGTGCAGGGCCAAAGTTCAATGGGTACAACGTGCACGCGTCCAGCATGACTTTCCGACATGCTTCGTCTCCGCGTGACCTTTCCCGCCGGCGAGGTGATAGCAAGTGACTCTTGACTCCGGTGACTCCTCGCGTGTCAACCCTTCCTGCTCCAATCGACGCTGGAAATAGCGTGCCCTACTTGAAATGATGACTCCACAGACATTCCTTATCCTCCTGGACAAAGCAGGAGGGACGAGGAGAAACTTTTGGGCCTGCCAGTTTTTGCCCCCTTGGCAGCAGCGAAAATGCACCGGTGGCGCCGCGCGTAGCAAGTGAAGGGAGCGGAGGGGAACTGCCAGGTGAGTAGTGGAGTGTGCGACAAATGCGTTTAGTACTAGTAACTAACGAGTAGGTTCAACGAACGCTGCATTCGCAGAAGGTGGAGGGAAAATTTTGCTATTCTGCATATGCTGCGTGTGGACGTCGAGACATCCTGAAGACAAGAGTTGCTACTCCTCTCACAGAACGATGACGAAGAGACAGTAGTCGACAGTGATGAAGTGGATACTGTTGATCCTGTTTCCGCTGGTCCGCTCTCTGGAGGAGTCGTTTCAGGGCGACGTCCTCTGCTCCGTGTCGGACTACGTGAAAGTGGGCCTCGAGTTCGAGGCCTGCTACAAGTCGGCCTTCAGTCAGTTGGACCTGGAGAAGAGGCCTTGCAAGACACTCAAGAAGGTGGTGGAGAGGTGTGCGGACACAGTGAAGGTGAGGCTGCACGACGATCACGTTCCACTGTGTCACAGACGCAGTTGCGAAAAGTCCAGAAACATTTGTGCAAAATGTCCATTATGCATGGGGACAAGTTGCAGGGGCGAAACTGCGCGGTAATGCAGAACTTTCGCTAGACTTTCCACCAATTTCATGCATGGTTGCGGACATTCACGCAGACCGACCAGAAATGACCACATTGTCGACACCTGACAAACCATGGCCGCGTTACTAACTGGTGCAACCACCTCGGTGCTGTGAATGTGCAGAGAGTCAGATATCCTTTTGCAGTCAGTGCTGAGGAGACCTCTTTCAATCCTACCAGCCGCGCATGTTAAAGTATGGAGACATAAAATCATCAAGCACAAAATCACCAAAAGCAGAATATGACAGGAACTTTGGGAAAGGTTCATTTTAAAGCAAACTTTCTCGTGCCGTGTCCTAGTCATACACTATTTGTACGCTAGGTAGAAGAGGAGTGAATTTTGGAATTTGACTGAGTGCAGCGTTGGGTTGTTACCTGGCGTGACGAAGATGCTGTCAGATGCTATTAAGCTGATACAGTGGACGACTTTTATACCGGTCACTTTGGTGCAATGCATTCTGATCGTTATATCCATATGACTGCTCTGTCCGTCAGAAGGCAAAGTGATGAAAAAATGGCTAAGGTTATCAAAAATGAACTCTTATTGGTCTACTCTGGAAAAGTAGCAGTCAAGGCGAGACTGGGTAAGTTTTTGCACAATTTCTTCAGCCACAGCAGACTCAAATGTGCGTACGAGGTCAAAATTGACAAAGCTGTGCTGCAGCAGAGCCTTCTTGAGCATTAATTCCATGGCCTTCCTCATTTTATGGATAGAAACAGTCTCCTGTCTTTCTTCTTTCTCGTCGTATTCTTCTGGATCATCATCTTCCGACTCCGGCAATCCCATTTCAAAGTCATTTCAGACTGACTACGGTACTTTGCAATGAAATTGCAAGCACAGCACAGCTTGGATGGTTTCGAGGGGTGAAATCTGACCCATATATCCGTCAGAAACAGCTACAGCTATAAGCATCAGAATTAATTAAGTGCAATGACCTTTTGGTTTGGTGCAGGCCGTTGTGACCGCTGTAGCAGCAACCGATATCAACGACGTATCGTGGACCGACTGATCCGTCGTCCCCTGCACATGTAAGAGTTAAAATTTTACTACGTACAGTTGCCAGCGGTTACACTATTGGACATCAATGTAACGTCGCATACTTTGTTTTGCTCGCCTGTTCCATTTATTACGAACGTAACGGTCGAATAGCGCTTTACAGCACGACGGCCGCTTGGACTTGTGATAAATTTGCTGGAGCTTGTGGTAAAGCACTTTACGTCAAATTGTCCATTTTGCATTCATTTCGTGTCCACACTCCTCATGTGCTGAGAGCGCGTGATGAAGTGGAGGTCAGGACTCCAAAGGCACTAAAAAAGAAAGAATTATACAGTCACCAATATATGGGACTAGCAGTTATGCAATCAAAGTGTCCTCAAAGTGACGATCGGAGCGCCCAGAGCAGGATCAGAGTGACCACAGCCATCAAAGTGACGATCAGAGCATGAATGAAATGAATGTGAAACGAGCAATCTTATGTGAAACACACTGTATGTGCATTTGGCAAGTGGCATTTTACAAACACTGTCTCTGCAGCCCTCATTGCTGCCCTCGTGTCTCAGGCAGCAACACTTTCGGGCTACAGAAACCAAGTGTTCGTAAAATGCTACTTTGCCAAATGCACGTAAAGTACTAAGACTAGAAGGAAATAACCTAGGAAAAGTCATGCACGCTCTACCTGGATATGACTTGAATTATCACAGCTTTACAGTAGGTGAAACCCCAGAGCAGAACTACCATTTCTGGAATAAGGAGTTTATACACCTGGCGTGTGAGTGCCCAGCACTCACGATGGAGTGACAAGAGTCATTCCCTGTCCTCCAACCACGCCAACATCCCCCGGACCTACTAGGCCTAATCAGGTTCAAAGCATATGAGCGGCATTGAAAAAGGGGTAGTATAAAATGTTTGTTATGTAGATAGTAGCCATCGATGGACGGGTGGAAAAAAAGTCTCACAGAGATCGTCTCATGCTTGCACCGTTGGCAATGCACGTGAACCCCAAACAAAGAAAGTAGGTATTTTCCACGGAATTTATTGGGGGGAAAGCAACAATGTCGCGTTTAATTACAAATTGCCTGGCCGTGATGTGCTCGAAATTTTCCTCGTTTTGACGGAGGTTTTTATCCGCCCTGGACCCCACTTATATTATCCGAGCGTAGAGGCCTGAGGACAATATGATAAGGCCTCGTTTGGGACCATACAATAGGGACATATATATAGGGCCTGGCGGAAAATTCAAAAGAAGACGCACTGCTGCACATGTACGCATATGATCACACCAGAAGTTTGAAAATGTGTAGCACGAATTAAGAGCAGCTCCGAACATTGCCGTGCTGAATTGAAGGCCCTCTAGCTGAGCAGCCAGAAGTGGAGTGTATGAAGTAATTTTTTTACGGTTCAATCACCGGCGCTACCTTAAACGTGCAATTTTGTCTGAAAATGTAGATTAAATAACTTAAAGTACAAAAAACATCAAGACTTGCAAGGCCGAAAAGAGGGTTCGTGTGCACCCGTTGGTGGAATTCATCTCAGTGTGACGAATAGTCTTAGTTTGCAAATAGTCCATGTCAGAGTATTTTATGAAATGTGAAATTTGCTAATTTCAAGCTGACTCATTAGTCTTAGTAAGATTGATTACAGCGTATAGTTACTTTTACCCCAGACAGCACATTGGATCTGCCCTGTCACTTCACAGTGGCGGCGGCAGGGCAAAGTAGGCCAATGCTCGATGAGTTTGTCGTGCAGAAACCATGAAAGTTTGCTGGAAGTAAAAACCATTAGTCATCAGGTCTAAGTCAAAATCAAGGTAATTACAATCAAGCTTTAATGCTATGTGCATCAGTCCATACAGGCATACAGTATGTTCATATGAAGAGTGTCAGTATGACAAGGGCGACCCAACGATAAGCCCCAGATGGCTGTGACAAGCTCAGGTGAGCTCTTGGATGTTGGTGTCGTTTGAGGAGGAAGGAAAGCAAGGACTCTTGGCTGGAGCAACCAAAACGTTTCCTTGACACTTTGGAAGTTCAGACAATGCTAGTTCAGTAAAGGACCTGGACACATGCCTCAATCATGCATGTAGACAAGGCAAGCTGTGTCTGGGTCATGACCAAGTTCAGAATGGGTGGCTGTCAATTCAGGGCAGATTTGGCAGGGTGGTCCTCAGATGTGCATCTGCCTCCGCAAGGGACACCATCAATCAGTGTTGAGCAATTGAATTTAACTTTCATTTTACCGGGCCAATTCTATAAGAGCAATGTTGACCAGATGGCAATCCTTGTTCATTTCTTCCCCAATTGCAGTTCTTTGGTAACACTTAACAGTGCCAGGGAATCTTGAGGCATGAACATTCAACAGGGAATTGAGTCTGTCACACAGTCCCCTAGAGACAGCTGCAACTTTGCACCCAGTGCAAATCCGCCTTCAGATATCCTCTTCACTGTTGAGTGTTATCTGGCTAGGAACAAGAGTAAAGCGAGACAAAGCGAACAACTCGAGTGAGTTCGGTCAGTTGTCCATGATCGTAAAGATGAGTCCGCAGCTTCTGTCGACGGTTTGATATCATCGACCTGCGACTTTAATGTTACATTCACAAGTTTTATACCACGTAAGTTTAGTAAATTGACCACAGATCTCGTCTGCCCCTCAGAAATGTTTTTCCGCTCGAGGCTACGAACGAGGGCTTCAGATCATGTTCGACTCCGTGGCTGTCAACTACCCGGAGGTCAACGGCTGCGACATCAAGTTCGACAAGGACAAATTGGCCGAGAAGAAACCCGGGGAAAGGTGCTCAGTCGAGGAGGAGATCAAAAGCATCCACAATGTTACAGTCTGCACAACAGCAATCCAGGTTACAGTTCCAGGCCTTACGCTGTTATACGTGCAAGCACCGTGTGAGGCGCTGGGATCCTGCACTCCCGTAAAAGAACGATACCTGCCTCAACATCGGGACTTCTTTAAAAACGGGTCTAATCGAGATACAGTGATCATCGGAAAATTTTGGTCGGTGTCATTGAAAGACCTATCCAAACAGGTGACTGGAAGTGGTCAGTCCTAGTCACACTCAAGCATCAAAACGGAAAGTCACAAAGTAGCTCACGCTTCTACTTAAAACTTAGGTCATCGATTTAACGTTGACACTTGATCCCCAAATGTTCAACCTAAGGAAATTTCTCAGGCCAAGGTCTGTGTGTGGTATAGGAGTCTCAGCGCTTCATCCGGCACCAGCAAAGGTGATGTGAAAAAAAGATGTCTTTTTTTCTAAAGGCCAAGATAGTTAACGTCCTGGCTGACCCGAAGACGAACAGCCTGGACGGTGAGAGCGATTCTGCCACCCTGATGGTGTTCTCCCCCTCCTCCACGGCCAAGACGGACAAGCACTTCCTGTTCTGCGACTCCCTCATGAACATCAGGGACTCTTGCATGGTGCCAAACATGGCCAGGTGCTACCATGGTCATGATCTAGATGCACACCTGGCATATCTAATAGAAACCCTCAAGGTAGGAACAAAATATGCTGCTCTCCTCTTTCCTCCGGCTTGATATCATGGTGCCGTCGATGGCGGTAATTTCAGGTGACGAGCAGTGTGATAGCCAGCACGACGCCTGACGTCAGGAACGTGGCTGATTGTCCCGTCTTCGCCACGTCCAACCACAACGAGACCAAGTCCATCACCTCCGTAACCATCATCGCGGTCCTCTCCGCGACGCTGGCGCTCTTTGCTGTTGCGTCTCTGGCTCTGCTAGCATACAAATTGCGTGTGGTGCCGAGGCTGAAGGCCTGGGCCAGAAATTTGCCCTATGACGACATGCTGGTGGGAGGCGAAGGGGGCGGCTCCGCCAGGGACGACGTCGCCGAAGGCTACAACGAGAGCGCAATGCAGAGGAGGAGTTCAGAGAGGGAACTGGAGGAGAGCAAGAAGAGAGAGGAGAACTTTGTAAACGGTTAAGTCAAGCATTATGTATGACGTCTAGTATCCGTTTGACGCAAGTACGTAGGCACATGTTTATTTGTGATAAAATATAACGCTAGCTAATGCAAGAAGAGCAATCTCTTTTGAAGAGTAATCGCTGTGTTCAAGAGTGTCGAAGCCTATTTGGTACTCCTTTGAGCAGTAAGCAAGGGTAGAGCAGCCCGAGCCAAAAGTGCGCTTCTGACTACTGACTTATCTACTACGCCGTAATTTTGGTAGGGACTGTGACTGTGTGAAGGCCATGGCAGCTCCGTAGGCGCATATATGGGATGGGTCGTGTGAAGCAATCCTATTTTTCAAGTTGTAATCTTACATAGCTAAAGTATTGCATTCCTGTAAAGTAGGACTTTATTGCCCGAGAGACGTGTTGATGGCACAAGGGCAGATTTGATTTCCCGAGGCGAAGCCTCCGGAAATCGAACTGCTCAAGGGCCACCAAGCCCGTCCAGGACAATAAAGTGACTTTACAGGGAAGATTTTGTAATCTAACGCAAGGTTTTCATTTTGAATTTCGCGCCAAAGCTGAGCGTCGATGTGGGGGCGGGCAATAAAGTGTTTCGTGCAATAAAGTGATGCTTTGGAACCCAGTCGCACTGAATAGCAGAGAGCAGAGAAGAAGACTCCGTGCATTGATATCAACATGTTATATCGTTCACTTATTCGTGGAGGCTTATGATAATTTAGTGGATGCCCGTATAGGGGGACCCATATGTGGGTCCATAGCGGAGATCCATGCATATGTCTCTGAATACAACAAACGTTCCATATCTCTTGAGCAATTCATCTCAAATGGCAATTACGACATATTCACAATGAGCAGACGGTTCCACATAATTGCATGACCCTTTTTCCCTTATCCTTCACTGCACTCCAAGCCTGTCTTTACTCTTGTGCGCAAGTCATGGGTCATTTCTTTGTCATGTTCATCCTTTGAGGTTGCTCATAGCTGACTGACTGACTATGATGGACTTTGACTGCAACTTTCCTCTCCAGAATGGACCAAATGGCCCAAACCATAGAACTCAAACTTGGAGAACATGACACAAGTTAATAGGTGCCCCAAGATACATGGGTCACCCTGTCAAGCCGAAAATAATCCTTCAGGCCCAGAACTTGTCTCGGTTAGTTCCTACCCCACAGTGCCAGCCTGTGGAAAGATTAATTCAGGTGACAGCACCCACCTCAGGTTTCCACCTCGTTTCTGAATACTTATACGCATGTAGGGTAATAACATCAAGGAGTATTTGAGTCCTATTGAGTACTTCTTGAAGGATCTTGAGCTTTCTTTGAAAATTGACAAAGGACAGTCCAAATTTTCACTAACAAAATAAAAACTCCTTCTCAGCAAAATTTAGTCCAAATTAAATATCTACTTAATAAATTTTTTGTCTCAGATCTGAGAGGCCTTCCACAGATTGTTGTTGTACCAGGTGTTGAGGCTGGGCTCCTGCACGATCCTGATCAAGAATTTTGGAGCGCTTTATATGATTAGAGATTCAGGGCTTTCCAAAATGATATAGCAAGCCAATTTTCATTGAGAAATGACTGAGTTTCATTCCAAAACAAAAAAGTGTAGCCTCAACATCTGAAATTTTCAACTTTGAGGCCATTTTTGAGGCTGTTAGAGGCTACCCAGGTGAATTTTCCCTAAGAAAACCAAAATCTACATAAAATATACGGCCATCTTTGCGGCCAGAAAAATAAGGCTGAACTGAAAGGCAAAATTTCCTTTCTTAAAAGAAAGGAAATTTTGTGTAGATTTTAGCCTCAAAAATGGCTCCACAGTTGAAAATTTCAGGTGTTGAGGCCACGCTCTTTTGTATTTTGGGATGAGACTCAGTCATTTCTCAATGGATGTTGACTTGCCATAACATGAAGAAAGGCCTGAAGAGAGACCTTTTTGTCCAAGTGCACGTATCTTGTCACAGCAACAACGAGGTGTTGCATGTGGGTTATCATTTTTGCTCGCGTGGTAACGTCAGATATGCATTGCACGGCGTCAGCAAGCGATAGATCTTGTCCAATCACTTAGTGGGTGTTGCGCAATTTCTATATTTCTCTCAAGTTTGAGGTGAATCCTCATTTGCGCTCAGCAGATGAGATTTGCCTTGACGTTATGCTCTGAAGGATTGATGTGTGAGTGAAAAAAACTCCGACTCCCCTTTCCCCATGACTCCTGGACTTCTAACTTTCTTCTGACACGCCTCTTGCCCCCTGACAAGGCTCCCCTCGCCTTCTCACAATATTTAGCGACTCACACTGTATAGTGACGGAAACGCATGAGGAAACTGCATCGAAGATAATAAATAACACAAGGTAACTTCATCATTCAAGTCTCATTTGTGACCTCGCCCTTGCCATGGACAACTCCGAGATCAGTGACAAGCAAGCAGATGAAAAAGCCAAGAAGTGGCCCCAGATTCTTGCCACATGCGTGGGTAATAAGTGCTTACCTATTTTCTGCACTTCAGCTATATCCTTTTATGACTTATAACGTCTGAACAGCCACCTTAAGCGCCGTTGGTCTGGGTTACGGCTACAACTGGACCTCCATGGCCTTGCCTAATTTGACGGACTGCGCTAACAACCCGGCCAAGCCTGATGGGTGCGCCTTCGGTGACGAGGCCGAGATCACGGCTGAACAGGTGAGCAAAGGACCAGGACAGAGATGCTTCACCGAGTCAAGGTGCTGCTCGCGAACAAAGACACAAGGAACCGCGAAAGGTTAACATGCCAAGTGGCAACTCCACAACGATTAAATCGTTGCCCCTGCGGCTCATGAATTTAGAAGGTTGGCTCTAGTCCACTGGACGAGAATTTCCAACAGAAGTAACGTCAGCACAGCACGACTTTTACTCCTTTTGAACGCAAGATTCTGCCTGAAGACATGATTGCATAAGGAATGACATTCGTTGTTGACGAATGACGTTCATTGACTTACACGTAGGGCAGCTGGATCGGCTCTCTGTATATCGTGGGCGTCACAGTCTCTGCCCTAGCAGCCGGCCTCTCCTTGAACAAGGTTAACAGGAAGACCTCGATTTGGGCAGCTACGATCCCGTCCATGGGTGGATGGCTTTTGTTGTCCCTCGCCTTGCCTCTGGGACTGTCAGAACCTTATTGGTTCTACACAGGAAGGATCATTTTAGGTAATGAGGAGATGGACAAACTGCCGAATGCAGCACTAGTCGTGGCTATACTTCTAGGTCTCGGCAATGGGGCCAGTCTTATTCTTGGTCCTGTCTACGTCGTAGAAATTGCCGAGCCATCAATCCGAGCAGCTTTGGGTGGTTCGCTTGCTACGATGTCCTTCGCAGGGGCGGTGTCGGTCAGCGGCTTCGGGAGTTTCTTGCCCTGGCAAGTGGCTACTGCAATAGGAATGGTCTTTCCAGGTCAGATTTGACGTGACCTTTAATGTTGCTCTGACCCATGTCTACTCCAAATATGCGCGGTGATCAAAAACCTGTCAAAAGTAGAATGCCAACATTCGCATTTTAACTTCGGGAATATGTGGGAGTTTTTTCCCCAGGAATGAAGTAGCTAATTTTGGATTTCTTCTGCTCTTAATATTGTGGGAGCTGCCAGATTGAGACATCTAGATTGCTGAACAAAATGGATCTTTTCCGACCATTTTGTGATCAGGATTAGGTAATGTAAAAAATTACAATGATCCTTTAGCCCGAAGCAAGGAAAACCCGATCATCTAACAGTGCGCTTAATTCCCTTGATATTTGACTTCTGAGAAATGCGCACAAGCAGCACACTTTTCAAGATCCTAAGAGAAGTCAGCACAGATTTGGTCAAGGACCATGGAACTTCCCTGAAGCAGGGTCATGGCAAAACCTTTCCAAATGGCTGGAGAAACTCTTTGCTGTCAGTGGCAGTCGCGTCGATTGAGCACGAGACACATTAGCAAATATCGAAGAAGAAGTTCGAAATGTCAACTTCAAACTGTGCCCTGAACGAGTGAGATCTGCCAGTGCAAGTCCTAAAATGGGGCTCTAAAGAAGCTATACAGTTTGTTTTGATCACCCTGTCTGCATATATATTTCCCTGACTGAACGCAACACACTTATGCTGTAGCGTGCGTCTTCATGCTCATGCCTTTCATGCCTGAAAGTCCCTACGGGCTTCTGTTACGAGGAAAGGAAGCCAAAGCCTCCAAGAGCCTGCGTTGGTTGAGGGGTTCGGAGTACGACATATCCATTGACATAGACAGAATGAAACATTCAATCCAGGACAAGATACAAGCAGGAAATGTCAACCTCAAGCAGCTGCTGACCGATCCAGTCTACCGCAGCCCGCTTCTCATCATGGCCGTGATCAACGTCAGTTGTTCCATATCCACAATCACACATGACGCACATAGTGCCAACTCACAACATGGAGGGCACATTTCCATTTCAGGCAATCGTGCCATTGTGCGGCATTTCGACCGTCGCCTTCTATCTGGCAGACATTTTCTTAAAGGCCGGGTTGAACATTGACAACAGTCTGGCGTCAGCAGCTGAAGTAACTCTCACCCAGGTAAGAAACAACATCAACTCTCTGCCAGATTAGCACCCGTCCAATAGACCCTTTCATACTAGACTTGAGGACTAATTCGTCGATTGATGAGAAGGGAATTTTTTTTTTCGAAATGAACTGAACCATTGCACGACTTAATGTTGGAACAGTTACTTTCACCAGAGCACCAGACTGTGTTAAGACCTTTTATTCTACGGTCTGAAAGTAGGGCTGTCAACACGGCAGCTTTGACGAGAGAAGAAAGGTACCTCTTGCTATGATGATCTGGCTTGGGGGCAATTGTGAAACATGCACCTGCAGCAAGATATTTACGTATGCGGGGCTTCACGTAAGATGGCATCCAAGTCAAACACTTTTTTGGCTGCGCCTCACAAAAATGGGCTACAGAAATGCACACTTCCTGTGGACACCATATATTTCTCCTTTGCTTCAGCTTGGCTCCGGAATCATTGCAATTCTCCTAGTTGAAAAGACCGGGCGTAAGATCTTAATGTTGGCCTCTTCTTCGGGCATGTGCGTCTTCATGGGCCTCCTAGCTCTATTCTTCTTCTTCGATGAGCGAGTGGAAGTCACATGCGCTCATCCACCAGATGAGCAAAGTCAAACAGCCACCACAAGTAGGTTTTCTTCAACTACGAGGGGTGTCCAAGATAAACAAGTCTACTCTTCGCATTAACGTCTTTGACAACAACCTTCAGCTGTGATTTTTTTTCGTGAATAATATTTGCACCTTTCCAAGCAACTTCTATTTACATCATGTCAGCTGATTATTAATGCAGGGTACGCCACAATCACTGAAGGAGAGGTGCCCTTAAAAGACACGGCTACTTTCAAATATGGACTGCTTTAGGATATGTTCAGGTCCTCATAGACGAAGAAACCTACTTTCTGTGGCACAAACTAAATGCATCACCTAAGTTATTGATGAACATTTATTGATCCTGCTTTGCCACTGTTCTTAGCAGGCTCTAGTGCTCTCCTAGATCAAGATTTCGTGCTGTCTAAACACTTAATCTTTCCTTCATAAGCCTGGAGGATCTCACAGGAAGTCTAACTGCAGGTGCTCATGATGTGCCTTGTGTTTAAGGTCAGCTGACGCGAAATAAGTGGGAGATCATTAGGCAGTTTAAAAGATTACTCCTTAAAAATTCACAGCTCGAGGATATCACATACGTTTATACAATACGAGGTCTCGTTTGTATCGCTTGAGCACTCTTCCCATTTGGCACAACATTAAAAGACAGGCTCATTCAACAGGGCTTTATCTGACAAACCTCTACTATTTCCCTGTGACCATTTTTTAAATGCACTACTGAGTCCCAATGACTTTTTACCTGGATTTACGTTGACTTTTATGCAGCGGCAACGTTGGCTACTGATGCTCATGAGCCAGCTCGGGCTGTTGAGCTCGTAGCACCCTGAAGCTCGGCTGCAAAAGAAAAAGCAATCTAAAATTACTCACTTCTTAAGTAGGTCAAGGGAAACCGGTGTTCAGACAATGAGCACCTCGAACAAAGTGACCTTTTAATGGTATAACTTGTTTCATTCTTGAATCTTTGCTATAAGGACAAACTGGGATCCTCCGGGTTTATTCCATTTTGTCTGGAAAGTCTCGGTTCACAGCATTGGCTCTCTTTCCATTGCAGCTGCTCTTCCATGCGAGCCCTCCTCGGGCTACAGTCAGGACTTTCTGGACAAGATCGGTTGGCTTCCCATCACCACTCTGATTTTCTACAAATTCTTCTTCTGCATTGGGTATGGCGTGGTCATCTTCCCATTGAACGCAGAACTTTTTGCTCTTGAAGCTCGGAACACCTCGGTCACCATCGTCATGGCAGTCAGCAACATTGGCAACTTTCTCGTCACCAAGTTGGCCGTGAACGTGGAGTCGGCCATCGGCACGAGCGGCCTCTACTTCATATTCTCAGGGATTTGTGCGGTCGCCTCTGTTTTCACTACCATCTTTCTTCCTGAGACCAAAGGGAGGAGTCCGCAGGAGATGAGGGAGCTGTTTCAGCGGCGGCACCGGCGAATCAAGACCAGCAACAGCAGGATCGACGTGATGGAGTAGCAGAACATCAGCCTTTGCTACGCTAACCGAGCTATGGTTACATGATCTCTACAGCAGAGTGACGTGTAGAATATGATTCATCATTACCTACTTTCTTGGAGAATTATGCAGCTTCCGTAAGGTCGACTTGATGTCTAGCACCCTAGCATGCCTTTCATGTATGAGTACAGGCGAACTTTGATATGGTAAACTCAGTGGAGACATCACTACTTACCGAATATTTTTACTTTATCAAATAACCGATCCCCATCATAGAAAAGATCTCCACAGAGTGAACTAAACACTGCTGAAAAGAAACTCAACTATATCAAAGTTTGGCTCCACTGTGTCTAGAAAGCACTAAGTAGAGCCATGCAAAAAAACAGACAAGGTTCGTGTTGCTGGTCTTGGGAGATGATTCTTCAATAGATCCGTATATGCCTTAGTATTTAGCTCTTCCCAGAACTGCTCTTGATATGAGATGCCAAGTACGTACAACGACCATTTGAAAAAACCATATTGCCTCTAAAGTAGTCTTAAAATACTACTAAACTGCCCCGAAGGAAGCAACGTGATGATTATTCATTCACATGGCAAGTCAGAGAGACATGTGCGACTGCACCAAGGTGCTCCTATACCTCAGGCTTGGGCCTACAGTTGTCACCTTTTGCAGAGTTGTTGAGAACTAATTGGACCTTCCTCTCAATGACTGAGACAGTCGTTAAATATGTATCTCCTAAAAGTGTGTACAGTGACCCTGTACCTAAATGTGCCGCAGAAATGATTCATTTTTCACTACTCGCCTACAGCATCCACATGCATGTCCGACTTCATGGAACGAGAGTAAAATAAAGCGGACATTGTCAGTTTTGATCACATATATTAAAGGAGCGTGACCTCTCCCTAAATAATGGATGACCTCAACTGCGTTACACGAGACACTTGAGCTGAAGGCTCAGCAGGACGAGGCTGGGGTCGTCGGGAAGACAAACACTGTGCAGCGCGCATTGGGCTTTCTAAAATCAGGGCTGACTAACGGGTGCTGGACGTTTTGGCAAGCGTTATTGACCCACTCTGGTTAGGTTGTGGCTTGACACTCACACTGATATAGTTATAGTTGCAACATCGCTCGGAAATTAAGCATGCAAGGTGGTGTGAGCGGACCTCGCCATGCCTAGCCGTAGGGATCGTGACGCTCGTGGGGTTCCAGTGGCCCGCATTCGACACCGCGACGACCTCAACGACTATGACCAAGACCAGGAGTTGGACGACGTCGGGCGTATCGAGACCGAGACCAAGTGGAGAAGAGCCTTCGACGAGGCCTTCATGGACAATGCAGGAGAGGACGATGAAGATGGACTCTGGGCACAGGTAGAGAGTAGCGATACCTTTATTTCTACAGCTCAGGAGTGCAATGGTCAAGCAAAGCTTGATCGTCGAGCCAATTGAGCTTGGACCCATCACCAGATGGACTACAACGTTTTCATTCACTCTCCAGTCAGACGTGGCTTTGGCTGCTGCAGCGGCCGCGGGCTCCAAAGGCGACGGCAACGACGCCTTCATCGCTCGAGCCGAGGCCATCCTAGCTACCATGCAGAAAGACGAACGCGCCCGGTCGCCGCTCAAGCCTTTGTCTGGACTTCTGGGACTGGGACAAGTGATGGGCGTTTTTCCGGCCTTCGTCGGCGAGCAAGCAGTCAACTTCGAGTTCAGGCCCTTCGCGTGCAGAACGTGGTAAGGAATCATGGCGGCGTCACATGCCGATAACTTATCCCAAGTCAAGCCGACTGAACCAGTCAAGCCGACTG
>JAAUXU010167709.1_pt1 | contig 21363 bp, 26 predicted proteins | sample 7278151 | NCBI WGS metagenome assembly JAAUXU01 (sample SAMN14350113, study PRJNA611818) | marine sediment metagenome | isolation source: surface marine sediment (1.8m) | place: French Polynesia: Moorea | collected 2018-08 | reverse complement strand
CCCCCCCCCCCCCCCCCCCCCCCCCCCCCCCCCCCCCCCCCCCCCCCCCCCCCCCCCCCCCCCCCCCGCTCAGCGATTGTTTTCGGCGGGCGACGAGGTCGTGACGCGCGATTGCCCCGTGGACCCCAAGGGGGACATCGAGGATCCCAACAACCTCTACCATTGCCTGGAGACTGAGGAGTGCTGCCTCTTGGACACGAACCCCGCGTGCTGCGCGAGGGACATCAGCGTTTACTTGTGAGCACCGATTAGGTCATGAGGAGACCTTTCACTTAAAGACTTTCTATTTATTTCGGGCTCTGTTCTCTCTCCGTGGAGACGGGAGCAGAGCTCTATTGATTCTTTTCGGCCGATAGCGATGGCGGATGACGAGGTCCCGAAGCGCGATTGCCCCGTGGACCCCGACGGGGACATCGAGGATCCCAACAACCTCTTCACTTGCCTGGAGGCTGAGGAGTGCTGCCTCTTGGACACGAAACCGGCGTGCTGCGCACTGAAGGAATTCAGCGTTGAACTGTGAGCATTCGTCCTGTGTCGTAACGGGACCTTTCGCTTGCTGACACGATTTCTAAGGTTACACTCAACCTTTGCACAGGATTTCTATGGAACATACTAGGCCATTGCAGCAAATCGCTCTAGAAGTAAGACTACTAATAATAGAATGACCTCTGGAAGCTCCTCAGAAAGTTGACGTTTTCCCTGCCAAGCAGCTTTATCGGCAGAAAAAGCCATCGGAGACATTTCATTGTCTCGTTCCAGTTCTGATCAGCTCGCACTTTGGGGCCCAGTGCTTGGCATCGTCTTGGCCATGGGCCTATTCATCTGGTGGTGTCGCTCCGACGAAGCCTGCTGCGATGTCGAAAAGCCATGGCTCTACAGGTGCGGGTGCAAGAAGCCGGACCCCGAGGCCGCGGAAGAGGAAGAGTAAGTAGTTCTACCTCAAAAGCTGTTGGTCCTCCTCTGACAAATGACGTCTCGCGTTGCTCAGGGTGACGTCCTCTCGGGTGTCTCTGCGCAGCACCAAGAGCAACACCACCATGCTAGTGACGGACGACGGCGAGGAGGGTCACCAGCCAGAGGAGTTGGAGCAGGCTGCCGATAACCTGGAAGGCGTCCTGGACGACGATCCACCCGAAGCAGAAGATGCGCCTCCCGAGGACGAGGAAGAGCAGCCAGAAGATGAACCACAGTCAGAGGAGCCACAGGAAAGTGCAAAATGTCTCTTTCTTGAGAGTTGTAGCGTAGATGACCCTATATTCTACAGGAGGAGGATAACCCCGAGCCAGCAGAGGATGATCAGCCGCCAGAGGATGATCAAGGTGACGATGGAGAGTGACAATGAGACGTTTATATTGTATGAAGTAGCTTGACTACGACCACACAGAGATGGTTATCTATGAAATATATCCAAGCGCCCCATCGGACGTAACTTAGACTTAATGCTGGCGAATGCATACACTTTTCATTTCGTCTTTACGTTCCATATGATGAATTACCTGAAAAAATCGGTCAAAGCACAGGGTTGGTTCATGAATTCAATACTCACAATAGCACGCGGAGAAATGATTTGACTGTCAATACTACATGGGAAGGCACAAATCTGATAGCACCCAGCCATGCAACCAAAGTGACGCCAGTTTGGCCCAAAAAGAACCACTTGGGTTTCTCTTCAAGGAGTTCTGGTCACCCTCCTCTTTCGACATGGTCCTCTAGGCTTCAGACTATGGGTGATCCTTGAGGAAAAGGCCTGCAAGAAGACCTACCACGAGGTGGACGACCTGCAGGCCGGTCTCACCAAGTCCTGGACTGAGATTCCCCTGAGGTAGTACGTGCTGCTGTTGACGCCGTTCCTGACCGACTCCAGCATGATAACTCGTGTATTTGGCGGCCTCATCAAGTAAAAATACAGACTTTTCGTCGAACGCGTAATCCTCATCAAGCAGACTAAAAATGACATCGATGATGTGCTTTCTAATATCGTCCGATGTTGTAGAACTCCTCCTTGGTGACGCTGTCTTCCTGCGTGTCTAGGCAGAACATGGCGCGCTCCAGGTCGACGCCGGCAAATAGCAAGTAATAGAAGTTCTTGAACTCCTCGAGCGTCCCATGATCTACTTCTTCCTGAGGTTCAGTAGAGCGTTTTGGGAAGGAAAATGTCATGCGATTTCCATGTGACTTCTGGAGATGCTTCAATCCTAGGCCAAAGTTGACAGCTCGAAGGCTCGAACTCATTTTCGGCCAGCCCGACCCGAGCTCGAAGACAATCTAGCCCGACACATCGTTAATGACATCATCATCAGTGAACCGTGGGGCCCACTTGACAAGTATATAGCTGGACAGTAAATCACCGGTTTATTTCTTGCCTTTTCCATGAAATAAGGAGAAAAGTTCAGTAACCTTGAGAATCGTGACTCCAAATGATGGTGTCAAACATGAAGAGTTCGACCCATACCTGTAAAATGTCGCCACCGCCCCCCAGTTTCATCCGGTCGGGAAGGTCACGACCGCCTTCCCTTTCTTTACAGTCTCCCAGGTCATAGCTCCATAAGGCAAGGAGAGTATCAACGGGATCTCAATGTCCACTGCGCCTGTTGATCTGATGCCACAGGGTTGCCAAAAAAGCTGTCACAGCAACGCGTGTCCGTCGGCAATTCTCAGCTACTTCACCTAAGTGTGGCTCTTGAGGAGGTTGTCGTAAGAGGTTATGGACGTGACATTGAAATGCTTGAAGCGAATACGAAGAGAGTTGACAAAGAAATGTATTTGATCCCCACAACTTTCAGCCTGACCCCGCATCTTTGGCAGCGCTGTCCTTGCTCCATATGAAAGTCTTCCTTCTTCATCCGCCAAATCGCCATTTCATTTTATCGTTTCCACCGTTCGGCCGCGTTTGGCTCAGAATCCTTTCTTGAAAATTTGACCCCGAAATTTTTGTACAAATTTAGTTCGGCGCGATGGCGGGAGTAAGGAGCGAGTCCCCGAATACCACCTGGCAGCCTCAGCACAGCGGCGACAACCTGGACGTGCTGCCGCCGCCGCCGCAGATCCCGCCGCTGCAGGAGTTCATTAGCCGCGGAACGAGTCCATCTTCGTCGACTCCGTCCTCTCCCTCTTTTGGGCTCTTAGGCGGACAGTCGGCTCAGTGCATGAACTGCCTTTGTCACCATGACCCCGTGGCGGCGGCGGCAGCGGCAATGGTCGTGTCGGAGGGTTTGAGGCGTCCCACCAGCCCCATCGAAACCGGATTCATTCGAGAGTCTGGCTTACCCAATGGCTTAACTGACGGACTCTCAGGCGGATTCGTTCGATGGTCAGGGTGCTCCAGCTCTGGTGGCAGCGGATTCCGTCCGATGCCAGTGCAAGCTGAGATGCGGGCGGGTTTTGCTTGGGGGCAACCTGCACCCGGCACTTGTCCGGTCAACCCCTTCTTCAGCGGGCCGCAGTCGACGTTCCTCAACGCTCCGCCACCAAATATGCCACTTCGAAGACCAAAATACGTAAGAAACTACCTCATCTGGGCGTTTGTGATGGCCTCAAAGACTAGCATCTTCATTGCGGTATGCTTCTCTCTTCAGAAAATCAAGTTCACCTTCTGCGTGTTTTGCAAGAACAATGGCGAGGACGAAAGTTACTATCTCAGTCACACGCTGAAGGACGACGATGGCCGTGTCGTGTGTCCGATCCTGTCCAACTACACGTGCCCCATCTGCCTTGCGACCGGTCCAGTGGCGCACACCATCAAGTACTGCCCTCAAAATAAGGTGAAGGAGTCCATGTAATGGGTATGTCTTTCAGCCATGCTTGATCAAGCGTGATATTTCATTCCAGGAAGCCACCGTGTTCAGTGAGTACGCCTCCATTACTGAGCTGAAACGCATGCGTAGCTCCACCGGACGCAACAAGGTCTTCTCCCCAGGTTTCTCGTCCCCGATGACGCAGCAGAGGGGGGCTCCCGGAGTGCCGGGGGACAGGGGCAACTATTTCTGCTGCTGAGGAAGTTATTGTCTTTTATGGAGAACGTTTCTCCTGTGATTGGGTAAGCAAAGTAGAATGAGATTTAGAAGTTTCTGACTAATTATGGATGTGTATGTTCGTGGAGTGTTGTATTTATATGTACTCTTTAAGGATTGTGTTTTAAAGAGCTCCATCGCGTATAATGCTTAGAATTGACAAGCATCTTGCTGCGTTATTTGGTACTATTGGAGATGGTTTTAAGGATGCACTCTATTATGTGCTGTGTGTTTTTTGCTTAGAATTGAGAAGCATCGTGCTGTCTTTGCAATCTCATGAGTTTAAAAGGATAGCTTTTACTGTTTGTACTTTAATCAATTACGAATACACGATATCATTTCACTCTGTCGCTGGTTTTTGCACTCGTAACCGTATGTAGACTTAGTTTCTACTTCTACAGTTTATTACATCAATCAGTAATGCATAGCCAGCTTTAAGTCCTCCTCTTGCCGGTTTGCCATGTCCACGAAAAACCGCTTAAACTCCTTCGGCAGTTCGGACACGTGATGCATCATGATGAGCCTTAGGCGTTCGCAGTAGCTCCGGTAGTTCTTGTATGGTTCGAACTCCCTGGTACCAAGTAAGTAGAGACTTTAGCCATGAGTTGTCATGAACTGGACAATCTTGTACCTATTGAGCGGGCCAGCACCCTTGGCCGCAAACGCCACTGGACTGGGGACGTTGTCCTTCATGAAGTTCCAGACGTCTACGAGAATGCAGTGAACATGGAACGCGTGGAAGCAGAATATGACATCAGACAGAGCGTTGAGAGGGTGCGGCAAGAACTGGCCAATGGACATTAGCTCCAGGATCTTCTTCAGTCTGAAATGACAGTAACATACCCGGTGCACGCACGGTGGACATAATACATAGTAAGAGCATGCTAATGAGCTTACGTTTCCATTTGCTTCGGGCACTGATCCGCTCGCGTGGCCACAGATCCCTGCCAGAAGCTGATCTGCGTGGCCATCAATGCTCTAATGAGGACCGAGCAGTAGCACAGGGCTGGTCTGGCCTCCGCTAGACCCATGAGCACCCGCCACAGCAACGGGTGCTCCGCGAAAGTTTTAGCGATCCGCAGATCGCGCTCGACAGTCACACGAGCAAAGTCCTCATCGGGCCAGGGGAGCCCGTTGTACATCACATCTGAAATATTGTTGGCCATTGGTCGGACCCGACCGGTAGTAACTTAATTAAATGAGCTTCACTCACCCGGAGAAACCATGTCCACGAGAAGTAGTGCAAGCTGTCTGCAAGCCTCCTTGGACCGGTCGCGGCTGCCCGCGTGGCAGATCTTGAACAGGACGCACAAGAAGCCATACTGAAATCGGGGAAGCGAGAATTGACTTGAGAGGGAACTCATTGATGCAACTTATATCTTCCGACCTGATTTAAGTCAAGCTGCTCTCGTGTAAAGGGATTCCGGTTCACTTCACTTCTCTTTCCGTCCCCAATGACTCCAGCATGAAAGACTGTGGCGGCTCCGAGGGGGCGGGCGGGCATGGAGCCAAACTTGCGGTTCTCGGCAAGCAAAGAAGTCTCTTTCCCCACGACAGAACGACTGGACGAGCTGGAAGTCTGGCGCCCTCCGAATAGGTAAGAAAACCTGCGAGAGCGGAGACAATCAGTTACTGCGACATTTGAAGTGCTCACTACACAAAGTCCATGTAGTTGATGATCACCGACCTGGATTGCAAAGCCCCCTCCATGAGAAACCTCAACACCACGACCAAGCCAGAGGGCATTGCCGTTATGTCGAGCAAGCACTTGGTGCAAGCGGCCAACAGCTCCGGGGTATCTTCTTCCCTAGCTTCGATGAGGGAGAACACGGTGTGCGAAAGGCAGTGCGCAGCCCTGAACGCCAGGGAAACCGTCATGGACACCTCACTCGCATTTAAAGGGACGAAAAAGAAGATCTTAAGCACTAAGGAAGTTAAAGTCCGACAACCCAGAAAGGGCAGAAGACTAGAGTGCTTGTCGCTCAGGGCATCGGCAAAGCTGGAGAGAATCTTGAAGCTGCTGTTCTCGCTGCGCTGACTCTGCAGGGCACTGCCTAAGTTTTTCAGTAGTCGCTCAGTATCATCTCCTTCAGTCTCTTCTTCTTCGTCAGTGGTCAATTCTTTGGTCTTCAAAGTTCTAGCTTCCCTTAGGCAGTGTCCAACAGCCAACTCCAAGACCTCCGGCTGGAATAGTTCGACTTCACGGAGGAACTCAAACAAGCTCGAGAGATCCTCCACATCTTCAGCGTTGTACAGCATGAATTTTATCTGTAAAGTGATAAAATACGTAATCCAATAATAAAAATACTACTGCGTTAGCACCATGCCCACCGTGTTGATTGCCACATTGGGACCATGTTGTAGCGACAGATACGCCAAAAGTGTGACTGTGAATCTCTTGTGAAAGATGTCCTCTGCGAAGACGTAACCGTACAGGAAACGCTGTTGGCTCTCCTTGGACAAAGCTTTGAGTAGGGCAATCTCTTCTGAGTGAAGCTTGGACTTTTGGTGGACGAGGGCCTTGGAAAATTGAACGCCTCATGAGTCAACATTAACCAACGTTAAAATCTTTCTGTGTAAAATCGTACGCACTTGCAGCTCGCAAAGCACGAGCTCCAACAGCTGTCTGCACCCGCCTCTCACGTCCCTGCCCGAGTCCGAATCTTCCGAAGCAAGCTCAAGGAGTGCCCGGACAGCGTCAGCGCCACCTGAGCCGTCAGCACAAATTATCAGGTGCACGACCAGGGAAGCTAATGGGTCATCTTCGCCGCTGCCGGCGGTGAAGAACTTTTTGCGCCACTTGTCCGCCAACATGGCCACTTTGTCGGCAGCGTCCGCATCCACCAGCTGGGGGTACAAGTCAGAGAATAACGCCGCACTCAGCGAGTCCGATAGAGACGCCTATAAGAAATGTTTTAAATGAGATTTCAAAGTTTACTGCGTTGACTCCTGTGATTACCAGGTGCAATAGGTACGGGATTGTGGCGGTCATCTGCTGGTTCATGGCCTTAATCGGTCCTTGAAGGCTTTGAGTAGCCAGATCGAGAAGGGCAGACTTGATCTTGTTAGAGTGAGCTGAGGCCAAGTGTCCCAGGATGCCAATAACAGAGTTCAACTTTGGGACGCGGGTCAAAGTGAATTTGCCATCCTTCTTGAGCTGGAAGGCAAAGTCACATTTCAGATCTTGATTGATGAACCCTTGGTATTGGTAAGTACCTGTGTTTCGGCGCTCTGACAAAAGTCCTTCAGGCCCACGTTTAGGATCCTGCTAATGACGGTGTCGGGAAAGCAGCTGCCTAAGTGGGCCACCACCCAGTCGAAGTGGGGTGAGTGCTTTACGCTAGGCAGATCGAGAAAACAAGTGGTGAAGTATAGGACGGGATACATGTAAATGCACGGTAATGTCTTATTTTGAGTCACCGGCGGTACTTTTTCTTTCTTTTAGATCCGTGAGGGTGGCAGAATTGGGGGATACTATTTTTCTCGAAAAATTTCAAAATTTCTTCTTGAGTTGTTCGCTATTGTTATAAAAGGGAGAAAATCAAACAACAGCAACAAAAAAAAACCAGAACAAGTTCATCAACATCACAAATTTTAATTTCACTCCGCAGAGAGGGGGAGGCACTAAATTTTGATGGGCCTTTCAAGGATGTGCCACTGTTAGGAGGGAGACATCCTTGAGAGTGCCCCGCACTAAATGAGAACATACGTCACGTAAAACTTTAGTCATTTCAGCATTACCTCGTGTCCAGCAACACTGAGATGCAGGCCTCCGTCTGTTCTTGGCTATTGGACAGCTCTTCCAAAGAGAGCGCTGTCAAGTCCAGCAGAACCCTGATGGAAGGACATTCCAACCAGGCGGGAAGGGTGTCGTGCACAGAGGCAGCAGAACCGGGCGAGTTCTGACAAGGAAGCTGGAGCGGGATAAAAGTCTGTTGTTCGATGTACTTTGATCTTGGTCACGCAGCTCAACTTACTCTTGACGAATACTTTGTTGCCAACTCTCCTAGTGTGGCCATAGCCCAGGCTGCCACTGCCGGTGACCAGGTAGATGATGTCGCCGAGAGGACTCTCAACTTCGACGCCAGATCTTCCAAGGTGGCGACCGCGGACGCCTTCTGCTGAACCTGCTGGGGCCTGGCGGGACCGCTGAAGTGGACGTCGCACACGTAATCGGCGAGGGAGGCGTGGAGGGCCAGACAGGCATCTCTGGCGGCCGAGGGGGATGTCCGGAGCAGCTCAAGGGCCTTCTTTGATGCCGCCCGGTGCGCTGAGATAGAGGACGACGCCGTAGGCGGCGGCAGCGAGGACACGGACGTCAAGAAGGAAGACAGGGCGGTCGACGGAAGAGCCTTCGTCGAGTCCACATCCATCGCGCCTCCCGTCGACGAAATCCTCGTCGGGAGGTCTTCCTCAAACCTTTCAATCACCGTCCCACAGACTTGTGCAAAAGCCGAAGTATTTGTTGTTTCTTTTTTTGCCTCGTCGGCCCTGTTCAAGGAGGGGTTGCCATTTTTCAGTCTGAGGTCATTCTCTCTCCTCGTAGTCGGCGATCGGGGACCGGCAGAAGAAGAACCCGTTGGCTAGCGGCGTAAGATTTAGCCGTACGCATTTACTCGATGCACAAATACGTTATTTCAAGTGGCGGACCAACGGGTCAAGTCTAGTCTCAGATGGCCTGCAACAACTTGCTCGGGTCGATGGTCAAGTTCTTTTTCGTCCCCGCCTCCGACCAAGCGGGTCCCAAGAAGGGAGGCAATCGGGCTGAGCCCGAGCTCGAGGAGAACCGAAGTTCCTACGGGCTTTTTATGACCCCTAAGCCCAACTGTTTTGAGTCCACTCCACCACTAGTCCCAAACACTAATGCTGAATACGACGGGTTTCGTGAACGCTTTTTCAAGCCTTCAAATGGTGAAGTGAGATGAAAACACTGAACTGAAGAGGACTTTTTCAGTTTAGTGGATGAAAATCAGTGAGACACAGACGGATTCCGATTGATTGCATGCAGTCATGGGCATGACAGCACCCGGTGGGGCTAAATCTCCATGGTCTTGAAGTCCGATTGCTGCAATCTGCCATTAGCAGCTCACAGGGTGTCCTGAGGAAGCGGGCATCGTTGAGGCTCCCTATCCGAATCTAGCCCGAAAAGGAACATTCGTTACACTGCAGCCAGGCAGTGGAACTGTCTGGATGGTAAAGGGGAAAACGCTGGATATCGTAGAAATGATCTCAGTTTAAAGAAATATGTCTTCTAGCCTAAGTTCGTATGCCCGAAGAGGCAGTGGCATCCAAAGCCAGTTCGCTGTCTGTCCAGTCCAGTCAGACAGCCTCTCCGCTTGCGTGAGCCGGATGGCAGCGGTGATCATGGCCAGTGAGGCCAATAAGTGTCGCTGGTGGTGCTGTTATGAGCAGGGGCAGACGTTGCTCGACAGGCAGGCAGTCAAGACACAAGGCGCCCACTTGATGTCATCAGCAGGTAAACAAAAAAGGTGCACCTAAGCCATATAAGCCCTAAGCCCCTAAGCCGAATGTGGGGCTACTGTCGGGAGGGAAGGCTCCCTAGAAGGGAGCCATTTTGTCATTTTCTGAACAGAGCCTTTTTGTCTTGCTGCTGAGGTAACTGTCAAGCCGTTTTTTCATGGCACTCATGACGTTTAGTCACGTTACGTGACATTTAGTCAGGTTAGGAGAACTTAGTCAAATTAGAAGAACTTAGTTAGATTAGGAAACTGAGTTATTTAATTTTTCCATGGCTATGTGACAACCCTGACAACTGCTCCCCTCAATTTTCCTTCTCTTTTGCCTTTTTCCTCACGTTAGCTGACGGTAGTACCACATTCTCGGGCTGGATCGGGCTCCAGGTTCGCAATGATCGAGATGGATCGGGCTTCGGGCCGGCCCGACTTGAATCGAGCCGTGGGCCTCAGGCCCCTACGTCGGGCCTCAATCCAGCCCAATCCCCAGGCATTATGCAAACACAATTTGTGTACCATGGATGCTAGGTTGATCTGTGACCTCAGTGGCCAAGGATACTTATGATCATTGCGGTCCCTGGAGCTCCTTAAAAAATATTTGGTTACTTTAAAAGAAAATGGTGTCAGGTATTATGTGCAGGCATAAAAAACACTGGTGAGGCATGTGCTGCATGCCAGTCTCTTGAGCCCGAATTTCTATATTGCATTTCCTTCGATCTTAGAACTTCGGGCTACGGGCCACCTCGGGCTCGGGTAAAATCTCGGATTCATCCTCGGGCTTTCGAGCCAGGCCCGAGCATGACCACGGCCCCACCACATTCCTTAGGCGCTCCACGAAAAATACCGGGAATTTGTTCATTTGTTCTTCACGAAGTGGAGTTGACGTTGGAAGCGTCCGAGTAGGCCTGTACTAGGTTCTCCCATCATCACCACCTCCTCCAGCGTCCCCCATGAGACTCCTGGAACCTCAAGGTAACGACGGGTCTAACTGCATTGGTGATTTGCAGTACAAGGGCGCGTCATAGAACAAAACCTAAAGCTCTGGTCAAAGCGCTTAGGTCACTAAACTGTCGATCTCAGTTGCCAAAGGATACATTGGCTTATCGGTTTCTTGGTCAGCAAAGTCCGGCAACGCTTTTTCTTCTTTCCAGACCTCTCGCCTTCGGAGAGAGTCCAATCCCGCAGGCGTAGGGAATGGGACACACTGGGAGAAAAGCCCAAAGTAAGAAGGACCCTAACTGTTTCCATAAGAGTTTTCATAAACCTTCCTCCAACTTGCAGAGTTCCCCCGATTTCCCCTCTAGCCATCGCTCAAGGTCATCTTCGGGGATGTCGGCCTCGTCGTTCTATGGCGGTGGGGGCGACGGCGGCGGCGGCTTGGGCGAAGACGGGTTGGAACTGACCCTGCCGCACAAGAGGTCCTCGTTCAGTGGAATCAAGAAGAGGAGAATCTTGGCTGACCTTGACAACCTCACCCCCGCAGTCTCCGCACCATACAAGAGGGTTGATCGGGAGCCAGAGGCTGAGAACGTTGCTGTGGGCTTTAAAAACCTTGGTCAGTGATATGTAACCACCTCTCGTTGTGTTTTCCGGAATTCCGGAGGTACTTGTGGAGATTCAGGATGTACACGCCTTGTCAGTATGAAGCTGGATTTTTTTTTTTTACAGGGAACACTTGCTACTTGAATGCCGTCCTCCAAAACTTGCTGAGCTTCACTCCGTTCTTCGAGACACTGGGGAAGCTACGAATCCAGATGAGGGACAGCGACTCAGACCACTGGTCCAAGCTGGAAGGCGGAAGGTTGCTGATGAGGACACTGCTGGAACTCAGAAAAGCGAAACTTAAGAAGTCCAATGTGAAAACCTCACTAGCTCTCGGTCAGTTCGTGGATGCCTACAAAGCTGTAAGTATTGGACTCCATTAAGCTCGAAACTAAGATAACTGTGTGGGATTGAAGAAGTTTTCATTTGAGGCCATCTTGAGGTCGGGGGAAGGCCAAAATTTGCCTATAAGCACTAATGGGTACATAGTAGTTGAACATCCTCAGTAATGGTCGGAAATCCTATCGCGTGTCAATGGATGTCAAGAACATCTCTTCTCGTCTTCTACTTCAGGAGAACCCTTCTTTTAAGGGGTTCAATCAGCACGACGCTCACGAGTTCCTCGTCCTGCTCTTTACAAACATAAATGAAACAGTGGAGAAATTCAGGTGAGTTGCATGCGCTGCAAGAATATAGTACTTGCCGTACTGGACAAGTTTCTTGCAGGTACGTCAACGCCTCCGCGATCTCGCCGGTGGAGCAGGCATTCGAGTACGAGATGGTCGAGCTCAAGACCTGTCAGATATGCCAAAAGGTAGAGTGGGGTTTTGCACTATTAACGCAAAAAAAGAGTTCTTATGCTCTCTTGCATCTTTAGCGCTCAAGCCAGTCCGTGAAGGACTTCATCCTGACTTTAAAGGTGAACTTCACGGAACTTGAAGAGAACGAGAAACCGATCTTTTCACTGTGTGAGAGACTGCGAGAGACGTTCAAGGGCGAGACGGTGGACATGACCTGCAAGAGTTGTGAGAAGCTCACTAAGCACGACGCCGAGGACAAGCTGGTAAAGGTGCCAAGCAACCTAATCCTATACCTACCCAGGGTAAGTATAAAGGAGCTGTAACTGAATCAGTCATCTCACCAGGATGGTAAAAATCATGCCTCATCGTATTTTCCCCCTCAAGGTTTTCTTCAAAAACGGTATTCCCATCAAGTGGAGCCAGAGCGTGAAGATTCCCCAATTCCTCTCCCTGCAGGAGATGTCAGACGAGGGCTCCCTGGAGCAGGACGCAAGGAGCCCAGGAAATGCAGGTGAATTTGTGCGAAGAGATGAATTTGGACTTTAAGAAAGAGAGCGTCGCAGCGCGCTACCATCATCACGTGCACGCTACACCACAAGGCCTTGGAGCATCCGAGAAATGGGTAGCCATAGGATTAGACGGCAATTTGTTCCACTTACCCGAGGTTAAAGTTTGAAGGTCGCTTCATTTTGCAAGAGTTGGTTGCGGAACAATTTTCTCCTCTTTACCCCGAAGTCGACTTTGCCGAAATGTGTGCTACCCGTTAAGTGTAACTTAAAAGTGCATTTAATGTTTGTCTAATGTAATGAATGTGAGTGTTTCTTGATGCTTCCCTCAGAGGACCAAGCTGACAGTCTGAACAACAACGAAGACGATTCCGTTGTGGCTGAGCCGCCTCAGGGGGCTTTCAAAGAGGCATCGCCAGCCATTGAGTGAGTCGCAAGAGTGCTGCAACAATAGAAGCGTTCGATCTTTTCTTTTTCCATTTAGCGCCGATTCCCCAAAGAAGAGCGACTGTGCTCAGTTTTCACCGGGGAGCGAGGCGAAGACGCCGTCGCAGAAGTCGGGGACGTCGCCGGTGCTGCGGAGTTGTGACACACCGAGCAAAAAGAGCTGTAACGTTTTTAGACCAAACAAGCCGGGCTTAAATAAAGAGAATACGGGGTGAGTCGACGAGATCATTCTTCAAGTTCATTTATCATTTCATTTCTCTTTTTCAAATCAAGTTATCCTTTCAAGTTCACTCTGGCAGAGCCTAAGAGTGCGTTCACTCAGGTATTCCACACGCACATCTGAGCCGGGATGAACGTACCTTCGATTTTTAGCTTGACAAGCTTTCCAACAGCCGTCTGTGTCTGGATGCTTCCGAGCCACATTATGTCGTGTCTTTCAGTTTGGACCCTCTCGATCTCCCTGATGCTAGTGCAATCGATGACGCCCTCGCCGTCCTGGACGAGGACGAAGGCTCCCCCGCTTGGGAAGAGATCTTCGACAACTCCATTCCCCCTGAGAGCTCGGACCCTCGCTTCCTTTACCGTCTGACCGGCAGCGTCGTGCACGTCGGCAATCGGGCAGACGTCGGACACTTTTTCGCTATGGTCTTCTGGTAAGCTTTGTCAAATCGCAGGCCTTTATCAATTCATCTTTCTATTCATTATCCGAAAAAACGCCTTTCTGACTTTTCTCTGTGACGAGATGACGGAACTATTGCTGCAGCCTCCTCTGATGCAGTTAGAAAAACACCTACAGGGTTTATCAGATTATAACTTCTGACGATGGAAGTTACCACTCATCGTGGACCTGCTTATGCACACAACATACGTTATGTTGCAGCTCTGAGAGTAACAGATGGGTGAAGTACAACGACGACCTGGTGGAGGAGAGCACCTTCGAGAAGTCTATCACCCACTCCGCCAAGAACGGGTACCTCTTTTTCTACACCCACACGCAAGTTTTACCTCTGTGATGACAAAGACGGCTCTTACGGACTATGAGCGACATGGCGCTTAATAAATTTATTGTATTGGTGATCGGTGGTCCCTGCTTAGTTGGCAAAAGTTTACTGAGCGATTGTGAGGCCGACTGTCTTGGCCTTGGCATACACAGAAGCTCTTTTCTTCCACTTGACCTTTTTCCTGTGAATTCTTTTTCCACCCATGGGTCTCGTCCGCTTCTTGGAGAGTCCGCAGCCTCCTGGACAAGTGTCCAGAGCGCCGAGGCCCTGGCCGTAAAACCTAGACGACAGAGTTGAGTGGAGGATTCAGATGCGTTACACAACACGGTTGTTTGTCCTTGCTTGTTGTAGAAATGAGGACCAAATGGCACCTGTACAAGCCGGATTTACCTTGAGCACTGGTAAAGTCTGGAATGTATGTAGAGTCGGGCGAGGCACTCGGTGATCCAGTCCACCTCTTCCTCCAAGGAATCCTCTGACACTTGAATGTGATGGACATCACTGAAGAATTTGGACAGGTGGGACAGAGCGGACTCGAACTCCGGGTCCTGGATGAAGTTGTGCGGATAGGATAAACGAGAAGGAGCAACTCCGACTTGAAAGCTTGGCCTCACAATCGAAAGCCTTAACTGTTGTCCTACCTGAGCCTCGTCGAAGATGCCCTCGCCTTCCTCAGACTCTGCCCTGAGCTCCACGATGAGCAGAGGATAAAATCCTCTCCAGAACTTGCACAGGAAGTGAAGCATCCCAGACTTGGAGGACAGCAGGGAGGTCAGGTCAGTTAAGTTGTTCTAAGAAAATTAAATATAATTACATGTCTTATGAAGCTAATTCCAGGTCTCATTAGGAAACGGACTGCTGGGGCCAGTACAATAATCCTCTTCAAACCTTCACCCTCTTCCTTTCACGCGTCATCAACCTAGAAACGGACTAACAAAATAAATATGGAATCTTCCATCCATCCAGTTTCTTCCAACCAAGCAACGTTTTCCTCGTGAAATGTTGGGAAGATTTGGGTTTTTCTTTGTGCTATGACAGATTTCCACGATTGTAACCCTTACCACGTGGGAACAGCTAATCCGCCAGACAGCAAAGAAAACTGAGAATAGCGTAAGACTAAAAGCAAAAAAGTTTGAATCCTTTCTGCCACTCGTACATTGCTGATATCACAGATTTTTTTTCTTTCCAAGGTTTGAAGGACTGGGTACTGCTTTGAAAGATTTTACCAGTATGCCAACACTAAATTTGAACTAAAACCATTCCTAACTAGACTGATGGGTTATAAGAAGACAAGGGAAGCCAGATCACTCCTACTTTTTTTAACGTAAGGAGAATCAAGTCCATGCTTGGGATGTTGTTGGCCTGCCTGAAGTCCAAGCCCTTCCATTCTGAGACGGAGGCCTCGTCATAGACCTCGAACGAAAGCTGGTGGCCGAGGTCCTTCACGAGCTCAATTCTGAGGAAGAATTATGAAGTTTTATATTTGAGACGAAATAAACACCGGTCAACAATAACACCTATTTCCCAGTGCGATCATCTGGACGACTTTGCGACGACTTCTTTGTTCTTCCTCGCGTTCAAAGATTCCGGCGTCGCCATCTTCGCTGCTGTGAGAGCAGTTGTCGACGTCGTCTCGGAAGCGGTGGAAAGATGAAGATCTCTGTTTTCTCCGCATCCGATCACTAAAGTTCCGGTCTCTCTGGTCCCTGAGGAGACTGCACGATAGAAAATAATTACAGGTATTATAATATAGTAACTAAATGTTGCGGAGCTTAAAGTAAGGCTGAGATTCGGTCTTAGTTGTTTCAGACTTTTGAGGGAGACCTACCCACTGCTTTCCTCCAGCTGGTGATGGTGCTGCTGCGCCCCAAATTCTCTTTGACCTCCCAATCTGAGTGAGACCTTCCTTGACATTCTCCGGAGGGCGCTGAAACGTTTGGGAGAAGCATCAGTTCTTGGGGGCCTCCTCATGTCCTCCTCCGACTCCCTGTTCTCCTCCTCTTCTTCTCGCACCTGAGGCAGCCCGTCGACCTCGATCGTCGGCAGCCTCATCGACGTCCGCTGCGCACGACGAAAAGAGCCCAGAAAGCCGAACCCTCTAGAGTAGCCGGGTGATTCTTCTTCTTTGGCGAGGGATCTTTTTCTGACTCCTCTGTTACAAGAAGAGACAACGTTGAAAGACCAGCGACTTCGTCTGGATTGACATCATTCACTTGCACTGGACGTGCGCTCATAACTTTTAGGTGCTCACATTTCTCCGATGACAGAAAGTGACTTTGGGAGAGCCTTCATTTCCATTTAAGGCCGTGTCTGCTGGGCCTAAAGTGGGCAAAACTTGGACAGTTCCTAGCTCTGCGTAGCCCATTGTCTGTCTGCAGACAAAACGGAAAACAAAGGCTCACGATGCGAGGCATATGTAAATGAAGGCCGAGCTGTCATGTAAATAAAAGTACAGAGAAGTCGAGAAAAGCGATCTCCGCCGCCCAGTAGAGAAACACTACCGGGTACGCCGAAACTTGTGCCTCACTCATCGATATCCACGGACTTGACTAAACTGAGCACGTCTTTATTATGCGGAAACGTGCGTCTCACCCCTGGTGATGTACTTGGGCGTTTGATACGACTGAACCACTCACTCAATGACATTTAAGCTTCGACGTGCATGAACCCGGTGAACCGGGACAGACAGAAGTGAGGCACATATTTCCGCGCACCCGGTGCTGCTGCGCAAAGCTGTTGTGTTGCGCCTCTGACGGAGTATGGCTGAAAGTGGCTGCATTTCCATGGTCGGGCCAAATTCCTTTGCTTAAAGAACGCATTCTTTACGGCACGATTTGCACAGGACGTGCAGCCACATGCCTATAGGGCAAAAGTGGTGCCCACCATGCTGCAGTAAAGTGGGCCCAGGAGGCCCAAGTGGCTGGGCCTTACACGCTCAGCATGTTGCAAGAGTACAAGTGTAGTAGTGTAGCTCTGCAATCGTACCCGACGCCATTTGAGACGGTGCTGTATTTTTGGCGGCAGATGCCTCTTTCTTTCTATCATCAGAGCTCATTTAGAGACATTGGGCACACCCATTCTGGCAAGACTGTCACCTGTCCTCGGCGACGGGGGCGGTCGACTCCAGGGCCTCCAAGTCACTGACGCAGTCTTGAAACTCATCCTCTTCAGACGTTGGCGAGTGATCGGGAACTTCCACCACTCTTTCGATGGATTTGCTCCGGACTCCGGACTGACAAGGAGGAGGTGAAGGCGAAGGGGGAGGACCAGGAGGAGTCATTTGGCTGATTTTCCGCCTGCTTCCGGGATTATTTGCGGGCACGGACAAGAACGACTTGGAAGTGAGCCCGAAGCGCCCAGACTTCCGCCGACGGCCCCGATTGGAGCCTCGGCGAAGTTGATCGGGAGAATCCTGGCCGTCGTCAGTGACATCTTTACTAGAAAAATAAATAAATGACGCAGGTAGATTCGATGCATTAGATTCATTCACCCTGAACTGGACTGTGTCCTGCACCCGGGGAAGCTCCCTGAATTGTTTTTTGCAACAGCCAAATTGTTACCATTCGTCTTTTTTTCGTCAAATTAAAATTTCCCCCCTTCCCCGAAAAAAGCTGTGCAAAACTTGCTAACCTCCACACAGGGGGATATTTAGTCAATAAAACTTTTGACTACTAAAACAAAATGCATCCTTGCATTTAAAAGTTGGTCGAGGCAAAAATATTACTTTCAGACGGAAGGGAGGTGCACGTAGTATCCAAGTCACGAACTATAAGTTGTCGAGCATCCCCAACGGTACAGTCATGTGGAAGTTCAGTCTTTGAGGCCAATGGAGGCCACATTTATTTATTTTCGTTTGGCCGCGGAGGACGTGAGGCGCTGTGTAAATGTTGAGAGCTCTGACGTTAATGACTCACGTTCGGGCCTCATCCTCCATGTCCATCCGGAGCGAGGTGTTGCTGTCGCCCTTGACGAAGCTGCTGCGGCTGGGCAGGCGATTGGACAGAAAGCGCAGCAGGAGCTTGGCCGACGGCGAGTGCAGCACGACCACGGTCACGCCGATGACTTTTTGCTCGTCGGTCAACGGCGATTCAGGCCTCAGATGTTCCTTTTTGCGCGGCATCTTCGCACCAGACAACTGCCTGTGGGACAAAATTGCAGTAGCGCACGTGTGAGCCAGAAAACATTTGGACAGTTCATTCTCAGTCCAGATAAAGAGTGGGATGTTACTTACAGGGATGCTGCAGTTTTTTAAGCCTGCGAAAAGAAAATTGGACGGGTGGGACAGATAACACAAGCCTTGTTTCCCTTTACTCTTTTCCCCCACGTACCGAATCTGCTTTCTTCTACGGGGAATGCTTTTCCTACTCTAATGGGGCCAATCGTTAGCAGAAAAGAGAGGATCTCCAAGTATAAAGAGGCTGTGTAAACATCTCGTTAGAAGAAAAGCTCCGTGAGTCAGTATAAAAAATGATGGCCCACGTGAGACGTCATGAGGACGAGGAAATGAGGCTGACACCAAGGGGCACAAGAGGAGCTACGTGCACGAGCTCAGTGGGTGAGGAAGACATTTTTCACTCGCACACGATACAAGAAGTCACAGACTGCGCAGTGAAAATGGTCTTTCTTGCTCTTGTGGCCTTTTTTGCATTTAGCTCTATCCGAGGCTGGCCGGGAGGCCGGCCGAGGCCTTAATTGTCCAAGTTCCCTTGCTGCTTGAGCGTCAAATTGAGTCGCAGGCCTTTGAATAATATGTCCGCTCTCCGCAGAATTGTATGTGGAACTTTCCTGAACATGGTCCTGTTCATGCCGTCGCTGGTCTTGTTAAACAAGTCCACGAGCGAACCCTTCTCGTTCTTGTCCCTGGCGCTGTATTCGTTGCTGCGATGGTGGCTAAGCACCTCCTCCAGGGTCCGGTGTCTCATTTTCCCCTGCGTCCTGAGCGTCCGGGACACGAAGCACGGGTAGCAGAGGGGGAAACATGTGAGGAAGAAGCACGTGCGCCAAAGGAGCGCGCCCACGACCGAGGTGACGCCCGTGGTCGTCAGGCGGCTGCTCAGGCTGTCCGCGCTCTTGCTCTTGTCCTCCTCGGGAGCAACGACCCCATCACTAGGGGAGGAGAAAGCGACTCAAACGCGGGCTGAATAGCGAAGATAAAAATGATTTTAGAGAAACTCCTTCCGATGTGAAAGAAATATGATAAATCGAAGCTTTCAACGAGCTTCCGACCACTCAAAAGGTGGTTTACCCAAGCGAAATATTGTTGGCCGCAGGTGGCTGTGCCAAATGTCAGCCAAGTTTAACACGACCAATGCGTTTTGAAGGCCGACTTGCAAAACTCTTATCCCTTGGACGCACGAACGCGCCCACGATCACGCGTACAAACATCCCCCAAGTACTCCCCACTGGCGAGGCCTCCCTCGAGAGGCCTCCGAGGACTGTTGCAAAAACAGTCGAATCGATGTGTCAGTGACACCCGTCCGGAATGGCACATTTTTAGCTATTCAGCCGGCGGAATCGCTCAAAAAAAGTGCACGCACGCGTCTTCTGAGCCGCATCCTCCACACCATGCGAGCGGGAAGAGATCGACTCGGGGAGAAAGTTGGCTTTTCTTCGAGCAGCAGGCCAAATCGGGGAAAGCACGGCGAGTCCTGCTGGAAAAATGATCGCGAGGCGAATTCAGGGCATTCCTCTTCTGGCCTTGATCACGCTGCTGCGGCCTTTGTAGTCCGGCCTTCTTTTCTTCTTTCTCTTCCTGGTCTTCATGAGTCAAGTGCGAGGCCTCCCTATGAACTCCGGGCATTTCATGCTGTTTCAATGGCCCATTCTGCACCACGTCCCGGGGCATCGAAGGCCCTTTTGTTTAAGTTCTCACTGGGGCAACATCTGCAGAACGCAGCCAGCAGCCATAAATAAGGAGGCCCGGCGGCCCTGGACGCTTTAGAATGAATCGGTCCATGGGCGCAACTGTGGGGAGGGGTTATCAGGCCCCCCCCCCCATGGATGTCACACGATTGTTCTCGTTCGTTCCCGCCAAGACGAACGTGTCCCCCCACGTGGGGACGTATGAGCACACGTATGAGCCAAGCTGCAGCTCAGCAAGGACGTGCGAGGAGTCCTCTTCAGCGGCGTCTCCTGTCAGTCCAGGTAAGTCAAGTCGAATGTGCACAGCCCGCAACCACAGTGACGATTCTATCTCCAGATGTCCTCAAGAAGAAACAGCACGAGTCCAATTTGCGTCGTCGTCAAGAGGTTCTTTTCTGCTCTTTTGTGACTCCTCCGAACTGAGCAAGGCCCACCCTGACAGACGCAGGCAGACGCAGAGAAATTTGCAATTTCTTTTAAAGGACCTGCGCAATTAATGTTCGTGAGCGTTGCTGCTGCTTCGCCCTCTTGTGCCTTCTGTGATTTCAGCCTCTAATCTTCTTATCATGTCGCGCCCGGCTCACGAGGCTGCCCAGGCCAGGCCTTGAAATCCTCCTCAGACCGCAGTTTGCCTGAAATTGAATGAAAAAAGTCCAGAGTGACTAAAATTTTACATCCCCAAACTGTGGCTGGAGAAGCAGACGCTATGGCTGGATTCCAGCACCCTACGAGTCTCACCAAATACGTACTTTCTTGACCTTTTAGAGGTCGCTGATGCCAAAGACTTTATGTTTGGTAGACTGATAAACAGATCGATACAGTGCGTGAAGTCTTTCTCAGACCATGACGTCCCACTTAGTGCACGACAGTGGAACTTCTTGACATGAATCAGCTAGGGACCGAGGCAAGGGAGTCTGTTGTTACAGGGACCTTCCACGTGTACATAAAGAGGCTCCACTGTCCGTGGATGCGTTAGTGATGGCCCTGTAGTTTCTTGGTACGCACGTGGCGCAATGTCTTGACGGACGTCAGCCTCGTTCACCCTGTCCTTAAGTGGTTTAAGACAGGCTAACCAGGGAGAGGTCTTGGCCTTCAAGGGCGACATCAACTGTGACAGCTGTGGGCTGAGTAAATTGGCCTAAAAAATATGACGGAAAACAGTTGTTGCGAGCATTGAGGCAATTCAGCAGATTACATTGAACCCTGCTCTGATGTTATGCCAAGACGCTTCCGATACATTTCCTGGGAGATATAAGAGCTGGAGGACATTGGGGTTCCAAAAAGCTTGACACATTTTTTTGCCGGTCACATTCCGTTGCAGGAACTTCGCTGTAGAAAAACAACCTCTTTAAAAGAATAACCTCCCCAGTAGATATTCAAAGGTCCTCAACAGATGCTTTCAGGGAGGCTGAGCTAAATCCGTGAATACGCGTCTCGGCGGGGCTATTAAGCTCAAAGGCGTCACAGTAACAGTGCAAGATAAACTAACTTATGTCACACATTGTACGACGAAGAAAAGTGCCCTTGATAACTTCATGTAAGTACACCCGCTTTATTGTGCCACGAGGTCAAACAAGACACTCGTACCGGTTGGCGGTGAAGGCTTTTCCTACTGCAAGGTTGCATTCAGCCCACCTCACCCTGTATCTGAAGACGTGTTACTGCTGTGATCCCCCCCCTCAGTCTTCTTTCTGACGACGCTGTCACTCTTCGTTCCTGTG
>JAAUXU010031656.1_pt1 | contig 21363 bp, 23 predicted proteins | sample 7278151 | NCBI WGS metagenome assembly JAAUXU01 (sample SAMN14350113, study PRJNA611818) | marine sediment metagenome | isolation source: surface marine sediment (1.8m) | place: French Polynesia: Moorea | collected 2018-08 | reverse complement strand
CAACGGTGCCAGAGCCTGAGGAGTTTTGCCACTCTTCTGCTTAGGCAGTGATGTTTACTTTTCTTTTCATGATGGAATTGTCAGAGTTGGGACGAAGTGATCATGAATCTGGGAATGGGGAACAATTTGTCCCATCTTCAGCTTTCATTTGAGCCACTGCACACTGATCTGCATGCAAAAGTGTAGAATCTGTGGGGGAAAAAAACCCTATCGCTCCCTTCTTGTTCAACCTGTAGTTCTTCAGCTCGCCTTTTTCCGTCTCCAAACTGTTGAACACCCTGTAGACAAAATTACGTGAGGAGAGCTGAGACATTGACCTTCTCCACCTCATCTCGATAGCAGCCAGAAGCAATGGCTATTTTGGGTATTTCTTCCCTGAGGCCACGAGAGTTTTTCTCCTCTTTTTTTTTCCTTTCTTAGGCGTCGTTTTGGACCCTTCAATTTCGCCTGATGAGGCTCGTTTTCGGATCACGACCCATAATGAGGCCGCGCACGCACGCACGCACGCACGCGCGCACACACGCAGCGCCAATGAAGACGTTACCTGTGATGTGGCCGAGGATTGGGAGACCAGCCCGAACCTTACTCTTTGGGTCGCCCCAATGTTGATCTCTTTTGTCTGGACTTGACTGGGTCCAAGTCAAATTGAGACTCTACTGTCAGAAGGGCGAGAGTGGCGTTAATGGCATCATTGCTGTCCCAGCAAAACCGACTCGAGATATGCCTACCCTAGTTATCTTTTGAATCAGGCCTATCGTCAGGCCTATCGTCCGTGGCCGGCTAGCGGAGGTCCCCGCCCCAGCCTGCATGTAGAGAAGCGCTTACGACGGTTGCAAAGCTGTCCAGGACGTTGGCCGTCGGCCACTCAATAACACCCAGGTGCTCCCAGTTTTCGTCGTGGTGCACGAGCACTACAATGAGAGCAGTAGAGTAGGCATCACACGAGGCACCGTGAGTAAGATCAATGAGCTGGCTCCTCAGCGGCCCCTCGAATTGCATGTGGAGAAGAGATTTTCGCCAACAACAAGTTCCTGCAGCCACCATTTCAGCACAGTCCTCATTCACCACGATGTGAAGAGCGGCACATTCATTTTCGTCGTCACGGTCTTCCCATATGGCTTCATCATCCTGCTCTCTTGAAGATTTTCCCTGGATTTAGGGCCTACCTTTGAGTATTATTAGACGTGGGTGCGACTTATGTACATCAGCTTATGACTTAACTCGGCACTAAATAACTTAACGGATCAAGTCTCCACTCTCGAGGCCAGGGGCCGGCGAAAGGCAGGGAGCCGAGGCTCCTCTGGGTGCTTCTCGACGAGACAGAATTCTGGCAGAATTTCCCCCATTGGCACGATAGGACATCTGTGATGGCCTTTAGATGACCACGATTATTAGGTCTCAAAAACTAAAAACAAAGATAAGTAAATGCCTAACGAGGGAAGGATAAAATGATGTAATAAATTGACATATTAGCTGTTGAAGGAAGTGCAGTGTGAACAAAAAAAAATTAAGGAATAGAATCAGGGAAAACCGTTGTTTGTCGATAGGTAAGTGAACATTGTTGGACAACCTAACCAAGTCAGTGCGTCATGTGTGACGTGCATCTCACTCGTCCCAATGATAAAGTTCAGATCTCACACTGAGGTTGGACGAAATTGAGTCATTTTCTACCTTATGACCCAATAGATAATTGCGCGAAATTGCACCGTCGCAAGTGCAGAAGGTAATTCGTCCGCCATTAGCGCATTCCACAGGACGTCGTCGGTGCAGCCGCTGCCCACGGAGCAGCCGGAGGGGTCGGCGGACACCACTGAGAGGCACTTGGAAAATCGCAGAATGCCAGGAATAATGAAAACAAACAGAGATTCTCAATGACTTTTTGTTTTGATCACACGACTGCCTGAGGTGACCAAGGAGCCAGATTTATACTGATGCGCCAATAAATCAGGGCTGAAACTACATCTGCTCCTCCTGCGTGGCCGCGGCCGCGGACGTGGGCGTATTATCGGACTCGTCGTTGCCTGAATAAATTCTTCTCTCCAACAATTAGGGCTGGACGCCCTCAGGGCCAGAGACGTCCAATGACTCCATTTATGTACAAGGCAGAGAGAGAGAGAGACAGAGCTAATTCTACTCTTTCTTCCTTCCTCCCGGCCAGAATCAATTGATGACTTCAGCAACAATTTATCAATCACTGGGTTGGTTCCTTCCCCTCCTTACTTAGTCTGACAGTGATTGTGAATCAAACGCGTGTGAATGAACAAAGACTCCTCGTTTTCCAGTTGTTGCCCACCGGAATGGACACTCACGCCGTGCACCTGTTCGTGCATCAAACTCGGCCTAATTTCGTCATAACTTTTAGAGACACACCTGAAAATTGGTGCAGGTTTAGGCCTGTTTAGGCCTGTCTCAAGTGCAATCAAGACGGAGGCCCTGTGATCTCAGACGTCTCGTGCCACGATGCTGATCGATCCCACCAAAGGACAAAGGCCGGAAAACGGATCCTTGGGCCTTGACTGACTGCACCTGCCGTCAGTTCAAAGCGACGCACGAGTACAAGTGGTTCTTCGACAAAAGAAATGAGTTCTGGAAAAGTTGCAAGGCTTCACAAAAATTGAATGATTTTTCTTACCCTCCGCTCCGAAAGTGTCACTTTCCAGACTGAAAAGGTGGGTTCAAATCTCGAATAACTCTGGGAAATCCGAATGTTGACCCAGAGAACTATCGAATCTCTGGTGAGGAATTATCTCTCATTGCAATTTTATGACTCCTTGGCTGTTTTTCAAAAATTCAACGCTTTTTTACTCCCTGTTTTTTCCATTCTTCCTATTGCACCTTTGGCATTGGTCTAACTCGGCTTTTTGACCTACAATTCCTGAGTTGAAGTCATCCTCACGCATCAAGAGTGTGTTTCTCTCTCTCTCTCTCTCTCTCTCTCTGAGAGAACAATTGACATACCTGACCACATCAAGGCGAGAAGGTGATCAAATTGGGCATCCAAGCAAGCCCTGAGGCTCCTCTTGAACAACAGTGCTGGATGAGTGGAGGTGCTGGCCACAAACTAAGTATCTGTTACTAATGCTGACAACAAAGAGTCTGATTATTGCATTTATTTACTACAGCTCTGCTAATCTTCAACATGGTTAGTGACAGGACAAAAATGGCACGAAGTAGCAAAGACATTGGCTGGTCTCAAATATAAACAAAGTTGAACAATTCCTTGGACTTGTTTCAAGACTATTACGCACTGGACATCGTCGTCGACTTGTACACGAGAGAGGATTACACAGTGTTGCAGTTGTCGTCGTCGTTGCTGCCGCTGAGAGAGACCGAGAGTCAAGCCCCAAAGGGGGGAACCTTTGCTGATATCACAGTTTTGGCACAATCTTGTTCATTTTTTACACCCCTTTGCTCTCTCTTTCTCTCTCCAGCATTTTGGGTGGTTTTTTTGCGTGTCCTCTTCGCACAATGCCACTTTTCAAATTGTCTCTCCACGCGTGCAATTGCTACTGCTCTCTCTCTCTCTCTTTGCCGCATTATTTCTTGCGCTCAAGAAAATCGAGCCATCCATCTACGGGGGTAAAAAGAGAGGGGGGCCTTTTCCATTGTCTTCCCCCCTCCCGTCAAGTAATATCCGCCGTCATCGCTTTTTCCATCTAAGGATGGTAGATTGAGCGACGAGATTATAAAACTTTCTTTTCCCAATTCTTCTCTCTTCTTCTGTAGGTTTTTAAAAGGGGTAAAAAAAAGGGTTGGGACCTTAGACAGGCACATAATGAAGTGGAGAGCATTTGGAGGGGGAAGAACCACATTAGGCAGCGGAAATTAGGACCTGTTTCAAGTCAGGAGTCTTATTAATTGCCGTACACACGTGCGCAAGCAGTCTTTGTTTTTCGCTCCGCTTGTTTTCGCAGGTTTTTGCGGCGCTAGGCCTGCTGGGCCTGACTGGGCCCTGGGCTGGTAGTGGCCTCACAAACAAACGAGCAAAGAAATTTGGCACAGAAGGAAAAGTTTGGCAGAGGATATTTTTCTCCAGATCTCTGATGCTCTATTCCCACCACACCGAGGAGGGAAAGAAAAAGTTCTTTTTTTTCCCCGCTAGTTTCTCCATCCTTTTTCACTTTTGTAAGGTGGAGGAGAAAACTTGACACGCACTTTTGCCTAATATCGCATTCTTCGGTCATTGTCTTGCTTGCTTGAAGGTTGCTGCTGGTCAGGCCTATGCATGGAGGCCCCTAGGGTAGGCCTTGCCACTGCACTACCGCTGAAGAGCACCTGGAGAAGAAGAAGAAGAAGAAGGCTGGTTAACATCTGCATGGTCCGTGTAAGCAGTGCGGTGAGTGACGCATGCCAAGGCAGGCAGGCAGGCAGCGCTGCCACCGGTCCAAGTGTTAGGTGTGCTACACAGAGAGGAGGACACTGAAGTGAAGTGAGAGAAGGAGAAGAGCAAACTACCTACTGCAAATACTACTGCTGTCATCAACTCACCTACACAAGTCATGGATGGAAGCTGGTAGCAGATGTTTGTTTATCTACTCTAGGATGGCAAAGTTCTTTCCAACAGCTTAATACTCTCATGCTCATTCTATACACACTTAGACATTGCTCTCTCTCGTGGTCAGGCACAACGAGGGGCCTGTTGCACAAGAGCTGGAAGAGGAGCATGGACTGGCGCCGTTGCTCCGAGAGTTGCCATTTACCATGGGCTGGTGGGAGGAGGAGGAGGTGGAGGAGGTGGAGGACGCGCCGATGCCGCCAGGGTTGCCGCACTTCAGCGGCTGGCCACTGGCTGCGATGTGCAGCAGGGGGAGTCCGCTGTTGGGCGAGGAAGCCGAGGCGAAGCCCTCGTCCTCGCCGGCGCACACGCCAACGCCGGCGCTGGCGCTGCTGGCAGTGGAGTTGCCGCAGGAGGAAGTGTTGAGGACGACGGAAGACGGAGAGACGTTATGCTGATGTCCATTGCTGGCGCTGTTGGTGCTGATGAGCAGGGGCGCTATAGACTTGCCGTTGTTGGCGCAGCTGGCGCTGTGGCTGATTCTAGAGAGACAGGGGTCACGAGTCACGTCACACATGTCCCTGGAAGTTCTCCACCCACCTGGCATAAACTACGGGCTCTGCAGGCGTCGTCCCCGGAACCGCCAAGCAGCCACTGACCCCGCGGCCGAACGTGTTGTTCGTGAAGCCGTTGTTGGTCGCTCGCTTCAGCGGCGTGTAGCCGCGGCTGCGCGGCAGGGTCAGCTCGGCGTAAGTCACCTCCTGGCTCTAAGAGACGACAGACCAGTCATTCACGTTCACCTGTGACATCATTTCTTTTTTTCAGCGTGCTCACCAGGCTGTTGATGTTGTTCCTCAGGCCCCTGAGAGCCTCGTCGACTTCGCTGGCCTGCTGGCGGTTCTGGCGCTGCAAGGTGGCGTACCTGGTCTTTTCCCCGCACACGCCGAAGCCGCCATCCTCTTCGGAGTTGCTCTCTAAAGGCGAGGGGGCAGGAAGAAAGGAAAAGTCAATGCTGATACGAGGCCTAATTGGGCCTATGACTTTGATTCTCTTTTTTGCATTATCTTTTTCAAAATTTTGAGAGATACCCCTCACCTTGAGAACTTTTCACAATTTCTCAGGAGGGAGGGAGGAGGAAAACTTTTTTATTTTACTTCATACCACGTCTTTTTGGGGAGGAGGCCTTGGCAGGCCTATACACACACTCTCCCTCTCTCATGTCATTTGCCACAAAACTTTTTCGAAGGCTGCTGTCTTTTGCTTGTGGGTACGTCGTCGTCGTCGTCGTCGTCTCCAGTGCTCTGGGTGGGGGGGCTGTTTTTCTGGTCTCATGCCAAACTAGTAGAAGTTTTGCCTCACAACAAAATTTCTTTGAAATATAGTTCGGAGGGGGGGGGGACGGAGGGAGGGGGGAGGGTAGCCTGCAATGGGTTCTAAGTATCTGGGAAGAAACATGTTTCACAGAAAACACCTTTCCTCAAAGGAGGGTTGTGGCTTTCTCGGAGAAGAAAAGAGGCTGCCTCGAGGCTATGAAAGCGGTGGCCAAAAGATGGCGAGGCTGGTGGAGCCTCAGGATGCTGAGATGGAGAAAGGAGCATGATTACATCACATTAAAAAGCAACTTGGGAGAGTCCTAACAGCGTCCTTAAGGCTCTTTCGCGCTGATCCACTCGTGTCATTAATAATCAGAGCTTATAATCATGTTTCTGCCCCCGGTATGGATGTCTCACCATCCGAAGATATTGCTTTCCATGTTGACGCAAATGGTCTTTCCCATCCTCCGAGGTCATTTCACCATGTTTTCCACCAGCCATTTTTATCCCCCTAAGGCACGGAAAGATGATTCGATCGATGTAAAAAGGAGCCATGCCTTGCAGCAGGGGGGGAGGGGGAAGGGACTCCTCTGCTTTTTTCTTATCGCAGTAGCTGCTGCTTTTTATGGGAAATGGTGGTCACATTTTAACGCCAGTCAGACACGACGTCGATGATGACGAAGGGAACAAATGGCTTGTCTCAAAATGGTCAGAAGAACCTCTCCTTTTTGGCATTTTGGCAAGGACAGACAGAAAGAGAGAGATAGAGAGAGCGAAGTAAAACTCTCTCTCTCCCCATGTGTGTGTTCGTGTTGTACACGCACGCGCACATGTTTAGCCCTAATTGTCTGGCAATCGACAAAGTCTGGTCTTTTTCTTTACATCTCCACTAACAATGATGACGTCTTCTTCTCGCTCAGACTCTGTCTGTGTCTGCAGGAACCAGACAGCCTGACTCGACCAGACACATCTCTGCTTCAGAGCGGATCATCAGATTATCTCCAACCGATGAGAGGAGATCATTCCCCATGCTGCTCTGTACACAGACACAAGAACCCTTTCTTTGTGTGTCTGTCTGATTGAGTCATAACTTATGTGTGCTCTCAATGAGCCAACGAAGTGGTTCCTTTCTTTCATTTTCTTGCAGAAAGCAAAACGAGGGAGGGGGGGGGGAAAGATGGGGGAACCTCCTAAGGACCTCAGGAAGCTTTGTTCAAGGAAAGGGGTAAGCAGCAGAGTGACGAGGACGCGCAAACACGGTTAGGACAAATACACCGTCGTTGTTGCTCTCCCCTTACCTCTGGCCTGGATGGGGATGAGGTCTGGATTGTTCAGGTCCTCCTTGGAGACGCGCCCCACCATCAGACTAGTGGTGACGTCGTCGCAGCCATCGCTTTGTGGAGTCTTCGTCACCAGGCTGGTGGTGACGCAGTCGTCGACGCCGTTCTGCAGCGGCATGTGGCTGGACTCGCGGGGTCTGGTGACCACGACCTTGCCGCCGCCGGAGTTGGGCGACCTCTTCCTGCTTCTCCTGGTCACGCAGAAGTAGGAGGTGACGAAGAGAAAGACCAAAGCGAGGGCGGCGGCCACGGTGACCAGGGCCGCCAAGATGGGTGTGATCATGATCTTCTTGCCACTCTCGCCCAAGCCGCGGGTCAGCGCGCTCTCGCCGGTCTTGGGCACGCCCTCGTCGACGCCGGCCGTGGCCACTTTGGTGTAGGCGTGCACGCGGACGGGCGCGCTCTCACCCTTGGCATTGTACGAGTGCACTGCTATAATGTAGCCGTTGCCCGGGTTGAGACCGGTGACCGTGAATGCCGGAGACCTGGTGTTGGTGGTGTTGGCCACCTGGAAGTGGGTCTGGGCGTCCAACACCTCGAGCATGAATCCCTGGGGCAGGCCCCCGTCGAAGCCCTTCTTGCAGCCGACGAACAGGGTCGAATAGGTCTGGTTCCGGACGGTGCAGTTGGTCACCGGGTCGGGTTTGCCGGCCGGGATTAGGTGGAACACGCACGGGCGATCCTGGCGCCCAATGGAGTTGGTGGCCCAGCACATCAGAGATCCATAGTCCATTTCAGTCTGAAAAATGAAGGTCACATTGAGACATTACGAAGTAAAAGTGTTTGAATTCCCTGACCTGAGGCATATGATGAGCCAGTGACCTGGTGCCCCTGACCTCAATGAGGTTCTCCTGCAGGTCAAGTCTCTCCGAGCTGGAGTTGAAGACCCACTCGAACTTGAGGTTGACCGATGGGTTGGAGATGACGTCGCACGTGACCCGAATCTTCTCGCGCTTGGCCACCCCATACACCTGTACCTGGTCAGGCTTGCAGAAGGGTTTGTCTGGAAGTAATGTTAAGTTTTTTATTCTACCACAAGAAATATAAAATCCACCGAAACACATTTATTCGTCTCTTTTTTACGCCACACAACCAACTGTTCAAGTCCACTCACATCTGATGTCTAGCGTGAAAGGGTTGCTCTCTCCATCTCCCTCGGCGTTGTGCGCGGTGCAGGTGTACACGCCGCTGTCCGATCGGGAGACCGCCTGGAGTACGAGGCTGTTGCCGCTGATGATCACCTTGCGCCTGACGTCGTGGGAGAGTTCGCGGCCCTGGGAGAAGAAATACTGTTACTCAACTCTGTCAGCTGAAGCTTGGGCAACAGCGACAACAACGTGTGATCCCTCCGGAATCCCCGCCTCCTTGGATAATCCCTCCCCCTCCCTCCCGCCCACTTTGCGGCAGGAGGAAGTGAAGCACGGGGGAAGATCGTTTCCACCTACAGGGTGACCCCAAAGTCTGACTAGCTCCACCCATACTTCCTGGCGGACTCCCTGGCGGGGTCCTGGAAGGAGGACCAAGCCTACTTGCAGCCTTGAAGGCTGCGTGGGTGGGTTGAAGTGGACAAAGAAAGGACGAAGGCTGTGGCGAGGTCACGACTGGACCTCGCCAGCTGCATCGTTCCATTCATTCACGTGTGACGCGTATGGATGGGTTCACCCTGTAGGTGTTGAGTTTCATGTTGCAGTCACTCACGTTGTGTCTCCAGGTGATCTTGTAGGGTCGCGGACTCGCCCTGACGGCGCATTCGAAGTAGACGTCGTCGCCCTCCTTGATGTTGGACCCGTTCAAGTTGGGCCCCAGCGTCAGGGTGGTGCTCGGCACATCTGAAACAGGAAAGTTTGTGAGACGAGGAAAGTCCCATTTCTGCCCAAGACCCACGAAAGTAGCTTTGGTGATTGTGCCAAGATAGGGAAAAGTCGGGTCGAACAAATCAGCGGAGAGAAAAACACTGATGATTTGGAGGGAGAAGCAGAGACCAATAAAGAAGCAGCCGGAGTTTGACAAACTTCTTCTCGTGATAAAGCTCGAGTCTTCTTCAAATCACCGCCAGTTTGCGCAGAAGGATCGATATCCGCGATTGTCGGGGCGAAAATTGAATTTTCGTGATTTGTGGCCGATTGTTGGAATCCCATGGGGAAAACGCGTGAGGATTTTTGAAAGGGACACGCACAAAAAAGACCCAAAATGGAAAAAATGTGCTTCGCCATCAGTATTTTTTTCTTCTCCTGCTCTCACACCTCATACGCACGCTCTTACAATGGATCTCCATCCTCCACTGATCCTCCATCATGGAGTCCTTGATGCCCAGATTGCCCGCCCTGCAGATGAGGTAGCTGCCCTGGTCCATGGTGGACGGGGTGAACATCAGGGTGGACAGACTCACGTTGCCGTCGGGAGACGTGGAGAAGGCGATGCCGTCGTGGATCTGCAAGCAGACGAGAGGGGGGATGAGGGCGTGCGTGGCTGCACTGAAGCAGCTCGTGTGACACACCTGTTTGCCCGCGATCCACCAGGTGATGGACGGGAACGGCCTGGCGCCCACCGACTGGCATCGGACTTCGTAGCGCTTGCCGGAGGACAGCGGCTCCCTGGAGTTCAGGATGCTGACCTCAGTGGGGCCGACTGCAAGAGCAAAGAATTTGCATCATTGCAAATCCTTACTTGTCACACTCAGCCATTCAACGCTAACTCTCCTATTCACGCAAGGATGAATGATGAGCAACCTGTAGTATAGAACGCATATGACATGCAAATTCGTCGACGGGCGCTTAAGCCCCGTCCACCTGTGCCAAGTTGATGAAATTTGCCCGTGTCAACGCTCCCTCAGCCCCTCTCACAAGTGATTCATTTCCCGCCACATTTGTGTAATAGGGATGTGTTGTTGTCGTCCAAATCGTGACTTGTTTTGACAAATATTTGTCTCTGGAGGAAGTCACGATTACAAAAAGATTAATGAGCAGCCGGACTTTTTTCTTTTCTTTTCTTTTCTTTCTTCAAATCCAGAGACTTCTGGCCTGTTCACATTTTTGGGGCTTGAGACGCTCAAGCCAAACTTCTCCTGAGCCCTGGAGGATCAAGCTGTCGGCAAGGTTGAGGGGGTCCCCCGCCGAGGGCTTGACGTCCATGGAGAATCCGCTAATTATAGACCTAAATATTGTGCGGCAAACATGAAAAGTGTCTGGGTGCAGCTCAGCTTTGCCACGTGTGAACGCTCCCTTAGCTATGAAATGAATAAGTGGTTCTTTCGTTCTTTCTTCTCTCCTTCCCCATCTGACTCATCACAAACCCAAAGTTGCCCATTTCCTGACTCAAGTCTGTCTCCTCGGACGGAAGTGCCCAAAAATCCGTCGTCCGCCACCAAAATGGGCTCCATCCTTTATCTCATCGAGCCGCCCAAAAGACGCGCATTGCGCAGAACCCAATTTTTGCTAATGCTATCGGAGCTGAGACAAAACGCCATTTATCAACGCCAGTAGATTTCTGCTCTTAATTATCTGAGGCTCAGCAGGAGGGAAACCGTTGATTCGGTTTCAAGCTTTTAGAGCCTCCTTCTATGATTCATGAGGGCTTTTGTTGCAAAAAGAAGTCATACCTTCGCTCTCTCTGCAAGTCATCTTATGCTGGTGTCACAGACGTGCTCCAGCACCACAACAGTGACCAAAGCAACGGGTTTCAAAGTCAACAGTCTGGCAGATTGGCCGTTCCGTCGTCCAGGGCTCCATGTGCAACGTTAAGGGCTCCATGTGCAATCTTAAGGGTTCCGGGTGCAATTTTGTGGGCTCCATATGCAATTTTGAGGGCTCCATGAGCCTCATTAAGGGCCCTATGGGCCTTATGAAGGTCTTGATGCGCCGCATGGAGTGTCCCGCCAGCCATATCACAGGCTCCCCTGTACAGTATTGACAGGTTCGTGTATTGTATTTAGGGCTCCATGTACTGTATTTAGGGCTCCATGTACTGTATTTAGGGCTCCATGTACTGTATTTAGGGCTCCATGTACTGTATTTAGGGCTCCATGTACTGTATTTAGGGCTCCATGTACTATATTTAGGGCTCCATGTACTGTATTTAGGGCTCCATGTACTATATTTAGGACTCCATGCGCCAGAGTCAAGCCACCATGTGCGTGAACATGGGCACCCTGAGACCTATCAAGGGCTCTCGAGCCATACATAGACTTTCAGTCATTACAAGTCACACGTTGAATAATTGTGGCCTCCAAATGATTTGGCAGCTTTTGTGCAACAAGTTTCATGAAGAACAGCACAGTGCTCACCTTAAATATGGCTCATGGTGTAAAGCGTCTAAGGCCCACGAGTGTAGGACTCGCTCTTTCTCTCTCTCCCATGTGCGAATGTATCAGAGAGAGAGAGAGAGAGACTCTTTCAGTAGGGCGGAAATTCAACAATGGAGGCAATTAGGCGTTAAATGAGAAGTCTTCTTGCTTGGAACTCAACCAGACAAGTGTGAGAGGTCCTGGAAGGAGGAAACGTCCTTTTGCCGGCAACAACATTTCTTAGGGAAAAGATTCTCAAGATTAATCCATGCAAACAGGAAGAAGCACAACATCTCCTACCCATATCTCTTTTTTCTTTATCGCCGCTGCTCAATCAATACCTCTGATGGCTCGGACAATCAATCATTCCGTCGCTTCTCCTTCTCTCTTTCTGTCTCACGCACGCTCGCACTCGCACGCACTTGCACGCACTCGCACGCACTCGCACGCACTCGCACGCACTCGCACGTACAAGTCTCTTTTTGCTACCCAAAAGTCTGACTGCTGCGGCATCCCCAAAAAAGAGGCTCTCTCTGACTCGCACAGATACACGCACTGATACAGAATTGCATGCTGAGAAAAGTGGAATCAGAGTGTCTCGTGCGAAATCTTTTCTTTGCCAAATTCTGCTCGGGTCTCTCTGTACAAGCGTCGTTGCTCTTTGATGCTCCTGCCCGCCCAGAACATGTTTGCCTTAGCCAAGTTTCGTGGGGAAGAAATCTGTCCAAAAATCTGTCCCAACGTTTGGTCGTGACTCGGTTTCGTCGTCATCTTCCCAATCTCCCTGGCCATCTGTAAGTCCTTCTACTTCATCACTCAATATTTGTCTCCGTACTCTCCGTACTGGAATCTCCCAGACTTTACATGCTGACTGACTTTACACGCCGGGTTCGCCCGGTCTGCGCCGGACTTTGCGGGAATTTCCCTTTCGTCCCAAGTGACGTCCTCTGCCAGGAAGAGAACTGTTCAAAACACCTCCTGAAGGGGCTCATTCAAGTGTTGCCTCTTGCTGTTTCGCAATTTTTCCACTTTTTTGGCCCAAACAGCGTCCGTCTCGACTCGCGAGGCCTCAAACCCGAGGATGGCACCAATTAGATCCGAATTGCGGACTCTCTTTTTTCTTCTTGGCGGCGGCTTGAATTGGCCCCATTGTTGACAGCAAGGGCTGCCGCTGTTTGGCGGGAGGGAGGGGGACTTTCAGCTTGCGAGGGAATTTAAAGCAGGCTATTTGACAAGTCTCTCTCCATTCAGAAGGAGACTTTTTCATTTATTGCCAACCGTAAAATTCCAATTCCTCCCAATCTTCTCCAAGTCTTCTGGAGCCGAGAAGAGGGGAAAAAATCAGTATGTTGTACTTGAAAGGAGCCACCTTCAAGTGGCTCCGGTGCTTGTTGTTGACGTCCTCGGGAACGTTGGAGGCGTTAAAAAAAACACCCGTCAAACGGTCAGAGGAATCAGACGAAAAAAAAGGGCCCAGTTGGACAGAGGCTTCTTTCACTCCTGGAGCTTTTGGCGGAAGTCGTGGGGCCTTTTTTCGAATTTTTTCACTTCAGGGAACTCGAGCGAAATTTGCCCAAAAGTAGTCTGCTCCGGCGAGGTGGGCCCGCCTGAGGTAGGCCCAGGTAGGCCTGTCTGCCTACGGCGCTGGCTGGGACTTGAAAATGGCGTTCTTATACCAATTGGAATAAAAAAAAGTCTACTTAATGGGTCTGTTTTTTGAAGGTGGCTCCGTCTAATAAGGTTCACTCCAATTTCTTCTTCCTTTTCTCGCTACTGAAAAAACTTCTGCGTCGGAATTTTCGCCGGTGAAAATATGAGAAAATGGAATTTTCCTCGGACGTTCTCCAAAAACTTTGTCCGCTTCGCTTCTCAGTGATTTTTTTTAGTGAAAAAACTTTGGGTTTTTCTTCTTCTCTGTTAAACTGGAAGTGATCGCGCCCATTGAGCGCAAGGGGTGGGAGGCCAGAGATGGGGGTGGGTAACATGGGTGTTCCCCCCCCTTAAATCTCAACCTGACACCCCACCCCTGTCTCCGCACGCACGCCCGGACAACCTCATGTCGTGCACACACACACACACACACACACACACACGAAGGAGCCCAAAGTCTTTAGCAGTGATCAATCCACCATAGGGGCAGGAGTCGCTTAAGCAGGCTTTACCCTGGCAAATTGTGGGCGTCCGTGCCGGACAGTTGCTCCAGGCTAAATGCACCTTTTCTTTCTCCCTCCATCGACTTTATTGTTGAGTGGACGTTTATAAACTATACTAGTGCATTATGACTTTGTATCTGCTGTCGAGATGCACTTTCCATTGCCACATTCTTCCCCCCAGCCGGATGAGAATTTGGTCCTCCAACGTTGCATTTCATTTCTCCCAACTTATCTTTGGAATGCGGTCTGCCTAGGCCTGGGCAGGCCCAGCCCGCATGGGCCCACCAGGCTTCCGTCTCCCGGACGCCGCAATAAAGCTAGAAAGTATCATCGGCAAAAGATGGGCTCGAGACACTTGAAAAGAACACTTGGCAATAGGAGAAATTCCCTCTTTTTTTTGCCTCCACCGAATAATTACATGCTGAGGTTTCCTCGTATCTTCTTAGAGTCTTTGACGAGCGTGAATGAAGGAGCCTCTCGGGCCTCCCGCTGGCCCGGGCCGAGTCCCAGAAATGTGTGGGGAACTCAAGACGTCGATTTGCATGCGAGTGAGAGGCGTGAAATTGACACAAAGGAACAGGTTTTTTCGCTGCTTCCTCCTACTTCACCTATGATAAATAATGTTGGGTTGCTGCTACCGCTGACTGGGATTAGTCATGGTTTTTTGGGCAGCGCGTGTGAAGCATAAAAAGTCTGCTTCCCCAATGTCTTGGATGTCATGATCAAAATGGGTGGCATGCGAGAAAAAGGGTTGAAAGCAACCCTTTTTTGTTATTGCTGCTGCTTCCTTTCTTGAAACAACCTTAAAAATACTCACATTGCATGTCCAGTTTGACGGAGGTGGAGGCAGGGATGGAGATGTTGTTGTTGACCGCCTGGCAGGTGAAGATGGTGTGCAGGTCAGACCTCTTGAGGTCACGCAGTTCAAGCTCGTTCACAACCTGAAAGAGTAAAGTCGCCAATAGAGTTGGGAAATTTTTGAAAAAGTAAGTTAAAAGCTTAAGAAAAGAGATTAGTCACTGCTGAGCCTAAATCGAACGTCTCTTGTCTCAGGTTTGAGTGCATACTAGACCTGATTGGACAGGAGACCTACGGGAAATATAACACATTGATGCATAACGTATGTGACACTTACAGTTGCAACCTGAAAACCCGACAAGTGATGAGAAATATTCGGAGAGTCCAATGAAATTTTGTATAGAACAAGGTTTCTTCTTAAACTCCCTTGACTTAAAAACTCCCCAAGTTCCGTCCCCTCCCGCCTCACCTTGTGGCCGTAGTCCTGGTAGGTGTCGTCCAACAAGGCGTGGTCCCTCCACCAGGTGACCGCCGGCCTGGGCCTGCCCCCCAGGGCCTCGCACCTCAGTCTCAGTGTCTCCCCGATCTGATACGGACCCAACTTGTGCCTGACCTCGTGGTTGTCCTCGGAGGCGAAGATCCGGGGCTTCTCCGGGGGCACTGGAAGCAAATTTCATCACTTTGTAGCTTTCCCGAGCGTGTGTGCCAAAAAAAAGAGACGGCAGCAGCTATTTTTCTTGCGCAAAAAGTCTGTGTACACAGTAACTGGGAAGAAGTGTTTAACCTACTCTCTGTTCCTCTGTCCTGACCTGGCCGGAAGTTGGGTAAATTGAGAAAGTTTCTTCGCCCCCTTCAAGACCAAACCCTGCGCTCATTTGTCACGAAAAAAAAGGATTGTGGGGAAAACTCCCAGCTGAGGAAGCGGAATTTGCGTGCGCGCTCGACGCAGAGGGAGTTTTGACCTCCAACTTTTAAGTACACACACGACTCGACCAGACAGCAACGCCAGCAACGTCTGTCTGGTCGAGCCATCGATTCCACAAGACGAGCAGGATATTCAAGGGCTTTTTTTTAACCCTTTCCCACATCACAGACAGGAGAATCCAATTTCCTCTGAAAAATCTCGAAGAAAATTAAAGTTTGCTTTCTCCTCGAGTTAGAATTATCCGAGTCCCGGAAGAAAACAATCAGAAGGACCCCCTCAATCACGTGCACGCGCGCTCCTGCCACAACCCCGACTCCGTGGACCACAACAACGAGTCCAACTGACTTGTCAAGGAAGTATTCAATGCACACCATCAGTGAGTGACTTACAAAAGAAGTGAGTACTTCAGGATGTAATATATCATGGCAGAGACTGCGGAGTTGGGTGCATTACTGGAGCGACGTACGTAATTACCAGCAATTACGACTTCTTCCGACGGAAGAGCCAGTGAAATCAATTATTTGTTTTTTGCACAGGCACCTAATGACTAGATTACCTCATTAGCGGAAAGGTAGCACAAAAGCCACCTTGACAGCTGATTCACAGCTTTTAAGTAAAGACGCATCTTTGCAATCAGACACAACACATTTTGTGTACTCCTGACTCGCCCCGAATCAACTGCTGCCGGGAAATTGGAGGGAGAATACACGAAAACACACTTAATTCTTACTTAATTACTTCCCGGTTTGACATGTGCAGGTACTTAATTACGTCTACCTTTGTTTTGAAACGTATTTAATTGCAATTATCTCCCCCTCCATAAAATTTACCGGAGACAGAGACTGGAATATGAGCCTTTACGGTATTTCTGTACTAGGCCAGGTCGAAAATTGGGATTCCCAGTGGGTGTCCAAAATTTGTAACTGCATATCATACGTAGACTTGGTCGTCAAATGAAAATCAAAAGAAAAGGAGGTTTGCATATGCTCCAATGCATTTTAAGTTGGATCATATTGTAAAATAAGTTGTAAATTTCTTTTTCAGGACCTGCTCCAAAAATATTTTTCTAACAAACTGGAGCAAGTGAGCACTTGGGTGTGTGATTTTCACCCAGTTTGGCAGTTCCTTCCAGCTACCAGAGCTGAAATCTACTTTCACAGCAAATTTAGCACAGTAGCTTAGTACATAAATAAAGTTGGGCATAGGTGAATGCAACTCTTTTTAAGAAACTATTTGACTACATCTTCATCGGCAACAAATCCCACCTAGCCTATTACGTACCTATGACGTCCAGCTGGACGTTGGCGATCCTGGTGGGCGCCTTCCTGAAGTCCACCCTGCACGTGTAGACAGCCTGGTCGGAGTTCCTGACGTTGTCGAGGACGAGTCTCCCCGGCGTGTGGTCCCCGCGGAAGAAGGCGCGCTCGGAGAGCACTCGGTCGTCGGACCAGTGGCGCGCGTCCGCGTGCGTCTTCCCGCGGGTGTCGTAACTGGATGAAGCAGCAGGAAAAGGCAAAGGTGAAACTGGACAACAATGTCTTCTCTGCTGGCAACTCGGTCGAACAAAATGTCACTCCTGCTGGGGTTTCCAATTCCCCTTCCTCCACCCTGTTGCATCCACCCACCTCCTCATCTTTTTTTTTGATGACTCACCCTGTACACATGTGCACAGGATGTCCGTCCGAGACCAAAGGTGTCCCCTCGTAGGAGAAACATCTGTACAAGCTACTTTCTTACACGGACGGAGAAGGGTTGCGACTGTGGATATCGCAGACAAAGAAAAACTTGACATTCTACAGGTCGCCTCAGTAAAAGCTTTTCTTTCCTTCTATTTTCAATATCTGACCACAGTTTTCTGGAAATGATTTTTTATCTAAGCGTGGCAACCCTGAAGCCTTCAAGTCAGCAATGAAGGATGAGTTAACCGTGGTTCGAGCCTCTGTCTAAGACTTCTCTAAGCATTGATGAAGAGAACTGAGAGACAAGGTGAGGAAGTCCACTCACGTGTAGATGGGCAGGGAGGACTCGTTCTTGAACCAGAGGACGAGCCTGACTTTGTCCCCCAGGATGGGTGCGCTGATATTGCAGGGCAGGTCCACAGAAGAGCCCTGGACGGCCCAGACCGACGTCAAAGGCACTGCAAAGAAGCAAGAAACAGTCAGTTGGCAAATTCTGTGCACGCTCAATTGTTATTAACTCACACTAGACTTAACCGGGCAATTGGGCGTGAGCATCGCTATTAAGTAAGTAACTCCACATAGAGAGCGTTAATATACATAAGAGCGCCCATCATTAGAGTCGAACAACAAGGCCGAGTGAGTGAGTGACTGCATTAGCGATTACACAGTATATAAAAGTTAACAGAGACAGCTGACATCGTACGGAAAATGTTAACGCGTCCCCTCGGAACTTTAGGTGAAACATTTTCGCCAACTTAAATGCGACGAAAATTGCACGCCTCTTTTTTGCTGTCGTAACCACCTCTTTTTTCATTCTTCAGCCGTTGCCAACAGATTTGTGGCCCCATTTTTAAAGCTCATTTTTGTCCTAGGATTGTACCTAAAACTCCGATGTCTTGATATGATGCTGAGCAATTCTTACATTGCGCCAAAGCTCCTGTGTCGACGAAATGCCAGCAAATGCATATTTCCTAGCTCAGCCATCTACAAGGCTATAAACAGTGCAATGTAACGAATATTTTTATGCTTGTACGATGACAGTAGTAAAAACAAGTCAAGTATGTATAGATAGATTCTCTGTGAAGTCTGCTAATGCAGAAGCAGCAACGTTCTGTGTTTGAGTGGTTTTTGTTTGATGGAGAAAAGATCCACGAGTCAGCAGCACATTCAAGCTGTGTCTGGTAGAGATGGTGTTGTTAGTAAGTTAAAAACAGAGCAAAGAACAAAAGGAGAAACATGAAGACTCGAGATCTCTCTCTCTCTCTCTCTCTCAGACAGAAAAGTGTCGTCAGAGTTGCCACACTTGCCTGAGCGACACAACGCGGCCAAACAGTTTGTCTGTCTGCTCGCCCTTCGTCGTACTCGTCTGCCACCGTATTGTCTGGCAGAGTTTTCTGCAGTAGACCCAAAGTTCGGGCCCATAAAATCTAGTCGAAGGCCTGCCCAAAAGTCATACATTTTTGTTATTGGCGCAGCTGTTATGGGCCTGTCGACATTGTACCTGTCTACCCAGATAAAATTTATGGCTTACTGAGTTTTGGGCAGGCAGAGGAACATCTTGCAGAAAGAGCTTTTGAGGAAAAGCATGACTGCTTAAGTGATGCTTTTTGGCACAGGCTCCTTTTGGGTCAGGTAATGGCTCCATCACAAGGAGAGGTCAAGACATAAGAGGCACAAAAAAGCTTTGTTGGTAACTCTGCAGAGTGAGGAAGGGAGGAAGGAGGGACTTGCCAGTTACCTCACTAGTGGTTCCAAATCGAGTATTCGAGAAAAAGAAAAAAAGGATTCGAACCTCGAAGTCGAGTCGGGAAAGCACAATAAAGAAAAAAAATGTGTGTTTTCGGTATTAACCTTAAAACGTAGTTCAGAAGAAAAGAACAGAATATGCTTGTGAAACAAGGTTTCACAAATCATCCTGGGTATTTTTGTTTAGGGCTTGATCCAAACTCCCATTCAAGTTCGAATGTCGACTTTTTTTGTCTTAAAAAAACAACTTTAGAAAATTCCTTCGAACTTAAAAAGAAAACATTCTTTGTCCCCGAGTCATTTGCGCATAGTTGCGATTTTGAACACAGAGCAGCAGGTGATAAGTTTTGCTCGTCCTCAGCGGAGGAGGCCTTGGGGGTACCTGCGGGCCTCTTCAGTAGTGGCCTCTTGGAGCATCACCGATCATGTCAACCTGCTGCATCTCCTTTGTTTGCTCCGGAACTCGGGATGGGGCAGAGCCTGGCCCGGCCCGGCTCGGACGGACGGAATGGCAACACTTCCGTCGCAACCGTCGTTCTCAGCCCGAAACCGAAATTCAGGCTCAGCGCCACATTCCTGATCTACGTTGAAGGAGATCGACCCAAGAGAATACCTTTTTGTCGCACGTTCGCACTTGTCTGGCCCTAATATCTATTCTATGCTGATTCTTAATCTCGTGCACTTGAGTGCATGGCCGGGTCAGCAGTCCGGTCCGACGACATTGCAGCTCGGGCCGACAACGTCGCAGCCCAGCTCGACAGCATTGCAGCCCGTCCCTAACAACTCCACGGCCCGGCCCGGCTGATAGCCCGACGCATCCCCAGTTGGGTAACTTGCTTCTTCTGTCTCGCTCACCTAAGTCAAATATCATCAATCTGGATGGAGAAAAAGGAACTCTGACGGACGTCATTACTGTCCAAGTCATAGTTACCTCGGGTGAGAAGACCCGTGATCATCACCCTGGGCTGGTCTTTCTCAAGAGTCACGAAGATGACTTCGATTATGTCATCGTCGAGAGTAAAAAAAAGACATTTGAGAGTTTGCATTCAGGACTGACATTTCCCACGGGAGAAGTGTTGGCAAGCAGAGTCTCATCCAGTGATTTAGTGAATCACTGTCAAATCTAAATGACTTTTAGAAGTCTCACTCCTGTGAATGTCACCAACGCTTTTTCACTTAAAAGTGCTCCCTGTCAACTATTGGGAACTTTAGGTGAATACTTTGGGCAATCCCCTTTTTTTTGCAATTTCGCTGGCCGCTGCACGTGGACATTGCAAGTCCTCCGTGTCATCGCCTAAAATTCCGGCACAACTCGTGCAACAACTGCGACACAATGAGCATTCTAATGAATCCTCCAACAATGAGGCTCGATCAAGTTACATATGTGGGAGAGGACGAGCCCGAGGCGCTGTTCGCGCTCGTCCGCGCAGTCGAACTTGGATGTCGTCAACTGAGCAACGCTCTGCGTCAGGATCAAGTCGACAGCATCAAATCAGTCCACAGGGAAGCGGTCTCATTCAGGCCGAAGCTGCCCACCATTTCCCGAGTAAATAGGAGTCTGATTGCACGACCAGATCCATCCGGTCCCTGGTGTCGGAGTCCGCCTTCCAGGGCTCGGCCGAGGGGGGTCGTTTGTAAAATTCGTCGCGGAGATTTTTTTTTGTCGTCTGCGGCTTCACATTTTTTTTGTCTCTGTCCCCCCTCCAAAATACTCCGCTCCTATTGAGACGTCACGTTTCAACGACCTCGACCGAGGCTTCAGGACGACTGTGGAATGCTTCAATTGGAGAGATAAAGCAGCATTTCCGTCAGAGGCTTTTTCCCCCAAAAGTCAACAGACGAACCTTGTGCGGGTCATTGACTCACCGGCGTGGTCACTCTGGAGGTCGACGAGGTCGAGAGCATCGAGCACACCAAGGTGTAGTTGTCCGGTCATTGCTCGCCAGCCTGACAAGACTTGAACAACGCTAATAAATCACCGTAATTCTGATGCCAAATAACCCCCATCATTATGGGCTTTTTTCCGCCCCTTCTTGGCAACCCTGGCTTGACTCACCATTGGGCTGCTGGAACTGCACGAAGAAACTGCTGCAGTGCACGGACAAAGAAAGATATTACGAATAACACAATCACATTGCTGTCCTTAATAATCTGTCCAAGACAAGGCCAATTTTATTGGCTTCCAAGGCCATAATTCATTAGTGTGCACACGCACGCATGCAACAGCGGGCGCTAAAGGGGGGTTTCCCTCAGGATCAATTATCTTCTGGACCGAACTCCCGGGGGTGCCATGGCACGCGCACACAATCGCACATGCAGACGCGCGCGCGCGTAACTTGAAGCAACTGCACGTGACAGACAAAGTTGGGCCTAATTTATGTCAAGTCAAAAAAAGGAGACAAAAACAGAGAAAGAGATGTTTACTCCATCTGACAGACAGCGGAGCAGCTAAATAGACGAGACTGTTGCTGTTGCGCAGCACTGAGGGTGGAGAACAAAATGGGAAATTCACGTCTTCATCCATCCATAAGTGACAACAAGGAAATGCACAAGCCGCTGTTGTTGCTCTTCTCCGCCTCCCGACTCCACCGAGTCCAAGTTTGGCAACGTTGCAAACACACTCGGGTGGAGT
>JAAUXU010063475.1_pt1 | contig 21378 bp, 23 predicted proteins | sample 7278151 | NCBI WGS metagenome assembly JAAUXU01 (sample SAMN14350113, study PRJNA611818) | marine sediment metagenome | isolation source: surface marine sediment (1.8m) | place: French Polynesia: Moorea | collected 2018-08 | reverse complement strand
TGGGACAGGACTGCGAGAGACACCCGGTCATGACACGACTGCATGAGACACATGGATGGGACAGGACTGCGAGAGACACCCGGTCATGACACGACTGCATGAGACACATGGTCATAACAGGACTGCAAGAGACACACGGATGGGACAGAATAGGACGGGATACTGGACGGGACACCCGGACGGGATGGCATGAACAAGATTGGAAAAGGAGAGAACATGACGGGACAGAGGACGAGAATGATTTAGAGGAATGTCGGCGAGGAGGTGGACACACCTTTGCGCGAATTAATTTTTTTTGCCTGTCGAGATCTCTCTTTGCATAGCAGCCGTCGAGAGCTGCAAAAAAAGAGAAAAGAGAAAAAAATGTGTATACGTTGTTGACCAATCCTTGACGCTCCGATTAACACACTCTGGATGATCGCAACAATGCACTTCTACCCCCAAATTATCAGCACGAAAGCCAAGACAAAGTTGCGCAAGTGCTTGAAATATGTCTCATTCACAGTGGACGAGCAACAGGCTTCAAAGACGCTGGATGACCTTTTGTCCACGGTGCTTAAGACGGTCCCTCCACTTCTGACCCCACCAGCCCAAAAGATTTGTTCTTCACTGAGACACATTGCTTTTTCTGATGAAATATGTGTGGAGCGCGAAAACGCACCGTGGACGTCCTATGAATAAGAGCTGTCACTGATACGATCATGTGCTCGCTGCGATCTATATTTAGTTTTGAAAGAGTCGGTTCTGCATCAACTGGCAACCCTGGTTATGTGGCGTGGAAGGAGAGGATTGGAGAATGTTAAAAAATCAATATTATCAGCATTGCACAAACTGAACTAGTTACTGTCAGTTACTGAAAGTAACTGAAGATGTCCGAAAAAGCCACTGACCTCAACCACGTTGACGGAAACAATAAGTGGGGCACCTTGGACAACTTGTGTAGCCATCAGGAATGGACGCAACCTAGGGCACGTCCGGGTAATATTTTTTCTGCCACCCAGGCATTAAAAAATCTGCCTCCTGTTGACCAATTTTTGTTCCCTGTTGCTGTATTTTCTTTCACAAATGGACTTTCTTCACTGAAAATCAGAGAAGAAGTTTTCTTTTACGTATCCACTTTTTGCTCCCGAAAATTAAATGTGCGTTAAATGTGACGCAAAGATCCTGAATGAGTAAAATGCTTGGAAGGAAAAGTTACCTCTTGGCGCATTTTACTTCTCTCAGCCCATTTTTGTGGTCCTGTTTTTCTTGTCAACTGTGGGACTGACTGATTTGGTGAATGTTTTACCACTGATGGAAGAAGTTGACTAAATCATTGTTCAACTGTGCACTGTAATTACTCGAATACTTCATCAAAAATTACCTGGGTAATTATCCGGGTCTTGTCCGGGTCTCTCTCGCCCGTAATTAACCGAGTGAGGGTAAAAATCGTTCTGGGTGCCCGTGTAGACATACCCCAACGGGATCCATTGAAGGGTGTACAGTATTGCCAGTACAACTCATTATGAACCGCACTGCGCCAGTGCATGCACCCTCAGCAGTAGGCACAAAGACTATGTTGGTAACTCTGTCGAACGAACATGAATTTGACTTCTCAGCAATGTAATCGGCCAGTGAAAACACGGGCTTAAGCACGATTTTTGTGGCTTTTGTTGGTGCCAATAGTAATTTGGCGATTTGGAGAAAAAAAAATCTTCCTTCAAGGCACGAGACCCTTGATGAAGGCCCCACTTAGCAGTAAATCACGCAAAAGTGAATCACTTCTTGCCTCATTTATTTGCTTGCTACACACGCGTACACGAGCGAAGTCTCTCTCACGGAAGAAGGAATTAATTGTGCTGTGCTTACAGTGGAAGCTTCCTCGGAGTCTACCTAAATCAAGGATCGAATGCACTAATGTCTTGCGACTGCGCAGGCTGGCCAGGCCTCCCTCAACCAGCTGAGGTCCAGCAACTTAAGGCGCGTTTTCCTGCGGCAAAAAAAAGGTTTTGTGTCCTTCCTCCACTTCTGACGAGAGCGTCAGCAATCAATCTGACAGAAGAAAATTAAATGAAGAAACTTTTTATTTTCTTTTTGCCCCCTGGAAAAAAAACCAATGCCAAAGTCTCGATTGAGCTTTCACGTAATAGATTCGCAATTGGCATGCATTTTTCTGCAAGGAGCTCTCATGTTTGCCTCCATTTAGTGACGGTGGAGACTGATTACTCTCCACCACGGCTCACACATGGGACGAAGAGTACGATGCCGACGAGACTAACTTCTGGAGTCATTACGCATTTAGGCCTTAATCAGCTGTTTTAATTAGAGTGTCATTTTACTATAAACACGCACGCACACACAAGACCAAGTCCAAAGTAAGAAGACCTAATGAGGCCAGGGGCAATTTGCCCTCATCCAAAGCAAAGTACCAAATTGGCTGCTCTTTAGGCAAGACTAACTTTTGTGTGAGATGTCTTTAAGCTGTCTTTAAGGTGCGGTCAAATGACGGAAATGGAGTTTCCGGGCAATTTGGAGATTATTTCAGTTCGAAAAAAAAAAGATTGTAATCACCTAATCTCCTACACAAGCTCATCAACCTCCTTCATGGTCGTATATTTCTAATTGGTTTTCTACTCCATTTGGACTTTGTAAATAAAAGTTGATGGAAATTTAATTTATACCGCTTGTGTACCGGGTGTGTCAAAAATAGACGCCTTGACAGATCCGACTTCATCACCGCAGTTCTCTGCAAAGCGTTGGACGGACGTGTGGAGCAGCCAGGACAATGACAAATTCATCTTGACGGGCAGGCAGTCGGTCTGTCAGCTCTCAATTCACTTTGGCAGCGGTGATGTTGACTCACCCTGTATATCCCGGCGTCCACTCTGGCAACGTTGCGCACGTCTCTATTTATGGATTACCTGACCTTGAAAATAATTTCATAGGCGACGCCCAAAGAGAGGAAGGGCGAGAGAGACACGGTGCCCCCCTATTAAAACGAAACCCCTTTTTTTTGCCACATCCCAGACAAGATTCTTGGCTCCCTCCCTGCCTTTATGGCCACATTCTTCGAGCAACTAAATCCCAAAGACCTCGTTAGTCCCACCTCCAGCCACGTGGTTGCAGACAAACAATTGCGCATTGGCAACTTGGCACCACATTCTGTTGAGCGGACGTCATCTGGGTGATGCAGGACACGGCAGACACACAGAGCAGAGTGGGATGATCACCTGTGCGAGGCAGACCTGAATGGAAGTCATCAACCTAACAGTACATAAAGGGGTGGCCACAAGCACTGAAATGCTTCTAAAAGACCGATCTTGGCAGTGTGACAACTCTGACGTTTCCGTTATTGAAAAAGGTGACGTTGTTGCCGTTGGCTACGATGTCAAACACACTCTTTCGGGCGTGTTAGAGTCATACACAAGTAAAAGTGTGGATGAGTTGTGAGACTTCTTCCGGCCTCTCCTTAGTAACGCTTTTGGGCACACCTTAAGCGGGGCAATTCGCACGCAGAGTCAGTGCCCTCTGTTACCACCGGCGTGCAGTATACTGTATATGTCCCGCGTGTGAGAAGCACTGTGTGCACAGTTTGAGGACACCATTTTACAGTATTTACGAATCCAAACACTGTATTTATGAATATTTTTCAAGCCAGTCTAGGCTAAACGCACTGTTGTTGCCGTTATCTCCGGCCTGAATGCGAACAACCAACTTTGCGCTGTTTCAAGCGCTTCCCTGACCCCAAAGTGGCATCGAAGCATCCATCCAATCCATCTTTCTATCCATCACGTGACTGCAGACCTGTGGCTTGCAAACTTATTCGGTAATTACAGTTAGTTTGATGACGAAAATTGTTTCGGAAATAGCCGGACTTTTATTGCGCATAGGACACAAAGTCAGGGGGCAGTTAAATACCTAAGCTGTGATTCTCTTTCTTCTACTGTTTGACATCTTGTTACTGGCATTTCGCTTTGGCTTGTATACACACAATGTTGGTCACTTCGTTGCAGTTTCACAAATGTATTACGAGACAATTGATAAATTAAATAAATATGGCTGAGGCCGGATCAGATCAGTTGTGGTAGCCGTCGTGGGCGTAGCCGTAGACGATCTCGACGCACACCTGTTTGGGCAGGGCGAGCTCGACCTCCTGGCAGCTGGGCTCGCCGATGATGGTAGTGCACTTCTCGACGGACACGGTCGAGTCGGCCACCTCGGGCTGGGCTACGCACTTCTTCTCGGTGACCACTTCGCAGTTGAGGCGGGGAAGGGTGATTGGCTTGTTCACGCAGGTCTTGATGGGCTCGGGGTAGCCGACGCGGACGGGCACGTCGAGGGGGCTGACGACGGGGACGTTGTAGGCGGTCTCTTGGGCAACCTCCTTGCAGTACTGGTGACCATAGGAGTGGTAGCCGTGTCCGTAACCGGGCTGGCAGACGGTGACCATCTGCACGTCGGTCTCTCTCTTGAAGGTGACCTCCACGGTCCTGGCAGTGGTGTCCTCGTACTTCTTTTCGTAGTTGTAACTGCACACCTCGTTGTCAATGGTCTCAGACGATTCCGAGCACACGGTGCGGGCCACGTCGTAGCAGTACTCGCCCTCGACGATAATCTTAATGGGCAGATCCACGTTCTCGCAGACAGTGGCCAGGGTAGGCGTGCACACGTCAGCGTTCTCGGTCACGTCCTGCACGGAGCAGTTGTGCTTGGGGTACTCGTACCCGTAGGAGGGCTGGTGATAAGTCGGAGCAGGAGCATAGTGTCCATAGGTGGGAGCGGGATGCGGCTTGTACGCGGGCTCAGCGGGCTTGTAGGCGGGCTCAGCGGGCTTGTAGACAGGCTCGGCGGCGGCCTTGGGGACGGGTTCGGCAGCCTTGGGGGCGGGAGCAGCGTGGGGTGCAGGTGCGGGTGCGTGGCCGTGGCCGTGGTTATAGCCGTAGGAGCGGCCGTGCTGGGTGAAGGAGGCGTAGGAGCCGGTGCTGGGCACGGAGGCCACCAGGGGCAGGAGGAGTGCGGCAAGGCAAATGAAGGTCTAACAGAGGAACAACAGAAAAAAGGTATGGGAAATGCAAGCTATGACAGAGGTCTGCGGAGATTGAGGACCAGCGAGCGCTGCTTAATTTACCTTCATATTGGCCAAGGCTTAAAGGACTATTGAGGCTACTTCGAGCGGGCGTCGAGGAGCTGAATGATGAGCTCCGTCGGAACGGTGCCCGTATTTAAAGGATACCCCCGGCATCTTCGCCCCCTCCTTCAAAAGTTGCCCTGCCCAAAATCGGGCGCCCCATTTCTCCTTGCGCCCGCTAAGTGGGCCCCACTGATCCCGCCCGCGCTTCCGTTGTGGTTTTTTTTTTCCTGTTTCCCCCGTCGGCCGCAGATGGAGCTCTGGAAGTCCTTCTTGTTGTTTTTCTTCTTGATGAAAAAAACCCACACACCTACACACATGCGAATCAAGGAAACAGCGCTCAATTGCCCATTTTTTCTACTTCTGGGCTCTTAGTGTTTTCCAGAGTTGCCACATGTCTTAGAATGAGTTCTCTCCTTGTCGGACAATTTGCTTGACTGGAGGAGGAGGAGGAATAGGGGGGCCTGACTGGAGGGGCGCGTACGCGTTATTCGCAGCGTGAATTTGTCGGCCAAGATCAAACTGATGCTCGCGTGGTTTCATCTCATTCCTGTGACGTAATAATGGCTGCTGCTGCTCATATTGCTCGGATAAATAAAGGTTTGTTCTTTATTTTATCGTGCAGTCATTTACTACCCTCATGAAAAAGTTTCCTGCTGGGCTAAAAAAGTAAAAAAAAGACCCTAAATGTTATTTTGTTTCTCTGCCCCTCAATAGCTGCGACCCCATGTAGCAGCTCCTGATCCGGAAGACTCTGCCCAATTCAGTCTTGTTGAAGTTACCCAATCGAGCCCCGAGACATCTCTCTTTCAACATTGATCGGTACCATCCTGCTGCATCAAAGAAGAAGAACAGAGCGATTATTCGTTCGATAACAAAACTGAGCATGCAGGTTACAATGAGGGCTTCGTCGTAGGTGGTCAGGAAGTAAAAAAATCCCCTCCACACGACTGAAGAACAAACAATTTGAATAGAACTGAGAAACAAAACAAAAAAGAGTTGTCTCATGACATCAAACGCTCGAGTTGGCCTCATCCAGATGACATCACTTAAGCCTTTTTTTCTTTCATTGCCACACGCACGCGCACAAAAAGTTGCATCGGTTGCATACGTTGCAAGTCCGCGCATGCCTGCAAGTGCACTTGTTTTATTATCGTCGAAGGAGAGAGAGTCGAAGCTTCTTTGCTTTCAAGGTTGCCTCACCGGGTGTATGCTTGAAATTTGAGCCATTATCACCCCTAATAGACTTTTTTTGTTTTCAAGTCTTGCACTTGGAAAAGTATCGACGGTTTTTATCCCTATTACCTACCTTGGTGTGAATCAATGGACGTTTAATTGAGGTCTCAGAGATCCAGGAAGAGTTCGCTTGGTCGAGAGATCCCAATGGAAGTCACGAATATTAATCACTCAATTGTTTAGGCGCTGACTCGACACAATGATTCTGTAGCACTTTTAAGGGGGGGGGGAGAATCTGGAGGTTTTGCACCTCTCAATATTTTCTGTGTAAGCATGTTTAGAACCATACGGATGTTCCTGCAATCCGTGGAATGGTGGAAGTCTTTAAAGAGTCCACTGATCTATCACGTGAATCAAAAATGTCTGATGACTGTACTTCATAACGGAGAATGAGTCACAACGTGAGTGGTGATCTAGAGAAGCTAAAAAATGTGGCAAGATTTGCTGCTACATTGCTCTCTGCATGTACTAAATTTTATGGTCTTCCAAATAGCTTCACTACATCCGAGGATATCAGTATATTTAGAAACTTTCTATAACGAGAGCGAAAGTCCCAGAATTTGCAGAGCCTGTTACACATGGCGGACTTGGCATGTCCGGAAATGTACTATATCCCAATGTTACCACAGTCAAATGTACCATATCCCGAGTTTACTTTATCCGGATTACACTGTATATGAACGTTTATTTATTGACTGCTATACGGGGAAGAATCTAGGACGTCCAGTTGCTTGGCAAAGCGAGACGCTCACTGCTGGACATTTAATTTATTGATCAAATTCATCAAGTGGCTCAGCACTGAAGCGGCTCCACACGCACAAAAGATGCAATAATAATAATAGCCCATTGTTAAATGCATTCACTGCCTGGTGCGGTGTTGTCATACAATCGTGGGAGAGGGGTTGCCAAACGTCCTCTCTGTCGCATCTGGCAGCTCTGTCCACTCGTTACATTCGTCGTTGACTGTTAGAGACTGTCCGTATTCTGTGTGGATGCCGTGTTTCAGCTCATAAAGTGTCGATTTGATTCAGGACTGAGATTTTTATCTGTCTCACCCTTTATAGTCAGGAATCCTTTTACGCGTTTTGCACTGTATAAGGGATGCTGTGTACATGCATGAACATGCGTGTCTGGGGGAGGGGGAGGGGGGAGGTGGAAGGGGGTCAACCCCCCGGGTCGACTGAAAAGAAGGCTATTCATGCCGCGACGGTTCTGCAAGCGCCTAATCAGTCACGTCCTGTATGCATAAAGCTGTATGTACCAACATACATATGTATAAAAGCAAATTGTAGCACGTACACACGTATGTACAGTACGGCGTAGGTTAGGCGTGACCCTCCCAATGCAGGGGTTTTTTTGCGGGAGCAGACATGACGACGACGTCGGCGACGTAGGAGACGCTGGACTGGTTTGGGGCCGCAAATAGGGCTCCCTCACCCGCCCAAAAAAAGACTGAGCGTGCGAGCAAAGTCGCAAGGTACCATTAAAGAGTCTCGACAAGATCGATGCCCGAGATCAACGCTACTCACACGTGTGTAACGAGGAAGAGAACTAGCACCGGGCATGTGAAAAACAGAGCAGCAACGAAAAAAACTGTATGCAACGTCACAATTCAAAATTTCGAGTCCAGAAATAAGCGAGCAAAAACAATGGCTTCCGACGGATCGATCGGAAGGACAGTAAATTAGGCCGTGATCCAAAAATTTTTATTCGTTCAAGGATCACTGACTGCGATTAGGACTAGGGTCTGCCGTTGTCAAAAAGAGTGATCCTCGTTGTGAGAAGTTTGGCAGACGTCGCGTGTGTCCTTAATGTACTCATGTTCAGGTGAGGGACTGCTTGCAAGTGCACTCTTGGACTACTCGTGGAGGAGAACGGGACGGTTGGCATTTGGAGACGCCAGCGGCACCGGAATCTGCAAGGGTAAACGGGCCCTGTTGCGCCTCCATCAGCGGATATTGGCTGGACGAGCTCAGGTGGGCATCACCGTACGAACGGACACGTTGTGCACGCCGGCAACGTCTAGCGGTGAGAGGGAGGATCAGCTGGGGAGCGAGGTCACTCACTTCGGGACGTTCTGGGGCTGTAGCGGGGACTCGAAAAAGATACCGGAAGTCGGGGTCGTTGGCTGCAGCTACGGGCGTGGATTGAACAGAGGGTTTTGGCACACCGGTGAAATTGGTGCACCTAAGCCCGCTGCAGCCCCATCTTGTACCCGCTGTGAAAGCGATAAGTATACGTACTAGCTCGAGTACCGTGGAAGCTCTTAATACTGTACTGTATCTGCACGGCACTTAAGATGCGACCAGAGAATTGATTGACAGAATACCAGCTCGGATCAGGACTGAGTACTCGAGTAGTTTACATGTTGATCAATTGGACGCCATCGTCAGCCTGCTACGAGTTGCCTTTGAATGCTTCAGTGCTACTCAGCTCTACTAATCTCCACTCCATTCTTCTATACGAAATGTTCGGTCAACTGTTCTCCTTTGTCTACCAAGGTAGACTGTTCTGCGCTTTAACTGGCGCATGTACTTGCTCAGGTTAGGATTTCTGAGTCTCAGCACTAACACAATGTATCTGTAACATTGTCCAAGTTCTTCATTGAAACATTATCTATACGAGTACGGGAGGGAAGCGAGACAGTGAGAACAGGATTCAAGCACTTTTAGAATCATCAATTCTCCTCCTCCTTCTTAAAGAAACAACGCCAGAGTCAGACAAAATTAAAGTACTTAAATGTAGCGTTGTGACTACACTGGAAAGCTAAAGCTAAAAATGAGGGATCGCGTTGCAGGTCTAGGAAGTATCCAGAGTCAAAGATCGCCAAATATCTGGAAAACGAATAGAATCATGACCAGGAGCTGGAAGTACTTGCACTCCTTTTTTTGCCAAAGAACAGAGCTGAGACTCTCTGCCTTGGTGTAGTTGGAAGCCATCTCGTCGTTGAGGATGTCGCCGCCGTTGATGTTCACAAAAGCACGACAGTGTTTGGCACTAGCACAAGGTCGGAAGTTGACGCTAGGAATGCACTGAGTGGACTGAGAGTGCTTCAGCGAAAAAAGGTTCAATGCTCATACATGGTCGCTCATCAGTCGACACGTTTTTGAATTACAATAATCTTACTGACTATCTACGTAGAATTGGCGCTGAGGGCAGTAGGTAGAATCATTTAAAGACTTCAATGGCTTGGATTCAAAGTTAAAACAGTACTTGCTGTCTGCTCGCCCGAAGATCGTCAAGCGAACACGTAGTGTGATGCCTCATTGCGTCTAGACACTAAGAAGTGCACTCTGGCTTGCTTCTAAGTCGGGTCTATGTTATTTCGTGCTGGTGTATGTCAGTCAAATCTCTCTGGATCGTTGGTTTTAGTCCAGCTTCGCGTCAATAATCTGCCTTGAATATGGGTCCAGCGACTCAAACCTCTCTGATGTTGAGATTGCCTTTGCTTGGCCTTACCCAAGAATTGAAGCTCAAGCTAAAATGTTTTGAAGCAAAGTAAAACAGCTTGAGCTGATTTTTCTGTTCTTGAGCAAGGTGTACGTGCGGACACCCGTGGACAGGTACAGGTATGGGTAGTTGGAGTCATAACGCACAAGTGTGGGCATAGAAACAGGTAGTTGGGGGCATCGCCCCTAGCTTTGGGTACAGACATGGGCACCGAAAATGGTTTGACTTTCCTGGGTTAAATGAGGAGGGATGGAAAGCCTTGACTTTCACAACAGCTCCAGTAAGTGACAAAAGGAAGTAAATTTGGCCAAGTAACAGCTGCTTCGTGTCCAACGGGAGTCCGTCCGACCACGAGCGCGTTCTTACGCCATCTGCCGCTGCGTCCACGTACTGCGTCCACGGCGCAGTCACTGGCAGGGGTTGCGTGAATGTATCTGGTGATACTTCCGATTTGGAAGCGTCAATAACGTGTGTTTGAAGCAACAAAATACTCGTATGTATTGACTGAAGAAGCACAATTAATAATAATATTACACTTTGGAAGTCTTCACACATTCAACGTCCAACTCACATACATAATGATTAAGCGAGCACACAACTTTACACACGTTGAACTTTCACATACTATGGACGTCCTGAGTGTCTTCTTCACTAGCACAATGCCTTAGGAACTCATCCTCCATCTCGCTGCCAGTCACGGAGCAACTCAGGAAATATTTATTAATGGTGATAATATCGAACATTGACCTGTCTTGTAGTCTCGGCCCAGTTTTGCTACCTGTCTACAAAAAAAAAGTCATTTTACAAATTTTTAGTTTCTCTCTTTTTTGGGGTGGGTGGGTGGGGGGGATGTTTGCTCCCTTAGTTCCCAAGAGGCACAGTTTCAGTCTAGTCTTATGGAGAGCAAAGCAAGGACTCTTTCTTTTGCAGTTGGGTTGAGGCCGAACCTTTTCACCTAAAGTCATGAAGCTTGTAAAAGGAGATGAGGTTAGACATGCTTCAGTGGTTCTTTATTTTTCCAACACTCTGGTCGCTCTCATGACTTCTCCCAGAAAAACCGCCAGTGTTTGACACCATCAAAGCCTTGCTTTCTGGATCATGGTTTTTGCTTATCTAGGAAACCGCAGAAATTGCATTTGTCATTCTGTCGTTGCAATAAGAGTGAGAGTGGGAGAGAGATGTGCTGGCAACACCTTCACAGATTTCGTCAGTCAAATATCACTTGCATGCGACGTTCATGTCGATCTCGCATGACTTCTGAGGGTTTAAGAGTGTGTGTGTGTGTGTGTGTACGTGTGTGTGTGCGTGCGCGCGCGCACGAGATTATCATTTCCTGAAGAGCTTTGGTTTCACGGCAACGCCCGGCGGAGCAACACCAACACTTGTACGGAGGACAGGATGGAGATGAAGGAGCAGCGCTGTTGCTGTGGGCCTCCTGCAGTCGAAGGCTCGTGAATGGGACCTGCAAAACAGTTCTCTTAGTAGGAGTTGGCTTCTCTTGCGTTGTTTTCTAATTTCTGGCCTTGTTGCTTCTCCCCAGACTTTGCTCTCGAGAGAGAAGAAAAGACGCATTTCAACTCACCTTGATGGTCGCTCGAGGTCTTTGCTGCTCCTGTCGGCACCTCGTTAAGGCCAGCAAAATCTGGGAGAAACAGACATTTTAAAAATTTTGCTGTCGCATCAGCTGATCAAGTCCTGGAATTTCGAGGATGTCACAACAAAGTCGCGAGGTCACAACAACGCAATCGCGATTTAGTTGGGGAATATCTCGTGAACGGGGTTGCCTCGTAAAGGATATTAAGTCAGGTAAAGGATATTAAATAAATTTGTTTGCACCATTTTCGTGGGCAAAGTCTGAAAAGTTGCCAAGAAATTTCATATCCTGACTTCTCTGTGACTCAAACGAACCGTGAATGCAGCAGCAGCGTCGATTGTTTCTTACAGCGAAAGGGACAGAGATCCTTGCCAAAAATATTTGCAAGGAGTTACTGCACTTTTGCACGTGAAAGAAGTCATGTTTAAGTGTAACCCGGGGGTGAGGGAGGGGGGTGAAGGGTGGGACGGGTGAGGCTTGGAAATCCCAGAGACCCGACGTAACCCCCTTTGTTGCAGTCGTATAAGTTTGACTGCCGACATTTGCGAGAGATCAAACAAATACTGACACAAAATTGGCCGTGAAAAAAAAAACCCCGTGTATTCAGACGAACAAAGGCGGAAAACGCAGCAATTTTTCCCGTTCTCCCCAACCACCCATATGTATTCGGTTCAGAACCAAGACAAAAATCCTCCCCCCAAAATTCGACGTTGACGCTTCGAAACTGGCGCTAAAGGCACGTTTACGCGGGCGCTTTTTCTCTTTCCAAAGTGCAGACTTGGTCGATGTCGTCAACACGGACTGGCTCTCGTCAGCCTTGACCAGCGTCGCTTCCAAGTTCATCAGTGCTAACGCACCCTAAGCGTTAGTGTCACCGTGCGTGCGTGCGTGCGTGCGTGCGTGCGTGCGCGTCCACACGACCACAACACCCGACGCGTGGATGATTGGAAGAGAATGGAACAGCAGCAGCTCTTCTTTGGGCAATGAATTGCATTCACTACGACTGCACTGCACAATCACTGCTGCACTGCACGAACATTCATATGATCGATTTTGCTCTGGACGTGGGATGCATCTGGCAAATGTCACCACTCCCAAGTGTGCATCTTTCAGCAAAAAATTATTGGGAGGGAAGAGAAGAGGGAAAAAAAGTATCAGTTGACCTCTCTCCATTCAGTCGGGCGCGCTTAACCTCATTCTTAGCCCGGGCAGACAAAAATGTGTGCGACGCCGTGATGAACGGAAGAGCCGGACAACAATGGCAGAGAGATTACACAAAAAGTGAGGCACGGTTTACACTAGCAGATTTCTCTGTGTCTCGTAGACAGAGAAGAAGGCAACACGCGCGCTTGGCTGATATCCGTGACCAAGTTCTGCCATTGTAAACGCTCCCTAAAACAGAGAGACAGAATTTCAATCGCATCTGTCCCAAGCCATTTTTTCTTCTCCATCCATCGAGCTGGTGAAAGAAAAAGCTGCTGGATTTCAAAAAAGGTTCGGGTGGCACAATCCTTCCTACAGCATTGCAGACTCATGCAGCTCATGAGGCTCCTGCAACCCATGAGGAAGGAGTGCGAAAGTCATGGAGGAGAGCACGCACACGCACGTGTCTGTGTGGGAGAGGCCGAGTGCACCCAGAACCGTGGATTGATTCCCCCCCCCCTCCGTGCCGTGCACTGGACTGCGCTGCATTGGATTGGACCAGGGGTGGGTGGGTGTGGAGGTCAATCAAGTGTGTCTAGACGTGTCTAAGACCCATCATTTGTCAGTGTCATCATCAAACTGTATTCACTCCGCACTTTTTCCCTTGCAACCAATATTCCCACCGAGAAAGAGCAATAACAATGCAGCAATGTTGAAGTATTTTGGGAAGCCTTTAAAGTGTGTGACAAAAATAATCGATGGGGATAATTTCTGCTCGGGTTAGTTAGCGTAAGAGTATTAAGAGAATTAGTGTGCGAAGACAGAATTGTTGTCATGTGACAAAAGATGACGGAAGGGGGGAAGGGGGTTAACGCAAGCCTCCCCCTTTCTAATACTGCGCTGCAGATTTGCACCCTGTACTTGTCCACTAATACAGATTGGTAGATAATACAGCACTGAATGCATGTCAATCAAGTGACGACCCACCTGCCCCAAGGGTTCCAAAGAGGAAAGGCTCCCTGTTGAACCTGCTGAATCCGTGGAGGTTCTTGGACGCCACCTGCGTCTCGTAGAGCGTGGCCGCCTGGAGTCCTTGGAGTGTGAGCGATCCGGCGTAGAGGTGATCTCCGTGGTGTCTGGGCAAGACCTCGACCTCCTCGAAGGCCTCCGAGGACGCGGTCATCGCTGGGCGGTATCGAACGCTAAAGACGGTCACAGGGGTTATCGACTCAGTCACCCACTCCAGGTGGTACGAGGAGTCGTCGCTACCCTGCGGGTTGGTCTTGAAGCTGGCGGGGCTGGCGTGGCCTGGAAAAAAATGCGCAAAGTCACTCACTCGCTCGCGCAGACACGAATGGCGTGGATGATTTGGAATCACTCAACCAGACAAGCCCATTCAGAACCCATTCACAGGCCATTGTTATGCTGAATGGACCGAATGAGTTTACGTGCAAATTATGGATAGTTCATACTTGGACCTATCGTATGTGGACGGGCAGTTGGCCAAAGAAAAGAAGAGTAAAACAAATTGACCGACTTAAACAGGCACCATTCGATCTGTGTCACTTAGCGTAATCACAGCAACGTCTGACTTAGACTTGCCCACGTGTACAGGGTGGTCTAGGGAGATTCGCAACGTTGCTTTTACTATGAGCGGCAAGTTTCCTGAGCCCACTCGGTAGTAGCAGAGGTCAACGGATGCAGCCGTTCACACGAAAAATTACACGTAGGTACAGCATTTAGAGCTAAGTTATCTGCGCTACTTACTTTAACAAAGGAGCATCGATTTAGTAAATGTCCCTGTCATTATTGCGGTCAGTCACAGAAGAGAAGAAGAAAAATTCTCTCATTCAGACACATTTTGGGGACCTGAAGCAGTGGCAAAATGACCCCCAAAATTAGTGGGCAGCAACCCTTTGACGTCTCCGTAGCCGCATGTCAATACTGTACGTACATGCAGTGAATGACAATTGCGTGCTTACATACATATTACGAGTCCATGGCCTCAATCGGCACAATAGATAATCGATTTAATCATATTCACTACTTCTTTGATAAAAAAATGTGCATGAATGTGTAGAAATAGTCACAAGTTCAAAACATGCCAGGCGTCCACACGGTCACGTCTGTTGCGGGGCCATCGAGGAATCGGTCATCAAGGACTTGGTCAAACCCAACTTCAGCCAGATCAAAGGGGTCAAGCTCCGTGGACACCGTTGAAGCCTTCAAAACGCGAGCTTAATCTGCACTTTGCGACTTGATCTGAATGATCAGTGTGAATATGAGTACTGTGATTTTGATACTCAGTCATCCTAAACATGGCTTCAAGGCCCACGCTTTGAAATCTCGGTTCTTTGGCAGGTGCATTCGACGTGGTCAAACTTATTTGCTCCTTAACACAACAGCAAAAATATCTTCATTGAATCAATATGAATTCTTTTATGTAGCTTATTTCATTACGTGCAACTCAGACTTCACAGCATTGATGCTCCTGATTTTTTAGCCACATGGTATGATAGACAGACGGACAGACAGACATAGAGGTAAAAACAAATTCAAGGTGCCACCCCATGTCTGGTTGAGTTAATGCCCATAGTGTCCGCTGGCATTTTTGTGGACTCCTTATGAAGTCTGACCGAGGCCAAAGGAGTTGTCCACTGCTGCCAATTTTATTGTCGCCCAAGAGCCTCCCTTTTATGGCTCAAGCTACCTACTCAGTAAGTGCAAAAACTTGTCTCTTCCTTCCCAGAAAACCCTAAGGACTTTCGATAGAATTGTCTTGGAACAAATAAGGTTAAATGTGACCCATTCTTGGATGCTTCTTCTGGGAAGGGAGAAAAGTATTTGTCCAGAAATCATCCCCCTCGTCTAGGAGAAGGGAAAATTGCCTCTCCCTCGACTTTACCACGAGTTGCTCACAACTTCAAGTTTGTGCAGTTAGATGCCAAAAAAATTTCCCCCCTGTAAGTGACAGTCATAGTCCGACAAAATTTATCGCTCTTCTTAGTGCATTTTTTGGCAGTCTAGGGGAGTCTCTGACTTTATCGTCGTCTGACACGTCGAAGGTGTCTCCATTTCGTCTGCAGTCAACTTTCTTATGCTTGAAGTCAGTTTTATTGCATGGGCAATTTGTACATAAGAGCCGCGTACCTATGCACACTTTAGGCCTTGTTCAACTGCCCGATTGAGCAGAAGATACACGTGTCCCCGCTTTGAGGTTAGAGAAAGATGCTACAACAGTATTTGCATGGAAGGAAAAAGTTTTTATAACATTGGGAAATTATTCAAGAAATTATCTGATAAGCTTTAAATGGGGCATTCTTTGACCGAAATGAGTCAAGCCTCGCAGCAAGATGTTGTGCAATTGAGATAACTTTTTGGGTTCTTGCGTGTTTTTGGCACCAAAAGTTGGCACCGCCTTGAGATGACAACCCTTAAAAAGACTAGTTTCTAGACCATAGACAAATTTCCAAGCAGCATCAACCACGATATGCATGTATATTGCACATGTTCACGCCCACGCATGTACAGCGGACCTAGAGATGGCGCAAATTTTGAAACCCACACAGTTCGACTTAATGGGTGCAAAATTTGCAACACCTATGGGACACTCTGTTTATTGACATGTGCATGCATAAGCGGCGTCGATGATGCGTCATCTGTAGTACCTGAGACCTCAGTGGTCCTCTCTTCGACGCCGAACTTGTTCTCGGCCCTGCACGTGTACACGCCGTACTTGGACTTCTTGATGATGCCCGGTAGCAGCAACGTGTGGCGGTTGTTGTGATGAGTGACAATGCCCTTGAAAGAAAAAAAGCCAACCTGTTTTGAGGCCAGAATTCCTCGCCACAACCTCGTGCACACGTACCTGGTCACCCTGCAGAGGCTCCCCGTTCTTGTACCACGTGACCTTGGCCCTTGGCGACGCGTGAACGATGCACACGACCTCGGTCTCGACGTCATCCTCGTGCGTGTGGATGAAAGTCTGTTCCTGATCCACGATGGGAGCATCTAAAAGGAAGAAGATATGTTTCAGTGGCTAAATATTTATAAGTGACTGATGACAACGCCAGTATAGGTTCTGGCTCTTCAACATGTGACTTACGCTGCACGTCCAACTTGATCTCTGCTTTGACGGGATTGGGTCCGAACCCGTTGTCCGCATTGCAAAAGTAGACGCCTGAGTGGTGTCGGGTGACCGGGTAGAAGCTCAGGCTCTGGGCGGTGATGACGTCCTCACCACTTGGCAGCTTTCGGGTCTGGATTTTGCAGAGGAAGTGAATCATTTTCATCAGCTGAATTGTAAGCGTGTCTTACTGACAAATATATTACCAAGCATGCAATTATCAAACGGGCCAGGAACTTGGATGGGACATGTAAAATTTGTAATGTGAACCAACCCTGTGCTCTGGCCCCTTGATACAAAGCTGAAGTTATTAAACCTAAATGGAGAAAAGCTATGCTATGGTACCAAGTGTTTATAAAATATTTTGGCCGAGTTGACGTCAGTTTCACTTATTTTGACCCAAAATTGTTGAAGGGCAATACAAATCACAGTTTCCCGCCGAAAAACCATGCTTTTGCTCGATTAGCATTAATTTCAGGCATTTGTCAAGATATTCTGTATGAAGAATAAGAAAAGTTACTTAAAAAAAGTGGGTGGGTTTTTTTTTTAAACAATGTATATTTTTCCGCTCTCGACAGCAATTAAGCTAGAGACAAGTACTCCTTAGGAGTTTTCGACTTTTTTGCCTACTGGCATTCTGTTGGCTGTGGGCTAAAAACTTTGCTCTGTCTCCAAAAAGCTCTGCTTTCTCGTCCGATTGTGCTTACAGGGTGTTCTAGAGACGTTGCAAATTTGCAACTCATCCGTATTTTTTCTCATTGTAGCCTAATATTTCATTTTCGTACAGTAGCTACAGACTCTTAGGTTTTGTGTGGTGTCAATGGGTGCGCTTACGTCCAGATGACCACTTGAGTTGATACAATGATCGAGAGGCTTTCACAAAGGTCGATGAAAATGCCCGCCATCCTCTTGTCCATGAAAAACCTAAAGACCCTGTGCAAAACCCGACGACCCCGAGCAAAACTCTGGAGAAACAGGAGAACAGGAGAGGAAGTATAGGCTCACTCTCCCCCCCCCCTCTGTTGGCTTTTGTAACTGTGCAAACATCATTTGAGATTTAGTGATCCAGACCTCATATGCAAACCACGTGCACAAACCATGCATAGAACCGTTGACACCATAGAAAGCCTAGGGGTATGGAAGTACTGCATGAAAAACAAAATATGCGCGAAACAACTGTCGTCGTGAGTTGAAAATTTGCCACATCCGAGGGACACCCTGTAGATCTGTCGCGGCCGCGGCCGCTTGAGGTCGGACAGGTGTTGTGTGGCACGGTGCAAATCAACTCAGTCTTGATGCAGTTGACTAAAGTGAGCGTGTAAGTGGGGGGTTCATCAGGGTCCCTTTCAACTTGTCTCTTCTCATAAATGTGGATCGATTTGTGCAGTACGTGCAGCGGGGGAAAAAGAGCCCTTGAGGGTGTCGCATTTCGCCATTGAAAGGGATTATGCGGCTTTTGCTAGTCAAATCCTCATGTTTCCTGGATAATATTTTCTTTTCACGGCTGCAGCCGTTGGAAATGAGCCGAAATTCTACATTGCTGCTCAGCCCCACTTTGCTCATAAGATGTGCTGGGCAAGTTGCTCTGACGTCATGTCAGCGGTCTCTTTGCTCCACCGGATTAATCTCTTGTCTTTTCTAACTTGCCTCTAAATTCTTGAAGTTTGTCCGCCAAATTCGACCTCGCACGCAAACGAGGACATTTTTCCGTGCCAAAATCTGATTTTGTAGACAAGGGAAAGAAGAGGAGATAAATTGATCAATTACAACTTTGTCTTTGTTTGAACAAAGAAAGAGAAAAAAACCAATTTTCACCTCTTTCCACAATGATGGAGCAAAAAACCAGAAAGAACAGTTAGAACTCGCTCGTAGCAGCAGACTACGCAAAGTCATATTGCAGAAAAGGACAATTGCAGAAATCATCCCTTTGCTGCATATGCTTCTCTACGCACGCACGCAAGCGATTGAGGGTTCCGTCCCCCACCCCCACCCCCTACCATGAGAGTGTCGTAATACCCGTGACAGGAAGAAAAAAAGGAGAGTTGTTGGAGTTGACAAACAAAAGAAGCACGCGAAATGTCACATAAAAGGGGTAACATCCTATACAGAGGGGGGGAAGAGGGGAGAACCCCCTTTCCGTGCAAGCAAGCGTGTATGAGAAGAGGGTGACGACTACGCATCATCCACATCAGCTGTATCTTGATGGACTTTTTCAAGTAGTCTGGCGCCATCTGTCTGTGGACGGTCTGCAAGGTGTCGTCGCTGCTCGCGTCGACGCACACCAGGTGAGCGAAGGACATGTCCGAAATGTGGATGAGTTTTTTTTAACCGGGTTCTCTTACTGGGAGTTCTATAATGCAGTACTCTAACGTATCTCAAACAGGATAGAAGAGTGGCGTATTGAAAGTGCAATATTTCTTTTCTATTTGAAACGGATGGAACCGATCGCGTTTTGTATCACTGTGTTTTCATCTTTCGTCATTTGTAAAAAGATCAAACGGAAAAGATATCTTTTCAGGACAAACGCAGGAAGTGTCGATTTCTCTACCTACAGCAGGAAGATCTTAGTAGTTTAACTCCGATAATGATCCGTGCAAAAAAAAAAATTTCCAAAAACTTGTTTCGGAGAGAAAAAATGTAACATTTTCATTGCGCTTCTTGTGCGTCTGAGTTTCTCTCGGGAGATGCGTCAACAATGAGGAGTTAATTTCGAGGCTGAAGTCAGACGGGACTGAAAGTTCATCACTTCTAGCCTTTTCTTGGCTCAAATAGCCCAAAGTCTTGACGTTACGAAATGAGAAAAACAACAAGAGCGAGACTTTCCTTAATTTTTCGTCAGAAAGCCGGTTTTTTTTCACCCCTGCTGGTCATTGTGAATAATAAGACCTCGGCCAGACAAAAAGTAACTCTCCTGCTCACCCCCATGTTCCGCTCACTGCACGTGCTTGAAGCCATCCGTGGGAACGTCAAGGTAGTGCTTAAAGCTGCCAAGGTGTCTTATCGATTTTTTCAAGCTTGTAATTAGTGTAGCATTCAACTGTTCAGCGAAAAGAAAAATTCAACCCTCCCCTCGCCTAATGCGTCGCACGCCCTCTTTTTCTCCATCTTACACACACACACAGGGGGTGGGTGGGCGTGGGGTTGGGGGGCTGGACGAATCTGAAAGAGTTAACGGTTTGACAGCGACAATTGCCTAGATTTTTGTGACAGACGCACGTACACACCCCACACACGTATGTGTGTTTCTCCAGTGGAAAAAGGAGTACACAGTGCATTAACTTGATGGAGTTCTGTTATGCATGCAATAAACACAAGGCTGTAATTTCCACACCCGTTTCTCTCTCTATCCGTGGGGGAGAAGTTATTATGGAGACAAGGTCGACCGGGGCCGTTCGCTGCCTCACAGCGATCACTCATTGACACCACGACATCCAACAGCTCTTATGGGAGTGGAGAAAAAAAAAGGGAGGCCACAGAACAAACTAACAAACAAAATATCGTCATGGACTCACGCTCGATCGGGCGAGAATGGTCCCAAAGCAAATTTTTGGGTAGAATGCTCGTGTATGCACAGGGTGTTCAAGGAAGACGTACCACTAGGGTACTGCGTGGCAACCCTGGCCACTGTTGGAAAGCCAGTTCGCCATCCATAAGTTGCACCTGGCATCAATGTCACCATGGCCACAAGCCACGTCAGGTCATACCAGATTTAGGAGTAGGGGGCAAAATGAGACCTTGCAGGTCCCCAAATTGGACTGGTCTTGAGGGCATGAAACATCATGTATGTATCGTGGGAATCCGTTGCTTCAGTCACACTCACCTTTCTGTTCCACGTAACTCTTGGCTGAGGCGTCCCCTTGGTCACGTTGCACTCCAGAGTTGCCATGTCTCCTTCGTTGACGACGACCAAACCGTTTGCCGGCACAGGAACGATCACGGGCTCCACTGAAAGGAGAGAGGTGACGCATTACAGGGTGGCCTCGATTCGCCTTAATCAGGTGCTCCTGAACTCCAGTAGGCACTGTACGTAGGGGGGGTCGGGGGTCGCAGCATGCCTGCTCTACGGGGCGTCTCAGCATGGAGACTACTGCGCTACGACCGAATTGCAGAGTCCCAGCTTGGAACCTATCCCGATTTGAACCACCCTGTTCTGAGTGAAGCGGCACACGGACCCCGGCTGTGTCAGCGCTGCTTCCGAACGAGGTTGGCACAACGACGACCCCGGGTGAGGTCGAGGAAGGCATAATTTTGGCCAGAAAAAAAGAGGAGGAAAAAAAAATCTCCGTTTCCTCACACTTCAAGTGAGATATTTAGGCAAACCTGTAGGAACAAAATATTTTAAGTGACAACGACCTACTTGTTTTTTTTCTACCCTTCGTATAAGGAAGCCAAGGTGAGATAAGCAACCGAGTATCTCACTCTTTTTGTTACCGCTGCACTTCCTTTTCTTCATGCATATGAGATCTCATGATGAGTCTATTTATTGGGCTCGTCTGCATTATCATAGACCTCCCGAATAATTTTAGTCTTAACTAATAGTCCTGTCTTGAGCATTTGAAGCGCCAACCATACGTGAGGGGAGGGGAGGGTCATTTCTTTCACTATCTATCACCTATCTAGCGTTGTTCCTTTGTCTCTTCCCTCCCCCCCCACACGTATGGTTGGCGCTTCAAATGCTCAAGACAGGACTATTAGTTAATACTAAAATTATTCGGGAGGTCT
>JAAUXU010066082.1_pt1 | contig 21386 bp, 19 predicted proteins | sample 7278151 | NCBI WGS metagenome assembly JAAUXU01 (sample SAMN14350113, study PRJNA611818) | marine sediment metagenome | isolation source: surface marine sediment (1.8m) | place: French Polynesia: Moorea | collected 2018-08 | reverse complement strand
GATAAAGAGTGATCATTGTCTTTTGTTCACTGTAAAATGAACTGAGCAGAGATGAAGAGAGGTGTGCACATGGAAGGAATGGAGGACAGAGTTGCAAGCTAGCATCTAGATATCATATGTGCTGTAAATGCATATACTATAGAACTGAAGATACGACACATTACGCTACATAGGCTCGATTTCGGTCGCAACTCGACCTTGGTGCACAAACTGCCAAATTGATGCACACTACAGGCACTTTTTTAGGCATGCAAGTCTTCAGTTTGTGGCATGCTCCAGATTGGACCCGCTGACAAACTATGGGTGCTGTTTAGGGGCGCGTTGTCGGTCGCACCAGCTCCATAGGCGCAGGCTCCAAAGGATCGCGGTCAACGTGGTCAGGTACAGGACTGCCGGTGACACCAAACCAGCCAGTTGACCCGCGGCCTGAAGAGGATCAAGATGTCGTCGGACTGGAGCATCGGCCACTGTTACTTCCTGAGCCTGATGACGTTGGGCTACATCGCGGGCGAGTGCGCGCATTACCTCATCAACACCTCCAGCAGGGAGTTGGCCAGGGACGTCCACTACGGGGATCAGGAGTGTTTCGGCGGCGACGCCAATAACGCCAACTGCTCGTCCAGACTCAGTCAGGAGGTGTGCCAAAAGGGGCAAGGCTGCTCCTGGGAGTACAATGGCAGAGGTCTGGACTACCAGGTCCTGGCAGGGCCGAGTTTCATTCTTATGTTCTCGACCTGGAGCGTGGCCGTGGGGATGGTCTCAGACTACCTCAGGGCAATCGGCAGGTAGGAGTGTGACTGTCGACAGAAAAAGACAGATCACGAGTACTACAGTGGAGTACCGTAGAATAACTCTCATAAGGAGCCAACACAGTTGTTGCTTCAAATCCAGACTCGAGAGCTAAAATCTCAAAAATAGTCTAAAAATCGAACAAAAACTACAAGGTTAGGACTAAGAAAGAACTTTTTAGTCCTTCCAGATGTGATGCCGCAAAAACACTATTGTTAGCAAAGCCTCAGGATCCTTGTCACTGTGGTGGGTACACCAGCCTCGGAGGATCATTTCTTAGTGGAAATTCTTCAGATCTTTTTTGCCAGTGTCTGAAATCAAAAGAACTCCCGAGGGGTCGCTGTTTCAGCAACCTCGGGTTAAGCGTTTCAGAACTATGAGCATTTAAACTAATTTAAAACAATAGCCCTGTATCAGTCCCGTGACCTGTCTGAGTGAAAAAGAGATGATGTAATCTTACCTCCTCTGTTGTCTAGGCATCGCCTCATGGCCCTGGGAGTGTTGCTCTTCAGCACCAGCTGCTGCCTCATGGGCATGTCCAACGCCTTCTGGCAGCTCGTCCTGCTCAGGATGGGAATCGCTGCTGGTCGTACATTCTTTCCTTGCATTTCATTCTTCAGGACTTATTACACTATAAGTCACTGACTGCTCAGTCATGTTAGAACGCAAAGTATAACAAATAATTGAGTAAAACAAATAACCACAGTTACGGTTCTCGAACAAGTCTCTGTTGACTTTCTTGACTTGTTTATGGAACAACACACTCATTTTATCTGTAACATTTGCACAGGCGAGGCTGTCTGCAGGCCCATTGCAAGCAACGTCATCGCCGACCTCTTCTCTCCAACCGCCCGGGGCTTGGCCAACGGGATCTTCTCCTGGGGAGTCTATCACGGCTACGGCTTGGCCTTCGTCTTTGGCATTTACGTCACCGAGGCAGATCTGCTCTCCTACGGATGGAGGTGATACACATGTCTGCGTCCCCACGTCTTTTCCCAACGTTGTCCTTTGCTTTCGCAAGAGCATCTTACGTCCTTGCTTCACTCCCCGGCTTTGCCATTGGTTTCCTCCTGCTCTTCACTGTGTCTGATCCTAAACCTGAGTACAATTGCTCCAGTGAGGTAAAGACGGAATTGACGTTCCCGCAGTACCTGCGCACGTTGGCCAAGTCCTTCATATCCGCGCCAATGCTCTTGATGTTGCTGGCGGCTGCAGTCAGGTATGGCACTGAATACATGTGCGGGGTCTTTGCGTGCCTACGCAGGTACATGCATGTGGATACTGCAGACAGACGGGCGGCTACACCTGGGCGTACAACACCAGGCCGTACTTCCAGACCTACTACCCTGACTTTGACCTGGGCCTCTGGGTCTTTGCCTGCTCCATTGGAGGCGGGAGCTTTGGGGTCTTTTTCGGAGGTTATGCAACAGACAAAATAGTGAGTACGAAAATAAGAATTGCTTCGTACTAACTCTGTTGTTGCTGCCATGCGAGGACGTGAACTCATGATTCTTGCAGGTGGACAAGATTGGTCTTCACTCCACACTGTGGGTGCTGTCAGCGTGTACCTTAGTGGCAACGCCATTCGGTGTAGGCACCCTGTACTTGCCGGTGAGAAAAAATTATTAGATTACAATGATATAAATAATTGGATTATGGACAATCTATGCTTGTGCATTCTTGTACTTCCTGTCCTGAGTCCGTCTTCGCTTTGCTTTGGCAGCAGCTCGGCGGTGCTTACAGTGCACAGGGAGAGCTTGAACATCATCTTGTGCCAATCCAGGGTCATCCGTGGCTTATGCCTCCCTTCTGCAAGACTTCTTGTAGTTCTCATTTGCGGCTAGAGAGACCAGATATAGTAGATGAGTGAGAGGTTGCCAGGAAGATGGGCTAAAAATATGCTTCATAAGTGAAGTGTACCCAACTAACTCATACCCATTGGACCTGATTTTCGCGTTCTCCACATGATGGAAGGGGGACACAAGTTTTTTGGGTACTGTTTACTCTTAAGGTTGTAAACAAACTTCTAAGTGTACATTTCTGTATTTAGTAGCAAAATCAGTTCGTACATTAAGTGAAATTGCGTACATGTACGCATTAGGCTCTAGTTCGCAAGTAACCTTTTTCAAATTACAGCCCCCGCTTGCCTTTGCCAGCCTACTGATATACTACTTTTGCGCCGAGACGTGGTTCGCCATCCTCTTCAGGGTGATAGTGGAGGTTTCGCACCCTGAGGTGAGGTCCACGTGCATCGGACTCTTCCTCTTCACCATGAACAACATCGGGGGGAATTTGCCAGCCATCGTCGCTCCACTCTCCAAGGTCATGGGATACAGAGAGGCCTTGGGCCTTGTGTGGCCGGGCTCAATCGGACTCAGTGGCGGACTCTTCTTCTTGGCGAGCCTGCCCATGTGGAGTCGGGAGAGGAGAAATGGAGCCCTGAGACAGTGAATGTGACTTTTCACCGTTCCTCGAGCGAAGCCCAGCCAAGCTATGACACAAAGGACACCCTCAGTATGCGTTGTTCTGAGCTATGATGACTCCAGCGAGGAGATAGGAGACATTTTAATCCTGTCACAATGTTGAATAATCGTGCGTTCAGAAGAGAGCAAATGATAAAAATGTCACTATCAACTGTAAGCATCTCCAGCGTCTACAGCTTTGCGAAAGGCAACACCTGAGAGGTCCTCAAGCTGAGGACCGGTTCATTTCAGTAGGCTCTTGACGCAGTTGTCCATGTTGTAGAGGTCTTTCATTCACTCCTTGAATGACTGAATAATAGTGTCTTAGGCGCCGGTATTATATTATTGTTTATCATCTGGGCAAAGATGGTTCTTCGTTCGGTTGGCCTATGAGAAGCTTCACAAAACAATTGCTGTATAGCTGGAAAACTTGTGCTAGAAAAATTAGATAGAGATAATTATTCTAATTATCTGGCTAGATAGAATCTGTCTATAGAATCTATCTATGCTTATCTAGCTAGAATACTTAAATTTGAGTGGCACTTAGTTAAAGTCAGGGATGTGAGCTGAGTACCCAAGACTTTCATGAGATGCCAACATTGCTAAAACTGGCGTTGAACAAGGCCCAAGTGGCAACTACTGATGTCAATCTTTCTGCCAATTCAAGAGTAGAAGAGACATTGCAGGAAAAGGACAACCAGAGGTGCAGATGAAAATTGCTGTGACAGCTGAGTTGGTTCCTCGGTCTTATCACTGTCAGAAAATAACAAAAGTTGATATCTCAGATATCTCATATCTACAATTGTTGTAGCCCAATTCTACAGAGTTATTGGAACAAAAGTTAGGTGAAAAAATTGTCAAGTAAAAGTGTCTCCAAACCCTAAATTACACTCATTTCCTGACAACTCTGCATGATTCGAGTTTGCAGGCTAGAGAGACTCAGACTGTAGTCCAAAAGCCATGAAAGCTGGCATGGGTTTAACTTTGGGTGACAGCGCACTCAATGCACTACTTGTACTACCGGTATAGTACTAATAATATATGTTAATGTGAAATAACGCAGCGTAATGTATACATTATGCTCGTCATACACACTCTAGCTTCAAAAATATTAATATTGCTTAGTCAGCGGCAAGTATGTATATTTGTACGTCATAAGTTTGATACATGACATATCATAAGTATCTTTCAGGAAGAGTGATAAAGCTCGACGAAGAGCGAAATTATCATACCTCCGATCTGACTGTTCCACCCTAGTGCGACACACCCGTGTACGTTTACAAGTTGGAGTGACCCGACAAGGGAGGGACTAAATGGCGGGGGTTTTGTCTCCCTCAGAGGAGACCGGAAGCCTTTTTACGCTGCCCTGATTTACCTCCACAAGGAGGTTGGACGTGCCAAATAGTTTCATCTGTGCCACCGCTGCCGCCACCTCTCGATAAGAGGAGACCATCTGTGTCGGTCTCGCACGCGCTTGATATTGGCACAATCCAATTTCTTATCCTTATCCTCCTTTACACGCCTCCCCCCCCCCCCCACGTGAATGAATGAGGAATGGCGATGATGAGGGAGTTGTCTGCTCTTCAGTTATCTCCTTGGCGGCGAAGAGGTGACATCTCCACGAGTGAACACACCAAAGTCCCATCCTGCCGAACTCGCGTGTCCACGTGCAACATGGTGGCTGCTTCCTTGGTGAAGGTCTCGATGGTCCTGTTCTTCTTGTGCGAGGTCGCGGAGGGCGCGCCTCGGAGGTATCCTCGCCGCGACGTCCTCAGCCTCGTGGCTGCCCGCAGAGTAGAGACTGGTGCGTGTCGGGCTCTCTGCCTCAGAGACCATAGCAAAAGCGTCAACGACAGCAACAGCGACTGCACACTCGGCGAGTGCGCCGTGTGCTGGGATGGCTGCAGTACCTTCTATCTCGGCTCCGCCGCCGACCGGGATCGCTCAGAGGCTGCCTGTCGAAGTCCGGCGGCTGCGGCTTTCCGTCCCGGACACCTGACTGCTTGCAGTCACCTCACAAGGGATCTCTCTCGTAAGGGAAAGAGTGAGAATGAGGTCACAAGTAGTAGCACAGTGACCAGAGGTCACTGGTCCAGCTTCGAGTCGCCGCGGCTGGAAGGTTGTGTGCTGAGGTGGGATCCAAGCGGAGAAAAAAAACCCTCCAACAACGTACTTTTTGAGGACGGAGAAGTTGGTGACGACGGTGAGGAAATGGACCTCATCTACGACGTCTTCGCCGAAGACAAGAGCGGCGTCTTTCACGCGTTGGGCCAGACGTTGAAGCAGAGGGTGAGTCCATGCGAATAGATGGCTCGTAACGAGAACCGATTCCTATATTCTTTCACATTTTGCAGATGGTCATGGACGCGCAGATGCTTCCGGCGTACGTCAGGATTCGAATCCTGGCCATCTCGCCCTTCGGCGTGGCTCGCCAAATGGCGTCCTCCGTCTATCCCGGGCAGTGCCTCGACGATCCCGACGCCTCGGCGAACCTGGATTCGTCGTCTTCGTCGCTCTCCATGGTGACGATGAATCGCGCTGGCGTCATTATCGCCTTAGGAGTCGGCGCAGTCGTCCTGGCGACTTTGGCCCTAGTCTTCTTCGTGCCCAAGTGCAAGTCTAGAGTCGCAAGAGACAAGGAAGAGCTTAGCAACAATGCCGACAGTGCCGACAGTGCCAACAACTCCGAAGCCGAGTTGACCATGGTGAGCAGCAGCGAGGAGTCTGGTTACGTCGCTTGGGAGATCTTTGAAAAGGGATCTCCAGCTTACGATGTCTTTAGTTGAAGCAACGTCACAAATACGTACTTATTAAAGAAAGCAGAGTTGTTTAGTATTATGCGCAGTTGGGTGCGCACAGAGAGAGAAATATACCTATTTTTCTAGCAAAGATCAACCTTAAACCATTGTTGCATTGTACTACTTAATGAGAAACTGAATGCTTCAAGTCAGGTCAAAGGCGATTTGAATTTCCCGCCAACTCTGAGTGGTTCAGCTGTAGCTCGACTCTGCGGTAAACAAAAACGCGCATGTGGTTGTTGCTCTGTTTTCGCGTCAACGCATTAGAGGCTGGAAAATGGTCTTGTCCAAGGCCAAGAGAAAAAAGCCCGCCACCGGCGAGGCCCCCAGGGCCAGGAAGAGGCGTAAGACGGCCGAGAACGAAGCTAAAGAAGATCGTCACGACGGTGTCGATCTCGGCGAGACCGGCATGACGCCGGAAAGAGAAAAGAGCGAAACCAAGTTGACCCCCGAAGTCGACGCCGTTAAGATTGTTGATGGTCTGAGAGAAGCCCAACCCGTGGATGCTTTGAGGGAACTCGCTGCAGCAGATGAGGAGCTGATGGAGGTAGAAACAAAAATTGTAGTCCCTCTATTTGTAGCTCGGTCTCCGGACCCGTGAAACATGAGTAGTTCAGGCTTCATATTTGTCCTCTCTTCTTTGCCAGGCTTTTCTTTCCTTGTGCGGCCAGCCTGCAGACATCCTGAGGATCTTGGCGCGTGAAGACAAGGCCAAGAGCCAGACCGTAGCGGTTTTGTTCAACGCGGTCGAGGCTCTTATGCTTCACATTGCGAGAGGAGGGGGAAAGCACAAGACTTTCGCCTTGGAGCTGACCAGGCACATCTTGCAGGAGCACATTCGCTACGTCGTACTTCTCCTTTCTGCCTCCAACACCGCATACCAGGTACATCGTAACTCCGCCTGTTGTGATATCATTTACTAAATTCGTCTTCAATTGCAGGTTAAAAGCACTCTCAAGATGCTCACTGCAATGGTGGCTTGCGGGCCGTCGACGGCTAAGGAGGTACTCCTCAAGCTCGACTTTGAGCACAAGAACTTCGAGGCCGTCATCAACAGGAGGAACCAGGTAGCGTAGATATCGAACCTCGTGATAAAACAGGAACCACAGAAAGGGCCTCACATGGATTTTCAGGACTCCTCCGTTGATGTCCGCACCAGCTACGTGCACTTCATGCTGTCATTTCTGTTCGCTGGTGACACGGCCATTATAAAGGAGTTCTTAGAGAAGAAGACTAAGTTCAGCCAGGTACACTACAAGTTTGAACGCAGCAAGTCCAGCGATTTCTTTAATGAATTACTCGTAACTTACTTAGATTTTTCCCGGCTTCTCGCTGGACTCTTGCTCGACTGTGACCCTGGTGTTGGCAACGCTAAAGGACAAATTACTTCTAAATCCATCGCTGAGCAAGACGAGCAAAATGAAGCTGTTCAGCGTTTATAATCTCAAACCATTATGGGCGCTATTCCAATGGAAGGGACCGAAGGAATCAATGTGAGATAGCATATCACAATCTTTGAGCCTGTTCGCACTCGTTGGTCTTGTCGTTTCCTCAGGTCAAGTGATGTTACCGAGCGAGAAGACGACGCAATAACTGATCAAGAGCAAGTGGCAGAAGCGGTACAGAGCTTCTTTGAGACAGCACTCACATCCACCAAGCTAGGTCTTGTCTTTCACGTAAGCGATCACTCGGATTTTCGTGCTAAAGTTTAGCTCAACATACCCAGTCTCTGCTTTGTAGGACCCCACAGTTGGCTCCTCCGGTCAGAACCAGAACCACTTGCTACAAAGCTTGCTGCAGTCCGTGACCGCGCCCTGGGAGAGACCAAGAGAAGCTCGACTCGTTTGTTCGGCTTTAAAACACTGCCCGGACCAACTCAGACCGTATTTGGCCAAGATAGAGAAGGTCTGGGGGCCTCCAAGGAACTCCACAGGATGGTTTCAGGTGAGCTACCGTACTACTTTTTTACTTAAAGGAACATTAGAAGTTCGTACAAATTCTGCTTCGTAGATTGTGGACTTCGTAATCTCACTCGTCGAGGAACAGACTTCGCTGCCCTCCATTGTCTCGGCCATTCTCAACAGCGAAGGTGACAGCAAAGTTAAATTGGGGCTGAACGTCGCCGCTAATTTAGGCCTTCCGGAGGCCCTCTTCAGAGACATCATAACACCCAGCCTCATCCACGAGGCAGCTGGTGTCAGAGCTAGAGCGGCCTACCTCCTCAAGCTCACTGTGGTCGAGAGGTTGAGGAAAATGACCAAGTGCTCTTCCCCGGCGTTCAAACGTCAGCTGCTGGCTAGGGTCCGCGAAAGACTACCCGGACCGAAGCCACTCAAGGCATTCTGGTTGCTGGAGATCACCTGGCTGAAGGAGAAACTTGACAGCGGAGACGACGAGATGCTCCAGCCCCTCGCCAACTTTGTCCAGGCCTTGGACTTCCTCCTCACATCATTTCCTCAAAAGTATGAATTGGCAGTTGATGCCGAAAAGATGCTCGTTGACGTAGAAGAAACATGGAAGAACCAAGGATCTTCAACAGTTTCCACAATCACGCTCTTCTTACTCAAAAGAATTGCCAACACCAGAGAGGGAAAAGATGTTTCCCAGAGGCACGTTAGCCTCTTAATTTCGCTTTGCTGCAGTTGTGACTTGGAGAAAGAGGCCAAGCTGGTGGCCTTGGAGGCTCTGGAGATCATGCTCCGGAAGGCGGGCTACGCAGACTTGCCTCAGAAGTCACTGGAGTTGCGTGTCTGGGTGAGTTTTCTTTGCCCGGAGAGAGACAGCGACCTTTGTCAGCATCTACCTGAGGTTCTCTGTACTTCTTGCAAAAGTGAGGAATTCGAGCTCCAGGAAAACCAACATCTCAGTTCCCTTACCAGAGTTCTCTTGTCCGATCCTGTTCTCTTAAGGAAAAAGAAGTACACCGAGCAAACCATTCCTGCCTTGCTGGCAATCCAAGAGGACCCTAGAGCTCTGGCTGACCTTGTGTTGTCGAGGAAGTCGCCAAAAATGGATCCGAGATCGCGTGAAGTCGCCAAGCTTGTGACAGAAGACGCCCCTCCATTTGGATTCAGTAGTGATATGAAGCATGCTGACGCTTTTTCATCGACATTGAGAGCAATGGAATTACTGACCAATTGCAAGGTGACAAAAGAAGACTTCTTAAGACACAAGGAAGCCTTGGAAAGCTTCGTCCTTGACCTGGAGAATGCTGATCTGAGACGTGAAGTGGCTGGACAAGTGTTGCGACAAGATTGCATGAGACGAACGTTTGCACTCTTAACTTCCACTCGTACCCAGTGGGTTGACCTCGCAATGTCCCTTCTGAGTATTGTGGGCAACTTGGGTGAGAAAAATGAAAACCCTGGACAGGATGGACAGCAGCTGGTAGAGGACTACAAAGAACTGTTCTTGAAAGATCTCTTCAGCACCAGCACTCTTAAGGTTAAGTTCGAAAAGAGTCTCTCCTTAGACATTTTCAAATTCACGGATGACGAACTGTGTCAGATCCTCTTCGCTTCCTTGACAGCGAGTGGTGAGACACGGGCGGAGATCGAGCTGCTGCGACTGACACGCCATTCCTTGGATGAAATCGCCTCCAGAAGAATCCTTCTTGAAGAAAATTGGCTCAAGACCGTCTGTGAACTTTGTATGAAATCTCTGGAAGAGATAAAGACAAGGACAGAAGAGGCTTCAAGATGTCTCAAAGACTTTTGTGAGTCTTTCGCCCGCTTCTTGGACACATATCCTCACTGCGATTTGGTTCCTTCTCTGGACTCCTCGTCAGTTGTGGTCTGGTGCCTTCAGCACCTGGATGCATCAGAGGCGCTGCTGCAGTCTCTAGTTTCTCGCAGCCACGAGATGGCCAGGTGTTTGATCATTCACTGGTCCAAAAATGAAATGCAACAAGATTTCCAAAAGCTTTTTAGACCTCTACTGAAGGCTCTCAAGTTGTTGAAGGGCAGTCGTATGATGTCTAACGAAGACGTGCTGCTGTTCCTGGTAAAACTGAGACCTGTGACGCTTGGTTTCTTGAACGGAGACACTGATCTGTTGCGGGGACAAGAACTATTCGAGATCTTGGAGTTGCTCTGCTTTCAGCGTGGTGTAGTAAGCATGAAAGACATCCTTGGACTAGACTTCAGGTTGAAAAGATTACCTAAGGCCGGAACAGCAAGTCAAATGAAAGTTTTACTTACTGTGGTGGACGCTGGCAGTAACAATGAGAATAAGAAGTCACAGAACATCGCGAACCATGTCCTTCTTCCAAGCATGAGACTGGCCCGTGACAACTTGAAGAAATGTGTCGCAATCTCTTCTCAAGAATGCTCGGAGGAAGCAGCAGTGGCATATGGTGTGGTTCAGAGATGCGTTGAAGCTCTGAACCCTGAAGCTTGTCTGACTTTCTGGGAGAAGAGTCAAGAGACGTGCGTGGGCTTCGTGAGGTCCACTCTCAAGTACTCGCTGAGGCCATCGGTGGAACCTTCCCTGAGAGCAATTAGCCTGGATGCCCTGACCAAAGTCTTCGTTGCATTCTGCAAGATAAAGAGCTCATCGCCAAAAACAGACTTTGACCATGGAGCGGCTGAGGCACTAGGAATGGTCTACGGACACTCCGGCTTTGTTGCAGCTCTGCTTGATGGCACTTCGGACGTCGCCAAGACCAGCCTTGCCAACCTGGTGGACACACTTTCCATCCTTCAACCCACCGCGTCGTGGTCTCAGCATGTGCCGATGTTCCTGGGAGCTTACGGTGGAACATTGGCAGCGTCTGACCAAGCGATCCTCCGGGTTCTTTACCGATACGGGGACCATCTGCCCTCTTTTAGCCCTATTCTTTGGAGCCAGAGTGCAATTTCTCACTATTCCGTCTTGGGCAACCAGACCTCATCTTCTAGAGCAGGACTTTGGAAGGTGCCGAAGACGTCCGAGATACTGGCCTTGGTCGATCCTGACAAGATGAGCAATACTTCGATAAACTTTCCGTTGAAGATGTCCCTGGTCCCTTCCGGAGAAGGCTCTGATGATCACCATGACGACCCAAAAATCTATGATCACCGTTTCTTCCTTCCACTCATATGTCAGGTCTGCGCTCCTGGAGTCTTCGTGGACAGACATCTCCGACTGATTGAGACTGGCTGTCTGTCCATGGCTCTAGCTAGTCTGTCCAGTTGGGACGAACTGACCAGATCAGTGGGATATCTGGTGCTCTCCCGAATCTATTCCCAATTGGAGACAGCCAAGCTCACTGCCGAGAAGAGAATCTGGCTGCACCTCGTTGACATTGTGCGCAATGGGGTCAGTTCGTACATAAAAGGCCGGAGGGAAAAGAGTCTTACTGTTAATGGCGAAGAGAGCACCAAGGAGACTGACAGCAAGAAGCAAAGTGACAGTTCGGACTCTTCCTCAAGTGAGGATGAAGTTGACAGCGACCACGACAACGAACAACAGGACCGACTCAGTTCTTCTACCCCAACTCGCTTTGGCGGCAGTAGCTTTTTGCGCCTGCCCCCATTGATCACCACCTTCTTGGTGAAAGCCATCCCCATCTTGCGGTCGCCTCTTGATCCGCTTTACCAGTCGCTGAGCGATTTCATCCTTGCCAAACCGTCACTCGATCCTCGCCGGGTGCCAAACTTTCTGCGCCTCTTCTACGCCACTTCCAAAGCGGAGCGTCACTTCATCCTGAGCGTCATGGCCGACGGCATCAAGGACCGCCTGGACGTCGATACTTGCCGCAAAGACAGGGTCATGAAGACCATCATGTGTCACCATGGGTCACCCATTCTGTCAGATCCTGAGGGTCGTCGTTTGATTCGCCGGGTGCTGAAGAGAACTGTGATGTTGACACAGCCTGCCTTTGACTTGGTGCGGCAGGAAGGACTCCTGCTCTGGCTCATCACACAGCTGAGGATATATCCAGAAGACCATGGGGAGTTGTTGTCCATAGCCGAGACCGCATGGGAGGGCATGACGAGTGCAATGGGAGAGAAGTGCTTGCCGGCCGCCATGTTGGCCGACTTTTCTCTGTTCTTGACCCAGGCGGAGGTGGCTGCTAAAGATGGGAGTTCTTGGACTCTCTACCAGAGGCTGGGAACACTGAAGAAGAAAGTAACCGACCACGCCGCACGTCCACAGCTCGAAGTGACGTGATGACGGAGCATCGATGCAGTAGCCAGTGAGCTGCACGTCCCTGTTACATAGGACGACAAAGTGGATATTCTTTCTTAATTTACCTCTTGTTGCATTGTCACGAATTGCTGGCACTTTCAGTTAATAAACCTCGTAGAAATCTCCCCTTGACGGTGGACTCCCGGACTCGACGGATAACGGATCACCAGCAGTCAAGTCATAGCTGCCATGACATTCCACGGAGTTGCGACCCCGCCTGGCATTGACACTCACAGGCAACAGTAGCAGGCCCTGAAAAGGCTCAGAGATTGTTCCAACAGCACTTTTTTCTCATTCTGTAACCCTTGAACTCATCTGGGGAAAAAAATTGTGGATGCAATGCTGGTAAAGTCCATCCTGAAGGCCAGCAAAAGAAGTTCTGAATTTGAACTTCTGAAATGTTCAGCACAAAGGAGCTGATATTGTCCATAATTGACAAGAGGGGGGCGGCAGGAGCTGATCCTCTCTACATCCATGACTTTTCAGGATCTGGCACCTCAGTCTGTACTACAAATGAGTAGTATTTTTGTACTTAGCCTGTAATTAATGGTAAGGTAGGCGTGTCAACTCCTCAATATGCACACTGAGGATTGGGTCCCCCTCCAAGGACACATACAGCACCAGTACAGTGGATTAATGATAATGTTTTGCGCTTTAAATTGTTCCAGTCTCTTGTAATAGCATAGTGGACTAAGTGGAGGCCAATGCATGTTGTTACTACATATGTATCACAATAAAGTACGACTTTACTTATCCAGTGATCACTTTGCATTTGTGTGGAAATGGTTACAATCCAAGTTTCTCGATTCCGCATAGCAGAATGTGAAGGCACGATAATCCAAGGAAGAGCCCCAGGGAACCGCCGATGGAGGCCAGCAGTCGAGGCACATCATAGATTGGGTATTCCTCGCTGACCTCCACTGTCAGGCTGTCGTAGTACATCCTGACTGCCAGCGAAGAGTTGTCAACACCAGGAAAGTTGAGCCTGAAGTGAGCCGTAAGGAACACTCAGCTCGATTTGTCTAGCATTCAAGGATATTGACAGAGTTGTCTAGCTATTGTTCAGCACTGCGGGACCAGCTTGGCACTGCAATTCTACTTCAATGCTAAGTTAGACGTTAGACTCAGTTAGTCGATGTTGTGGTCGAGATTAATGACTTAGGCTTTTCTGCCGTCGTCCGCGCCTCTTTCTACGTTTTTTGCTGTGGAGGGACCAAATGAAGTACAGCAGAAGGCAAGGAGCTCTGCAGCAGCTCAGGAGGTGGGAAGTAGACAGAATGATACTAAGGAAGGAGGGAAGCTTGAGCTGCTTGAGGGTCAGCCTAGCCCTCTACAGTATGTAGTAAAAAAGGAGTATAAAAGGAGCAGAATTTTGCCTCTAGATATCAGTGATGAGGAGATCCCCTGAGGATTCCTCGCCTGCCTTCTGCTCCACCTCCAGGCCCCCACTCTGCCTAGGGACTCTGCCCAGGATACAAAGTCAGAATGATTCAAGATATGTTCTCTCTCACCCAGGTGTCCATGTAACTTGAGAAGGTTTAATATCTGTTGCATTATTCTGCCATAATGTAAAGGTATCATTCATTAGACAGTTCTAAAAAAAAAGGAGTCTCTTAAAGGTTCCTTCCTGTTCTTAGTTGGCACGGCAATACAACTTGCTCCTGCACAAGTAGACCATGCACGTCAATGAGTGTTTAAATCACCTGTGAAAGTAGTTGACTGTGGCGTCAAACATCGACCTGTCGCAAGGGCGTGGGCAGCTTGTGTTGGCGCTGTTCATCAAGTCCACCAAGGCCTCCTGCACGATCTTTGAGCTCCTGCTGGCAGCTTCAGAACTGATGCAGAGAGGAAGATCTGCCATGTGCAGATCCTGCGCGTGGTACGAATCCGGCATGTACAGGGTGTACAATATTCAAGACCCCAACGCCTGCTTTGACGGACTCAAACGTGACCAAAATACGTGCTCCTACGGAAAGGACAACATGGGCAGCAAGTACAGACTTTTGGCTTTTAGCGTAGCAAATTTCACTGAAAAAATACTTGCTGGGTGTGACTGGCGACTTTCAAAAACTCAATATGATGCTGATCTGGGAGTCTGTTCACGGTCTTTTTGAAGTCCATCAATGCATTTTTGATCATTGAAAATGTTATCAGAATAACGAACACAAATCAGCTTGCATTCACTCGTATGGCCTTTCTTGAGTGATTTTCTACAAAACTTAATAACATGCGATGACTTTTTTCAATATGATTAAAAATAAATTTTGAATAGCATGATTTTAACCTGACACAAAAAGCACAAAACTGTTCCACACTTGATTTTTTTCCGCACCAAATTGATGCTTTTATTACCAATCACACTAATTTGACGCTGCTTTCTGTGTTGCTAGCACCAAAAATTACAGCACCGAGGGAGCCATTTGTCCCGCAGACAAAAAGAGCAAATGAGTTCTCCATTCGGTCATACAAAGCACAATTCAGGATTCATCAATATGTGGCCAGTTATACTTATCAACCTATGCTCAAAATGATTATCACATATCGCAAAATTGGTCTACAGCACCAAAAGCAACAATTTTTCTCATTATAAATGCCAAATTTAATGTTTCCTGACATCACAATCATTTCTGGCAGCAAAATTTATGGTTCCAGCCCTATTTTGCGACTCAGCCCATGCTGAGTCGGTCTTTTCTGTCTGTAAGTTTCAATCCATTTTTCGTATAGTCCCTGTCGTTGAACAATCTGCTTGATTAAGGCCTTTTTTGCCAAGTTAGGGCATCCACGTTATCTCGTTTTGCCAAGAATGATGTGACTTTTTCAACAACACTAACAAGTTCTTAAGTAGTAGGAATGAGAATGCTATGATTGCACACGAACTGATTTAACGAACAAGGGCAGGACCAGGCGCTGACTTTCGAGTCATCTGGGCCTATGATTACTTTCCAAGCTTGCATTCTTTGCAAGCTACAATCACTAAAACCAGTCAATTGTTCCGCAAAACTTGCCACTGTTATTTGATAATTATTTGATATATTGTCGAATCCTGGGTAGCGAGTGGAATCTGGCCAGAGGACTACCTGAAGAAAGTCATGTGGATAGGACAAGTGCATCGCTGGACTTACAATTTTTAGAGCACTGTTTAACCCGAGCACCCTTGACACCCTTGAGGGTGGCATAACAGCCCTGTAGGATCTTCCACCCCCTACTTCTATCTGGCTGACTGTGAGACGAGTCCCCAAAGCAGGCGTTTGAAGCAAATGATAGCAAAGCGGACATGTGGTCTGACCTTGAGGAGGGGACTGGTGCAAGCATCAGGGCTGCTTCTCAGTGTTGCTTTCACCTCTCCAGTGATGCAATCAATGAAGTCCCCTCCAGAGTATTTCTTGCATCCCTTGAAGACCCTTGATGCAAAGCAATTGCGACCGCATAAAGTGGCAACCCTGACTGTCTACTGGATCACTCCAACCTGTTTCTCCTCTTGCTGAAGTGCAAGTCCGCTCCTCCCATCTCTTCCCTCATCTCCAGGGCGTATCGCACGATGGGAAATGGAAAGTAGGAGTACTTCAGCCAAATGGACTCGCACTCCTCGCTGGCTAAGGCGTGGATTTGGCGGAGGATGTGGAGCTCCACGAAGGTGTTCACCGCAGATACTGGATGCCTTTAGATGTAACATAGGTTCTCCTTACGGTTCCTTCATTTGCACGTGGTCACTTACTTGAGCTTTAGAGCAAAGCATCTTCCCATGTAATACGTCCTGATCTCGTCCACCTGCCACTTTTCAGGATCAAGTTCATCGCTGATCAACTCACTTAGACCAAAAGTAGCTTTGACATAGTTCTCCTCCAGGTGTCTCAAGCGATCCTCGAAGTCGGGCTTGTACGAGGCCGAGGCGCAGAACAAGAGACAAGGGAAGTCCAACTTGTCGTTCACCTCGTAGGATATCCTGAAACGTGACCAAGCCGTTCGTTCCGAGGCAAGGCTTCTTGCAAGGAGTACCGTGTACCTGGCCGACGTCTCCTCGGACACGTAGTCCCAGTAGACCTCTGTGACCTGGAGGAAGAAGAGTCCGGAACAGAACAACACGACCGTCTGGCGGAGGAGGAATTGCACAGTTGTCTTCACGGAACAATTGCGACCCTTCCTTTTTACTAGTGGTAGCATCGTTGATCTGAGACTTGGCTGCTCAATGCCAAAGCACCTGGAGATACCGAAGACTCACATTCGTTATGCTTGTAAATTGCAACAAGTCAAATAGTGTCCACAGACTAAGTGAAAAGGACAAAAATTTGTCCTGCATTATATGACAGCCTTTAAAGACTGCAAGCACCCTTCACCTATGGTACTTGGAGGAGGCTAACTCCTCCAGACTTCTCTACGAGTCCTGGAGCCAAAAGACAACGACAGCAGTGCTTCTCTCCGATCCACTTCAGCAGAACCCCTTCTGTCTGATCGAGCTGTGATAGTCATTTAAGCGAAAAAAAGTATTGACTGCAGCTATTCACAAGCACCAGCTTTAGGACTCAAAGAGCTGCTCAAAATAGGTGGCCAGGTATGAAAAATATGACAAGAGAACTGTCAGCAGGAGGTCATTCCGTGTAAGCCCAATTTTAAAATAAGACGAGGGCTTTTTCAGAAATTTGCATTTTTACTCAACTAAAATGGCCCTAGTATTTCAATACTGCTGCTCTAGCAACACTGAGAAACGCTGTGAGCTCCAAACGTATGTCTTACTTACTTCCAATGATTGATGACATGGGAAACTAAGCTGAAAACTCTTCATGCAAAGTCATAATTATGACACTGCCTTGGACTCTCCAGATAAAAGGTGCTTCCAAAAATCCTGCCATTCTCATTTTTCCCTGCTTATGGCAGGCCTTGGCATGATCAGCAGGATTATTTTAGATTTTGTTTCTCAGTTTTTCGGTGCAAAATTTATTTATTTTGCACTTTTTTTTACTTTTGTTTCATACTTTGCAGCTGCGTATTCTAGCTTAGTTTTATCAACAAGGGATTCTTTGACTATCCTTAGACAAGCAAAGAGTTCTGTCGGACAACAGCATCAAGAAGTTTTTGACTGTACTTTTGGATGACTTTCTGGCACTTCATAATTGCTCTATGTATGAATAAAATCTGAGTGAAGAGCGTCAGAGGTTCACTCCCTGAAGTGACACAGGCCTCTCTGCCTTTTTGAAAGCAAAACTAAGGAATATGGTCAGGATGCAAAGCATTTCTGATGTCAGTATTATGTCCAGTGATCTGTCAATTGTGCATCCATCAGCCCATGAGAATCTAGAGTCTCCCAAATGAAGCTTCTCTAATCGTTTCGAACTGCATGACACATGAAGTGTGTCTCAGCTTTCTGGGAACCCCATTGCCAAGTTCTGTCATTTTTCGTAAGAGTTTTTTTGTATTGGTTTCCATACCACCACCTCCACCTCTATACTCATGGCGCACTATGCCATATTTCTTTCCCTGATGAAGGGCATCATCACTGCCCCATGTCTTAAGCTCATCGAAGAGTCTGTTAGTGGCGTCAAGTTAGAGATGGAGTTCTCGGGGAGGTGCAATGTCCAAAACCAAAGCATCGTCGTCTCCATCTAGCAGGGACTGACGCAATTGATGTGGCTTCCAGCTTGTTGATAGGCCTCAATACTGAGCACTCAGTCGTGAAGACTTCGCAGTGTGCACGAGGTTGCTGTCTCTACCCAAGGGGCAGAGTCCTCACACCTTGTGCATGGATGCATACATAAGTGAGGATGGATGCCACTCATCATGTTCGTAAGTATTGGGTCAGCAGCAAGGCTAAAGTGAATCTGATTAATAGTCATGGCTGCCAAACTTTCCTTGACATTGTACTATATGAACCTGTACATTCTGCACAAGTCCAAACAAAGAAAAGGTGCTTCACTCCAGAGTCAAGAAAATGTGCATAAGTAAAGGCCATTTCTGGCTTCTTGGTAGGTCTGTGGTGTCTGTATCTAGATCGGGAGAAATGTTGATTGAACGGAACGGAACTGAACGGAGATGATGTTGAAACAAGCTTTCAGAAACCCTGTCTTTCATCAAGTCCCACTTTGATTAAGCATATTTCTTTCACACCTCTTTTCTCCTTAAGATAAGAAAGCAGAGATTTCAAATCAGAGCAGAAAACAGCGCGCTCTTCCTCAAAGTATGAAATTTCCTTCACTGCAAAGAACTCCTTCTAATATTTGCCTATATTTAGCATTTCTGCCTCCAAACCAGGCTCAAAAGTTTGGCTACCCATTCTGGATCTCATCCTGTGGGTAGCTCGACTTGTCTATTGATCACTTAGATTGAAAGAAGTGTGCATTGTCTGAAACAGTAAATGTGGCAGAAGTTGAAACGAGTTGCTGTTGGTACATAATGTAGGATGACATTTTTTTCATGACATCTCAATGACTTGAGTGTGTCTACTGTATCAAGTATTGGGTATCGGTCAGCCCTAACCAACAGCAATGAAATTGCGACATCACCAGTGACGAGGAAGGTGTAGAGCGGTTCCGGCAGGCTGGGCAACCCTTAAGGTCATGCAAACTACAGCAACGATTATAGAAGATCTGATATGATAGATATGAAGATCATGTAGACCACATGATCTTCATATCTATCATCATATGGTCATATGCTTTGAAAGATCATATGCTTTGAAGTTAATAAATTTTGACGGCTCTCAAATATAAGGGCGCAAACAGAAGCAACTTACAGCCAAATCTGGAGGGTCCGAACGACCAATGATGACTGGACACCATGAGACGTCCTGTGTTATGGACTTGCAGCTTGTGCAGCTTTTTTTTACATTTCTTATTGTAGCAGGTTGGCAAACACTTAACATGATGAGCTGTGACCAAACCCTCTTGCAATGCTCATTTATCGATTGTATCTGCTGACAATAACCGTTACGCAAACACACACACACACGAAGTCAGTAATTCCCTTAAGGAGTAACTGTTCCTCAAGTGCATGACGTGGCTGACATGTGCAGGTACACACGCTACTATGATGTGAAATATGCTGAATGGCTGCACAAGAATCCGTCAGGTCAAAATAGATGAAGCAATGATCTCTTTTGCAGCAATTTACATGAGCCAAAGAACTGTTCTGCTGGTAAAAGTCATCTCTTTCGAACGAAACAGTGAGAGCAGCGCTTGTACATGAACTGCTTGAGTGAACAGCAACAGGTGCTGACTTTCCATCATCTGGATGCATGACTACTTTCCATACTCGGTAGAAATTACTGCGTTCTTTGGAAATTGCTTTCTCTGCACTTTGTCATCATCCAAGCAGGTCCATTGCTGAGGATAACTGGCCACTGTATGCTGACACTTTGGTGAAGCCTGAGTGGTGAATTGCATAACGGTGAATTGTACAACCGAGTAGGGAACCCATTTACTCCATTCGTCTGTAGGGGAAATGACTCTCTCAGTGCTTTGGTGCTTACAATGCAATGGAAAGAAATATAGAAAGGAAAATAATTATCGTGTGTGCGTCCAGACTATATTGGGCAGCAGCTCATTCAGCATCGTCCGAAAACTATCAGCTGAATCCGCATCAAATTTGCTCACAGGCCATGTATTTAGCTGTGCTTATGCCTCTTTATTATTGCGGAACTGTAAATTCCTGAGGGAGAAGTGCAGGACGAGCAAGAGCAGGCCTGCCAAAACGTTTCTTTTGCTTCGGAGCGAGTTGCTTGGCTTCCAGTGCCGGTATGCAATGTACAGGATAACAGGTATTCCCAATGAGAGGTTGCAGACTCTGGAGAACATTGGGCAGAGTCGATGAGTGGAGCATTGTTAAAAAGCTGGTGAAAGAATTCTGCAACGCCCACTTCCATTCTTGTCTGTTTACTCCCTCATGTTCTGCCTCCACGAGCACATGAGTGGCATCATGAATGCCACGTGCTCCAAGAAGTTCACGGCTTGTAAACTAAGTAAATTCATCGTTGCATTTGAAAAGAAGTAACCTATGAAAACACACAGAATTTCAATCTGAACTCTCTGATTTTGCTCTAACTCCAAATAGTGGGCCTCAGTTTTTGTCTAGCAGTTTAAAGTGGAGTGGTTTGACACTAGATGGTTGATGGGGTGGCTCACTAATCTCTACTGCAGCAGCAAGCAATCCTTATTTCCGGTGCAAAGTGCATGCCATGAATATTATACTGTAAAAGGTTGTATACAATTAATGAGTGTCGGATTAGTGAATTTATGCAGTATGAACACACTCACTTTTATTAATACCATTTCTTCACCTAACGGACGTTTGAGGTAAAAAGTTTGCACAAGATTGTTTTTGTTTGAAGTTGTTCTCACAAGCAAACCATAAAAGTTGACTGACGTCCTGGCTGACTGATGGCATCAGAGGTGCCGACAGACACTTGTCCAACAAGATATACACCATATTTCAGAGAAGCAATACAAGAAGGAGGGTACTGTATTTGCTTATGTACAGCAGCATGACTTTACTCGGACAAGTCGCACCAGCGGTTGTATTTTCATGAACTCGTTTATCGTCATTTGGTTCATAAAACACAGTTTTAAATTCGTTCCTTACTCAGTTGCGCAATTAATGCAGTCGTCTACGCAGGCGTATGCAAACTTTTGACTACAGCTGTACATAAAAACAGGCCAAAAGATGTGCATGTTCATGTTCAGAAGCCAAATGCTTAGGGTCTTTGGTTCGATAGACCCTCACTAAACTCGGAAAACTGATTTCAGCTTGCTTTGAAGCACGAGATTGCGTTGCAATCTTACTTTGAAGTCTGTTCTCTGTGCATGAGTTTAACCCTTCCTCAGATGATTTATGGCTACAGGCGTTTTACTAATTTATGGGCCTTTCGTGTGTCGCTTCAGGTTCATTAAATTCCATCAACTAAATGTTAAAGGGCAAGTACCTGGTTATTAAGCTAGGTCATTTTTTTAAATCTCTTTTGTCGTCCTAGATTTGTTGCCAGAATCCACTTGAAGTCAAATGGAATGAAAGAATAATGAATTTTGAGTCCCCTCTCTGCCTTCAAAGTATTTTAGACACTGGTCTATTTGAGACGTTGGTGTGTCTCATTGCTGTTTGTCTGGTAGGAGGCACTGTTTAAGGGTCCGGATTCAGTTCATATGATTGCGGTATTGTTCGATCCTGACACCACTTTGTAAAG